>Ga0256871_1001203_pt1 | contig 12423 bp, 8 predicted proteins | sample RumenRJG_07RNA_FD_185439 | JGI IMG/M metagenome (GOLD analysis project Ga0256871, IMG submission 185439) | Metatranscriptome of bovine rumen microbial communities from Lethbridge, Alberta, Canada - Rumen RJG_07 (Metagenome Metatranscriptome) | ecosystem: Host-associated > Mammals > Digestive...
CGTGAACATCTCTGCGAAAGTGTAATCCTGGATTCGATAGGAATAGACGTCCAGCCTCTTAATCCCCTGAGGCTTTTTCGCTTGGAGGGCGTCATGCAGCGCGGATCCCTCGAATCCATACGCCCCGGCGAAGAAGACGAGCTTCTCCTCCTTGCGGGGGGCGGTGATGCCCAAGAAGACAAGATGCCACACCAGGGAGGGGATAGCGATAGCAAGAACGTACCAATACCAATAATGGGCCAAATTGCTCCCAATATTGCGCTTTTTCATCCTTTCTTTTCCTCCACGCCGACGAGGAAGCCGCCGCCTTCGGCAAAGACAATCCTTTCCTTCTCACGAAAGGGCGGCTCCCCCAAAGCCGTTTCGTAGTAAAAGCGCCTTTTCCCTTCGGGGAGTTGGATTTCCACGCTCCTGACCCGCAGATCGCTTTGGAGGGTGAATTCCTCGCCAATCGAGATCACCTCCCCCTCGTGGACGGGGTTTTCTTGGGAAAAGAGGAGCTGAAGTTTCGCCAATTCCCTTTTCCAAGGGAGGAGGCAGAACGTGACCGAATAAACGAGAAAGCAGCAATATAGAGAACTGATGATGGATAAAGATATCTCGATAGCGACGGCATTCCCCCTCTTCGCCAAAAGACAAAGAGGAATGGAAAGCGCAATCAAAGCTAGGCCTGAAATAATCAATAGGAGGATGCGGTTCCGCCTTTTCGAATAAAGGCGTTCCGCATTGGAATCGTCGTAGAAGAACTTCATTCGAGACGATCCCCCGCTTCAAGGAAGGCGCGGACTCGGGGATCGGAAGACAAGGCAAAACTCTCGGGTGGGCCTTGGAGGAGGAAACTCCCCTCGGCGAAAAGATAAATTCGATCGCCCATCGCCATCGCCTCGTGGATGTTATGAGTCACGTAAATCGCGGTAGCCCCGCTTTCACGGATGACCTGGCGAAGGAAGATCCTCTCATGAGAACGCTGTGGCGAATCGACGTTGGACAAAGGCTCGTCAAAAAGGCAAAGCGCGGGGTCTTTGACCATGGCGCGTGCCAAGGCAACGCGTTGTTGCTGTCCACCGGAAAGGTATTTTGGCTTTCGACTCAGGCATGATTCGATGCCAAGTTGGCAAGCGATCTCGTTCACCCGTTCGACCGTCTCCTCCTTGGAGCAGCCAATGATGCGGAGGGGATAAGCGATATTCTCAAAAACCGTCCAATGAGGATAGAGGACGTAATTCTGTGAGACGTAGGCGATCCTTCTCTGCTCATGAGGGATGGACAAGGCGTCGGCCCCGTCGAAAAGGATGTCTCCCTCATAGGGCAAAAGCCCGGCGATGCAGCGAAGCAAACTCGTCTTCCCGCATCCGCTTTCTCCAATCACCACGGAAATCTGCCCATCGGGAAAAACGGCGTTAAGTTTTTCAAAGGGGACGGTAGCTCCTTTCTTCTTATCGCCATAACGGACGGTGAGGTTCTCGATTTTGATTTCCGGCATAGAGAAGGAAAGAAACAAATACTATGGTAACGAAGAAAAGGCCCAAGAGCAAAGCCCTTGGGCCTTAGAGATGAAGTTTACTTTTCCTTCTTGCGGCGCTTAAAGACGAGGAGCCCTAAGCCTAATAATCCGAAGGAAGCGCCCACCAAAGAGCCGCCGATGCTGCCACCGCAGCCGCCTTTCTTCTTCTTGGCCGTTCCGCCAGAAGAACTCGATTGGGGGGTCGGTTGTTCCGAAGAGGTGGAAGTAGGCTGTTCCGAAGAGGTGGGAGTAGGCTGTTCCGAAGAGGTGGGAGTCGGATCCGCGTTCTTCTTGTAAACGCCGTAATAGGTGACGTTCCCGGTCTTTTCGTCCAAAACGAAGTCGGTAACGGCCTTCCCATCGGCGTCTTCCCAGTGGTCAAAGACATAGCCCTTCTTCGCAGGCGCTTCCGGCGGGGTGACGGGGTCGCCGAAGCCGAGGATTTTCTTGTCCCACTCTTCCGTGCCATCATCGTTCATGAAGTGCATGATGTATTTCGTCTTGACGATGGTTTCTTTGGGGACGGTGTAGTACTTCACCTTTGTCGGGTCGTCTTGGACGCGTTTGGGGAACTTGGTTCCGGCGTCGATTTTGATTTCCTTGACGATGGCGCCTTCCTCCAGCGTGGGGACTTTGAAGGCGACGACGCCCCAAATCGTCCAGAGGTTATAATACTTTTCGGCCGAGTAAATCCCCTCGATCGAAGCGAGCTTCACCCCATCAATGTAGATGTGCTCAAAGGTACCGGCTTTTTTAATTTGGCTGGTGTCAATGGCATTGGTGGCTTTGGTGTAGTCCATATTCCCATCCGGGAGGGTATAGGTGGCTTTGTCGCCATAATCTCCCCCCTCGAAGAAGAGCATGATGTAGTTGTCTTTTCCCTTCCCCGGGGCGATCATCTCGCCGCCAATCTGCCACTTCGAGCCGGAGAAGCCAGAATAGAACGGAGTCGGGGTTCCCAAATCATTCACGGATTCCTTGACGGTGATGTCGCCCGAGCTTTCGGTGTCCAAGACGGCATCGAGGCCCCATCCGGCGTCTTGGGCGACGGTGTAATACTTGAAGTTGCCATCCTTGTCGGGCGCCGTCGCGGGCAGCTGGCAGCCCTTCTTGATGACCAACTGATTCGGTCTGGCATAATGCCCGTCTTTGTCGGCGGTTAGCCCTGGGATGTAGAGCAAAATCCCCTTCCTTTCCCAAAGGTTGATCCCGTAGGGGTTTACTACGCCTTTGAGGGCCTCCTCGGTCGCGATTTCGGAAAGCTTCTTCCCGTTGACGTAGATGTAGTCGAAGGTGTTCAGCTTTGCGCGGATGGCGGCGATGTCGAGGACGACGTTCGTCCCTTCGAAAGTGACGCCCTTCAACGAGATTTCGACACGGGATTGTTTGGCGCTCTCCCCTTCCCAGATGGTGTCTTGGACGGGGGCTTCGCCCAAATGGTTAGCGTCCACTTCCCCTTCGGCTCGAATGGGGATGAGGTCGTCCCGCAAATAAGAAGCGGAGAAGGCCCCTCCGATGGCGCCCGACAGTAGAATGGCGGACAGCGTCAGAAGCATTGCTTTCTTTTTCATCTCTAACATCCTCCTTTCTGTGTTTATTAAGATATTATGAGATGGCAATGGGAAATAAGGCGGCCACTACATCTTGATTCCGACGGTGGCAACCCCTTGAATCAGCTGCTTTTGGAACAGGGCAAAGAGAACCACCAGAGGAGCCATCATGATGACCCCTGCGGCCATTTGGACGTTGGCGAGGTTCTGCCCCTTGGAGACGGCGAAGTCTTCGTAAAGGGCGAGGGAAACGGTCCAAGAGGACTTCTTAGCGGCGACGTACATAAGAGGCCCCTGGAAATCGTTCCAGCAGGCGCAGAAACCGCAATAGGCGATGTAAAGCAAGATTGGGGTGATCATCGGGACGATGATCTGCAAGAAAATGCGGAATGGACCGGCTCCGTCAATGATGGCGGCTTCGGTATAGGAATTGGGGATGCCCTTCATGAACTGGCGGAGGAGGAAGATGTTCATCGTTCCGCCGCCGAACCAAATCGGGATGATGAGGGGATAGAGCGTGCCCGTCCAGCCGATTTTGTCATAGATGACGTAAAGCGGGATGCTCGTGACAACGCCGGGCAAAAAGGTTGTGGCCAAAATGATAGAGAACATCACCTTGGCTCCTTTGAAGCGAATCTTGCAGATGGCGTAGGCGGTCAAGGAGGCGGAGATGCAAGCCCCCAGGATGTAGCCGGCGCAAACCACGAAAGTATTTTTGAAATACCACATATAGTTGCCGGTGAAAACCGTCACGTACGGCTTGAAGTTGAAATAAGACGGCCATAGGCGAGGCGCGCGGACCAATTCGCTGTCGGGGAAGACCGAGAGGATCAGCAGGCAATAAACGGGGAAAAGGAACCAGACGAGCATCGCGACCGCGAAAAAGTAGAACAAAACGCGGCGGACGTAATATCCGGCCCCTCTGCCGCGGCGCTTCTTTGCGGAGCGTGAGAGGGAAATCGCCTCTTCTTGCACGTTTTTAGTTGTCTTCTCCATAATAAACCCACTTGCTGGTCTTGAAGACCAAGGCGCTCAATAGAGCGATGACAGCGAATAGTAGCCATGACTGGGCGCAGGCGTAGCCGAAGGTGTTCGGCGAGTCGAAGGCGGCGCCGTAAATCTTCAGCACAACGAAGTCGATCTCAGAATCGTTGATACCGTTGCGGATCGTGTAGAAGTTGCCAAACACCTGAAGCGAGGAAATCAGGCTGAGAATGAGGTTGTAGAAAATCATCGGCGTCGTCAAAGGCAGCGTGATCTTCCAGAATTTCGTCCAAGAGTTCGCCCCGTCGATATCCGCGGCTTCGTAAAGCTCATTGGGAACGTTTTTCATCGAGGCGAGCCAAGGAATCATCGATCCGCCAAAGCCGAAGGTGCTCAGGAGGATGATGGTCGGGAAGACGGTCTCCTTTGCTTCGTAGAAGGTATAGCGAGGAAGCCCCATCGCGGTGAGAATCAGATTGACGTAGCCCGCATCGACCCCGGTGATGTTGAGCCACAAGAGGGAGGAAACGACGGTCGGGATGAGGCAAGGGAGGTAATAGAGGACGCGGAACACCTTCACCCCGCGGAATCTTTGGTTCAGGAAGAGGGCGAGGACGTAGGAACCCACGTTGCCAACGATGATGGTCACGATGGCGTAACGGAAAGTGAGGTAATAGGAACGGAGGATGGAATGAAGATCTTCTTTGGGGTTAAAGAGACGGATGTAGTTCTGCAAACCGAAATTCGTGAGCTGCTCCGCCGGATTGGCCCGGGTGGGATCATAGTCGTGGAAGGAATAAACCAGGGAAATGACCATCGGGGAAATGGTGAAGGCCAAGATCCCGACGATGACGGGAATCATGTACAGCCAGCCCGTCGCCTCCTGGCGAAAATCGCGCCAGAAGCGTTGCTTTTTTCGGAGGTTGGTGGATACCATGGTTGTTCCTCAAACGATGATTAGAGGTCGGCTCCTTTGGCGGCGCGATTGAATTCCGCGATGATGCCGTCCATATTCGCGTCGCGCTTCCCCTTGGCGCCCTCCGTGGAGCTTTCCAGTTTTTGAAACCAGCTGCTGACGATCGTCCGGAGCCTGGTCCGGCAATTTGGCGCGAAGCGGGCGTAAGAGAGGAGGCGGAGCTCGTCGCCGGCCACGAAAGCATCGTGATTGCAGGCGCCGTCGAAGGGCGCGTCGGCGTGACGCCACTGTCCGTCCGCCTCCAACGATTTGAGAATCGGCTGGCCGGTGCCTAGTTTGCCAAAGGCGTTTTGGCCTTCTTCCGAAATGGTATAGCGAATGAAGTCCCAGGCCAAATCCTTGACCTTCTTTGGCCCCTTCGGCCCGTCGATGGTCTCTTCGGCGTGAGCGGTCGTGATGGCATATCCCGAGCATCCGGCGGCGATGTCCTTCGCCGGGAAGGGCAGGAAGTTGGTCTTCATGCCGGCCTTTTGCAGGGTGAGCGCCGGAGCATAGGAGGCTGGGCGAACGGTGACGTTCATGAAGATGCGACCTTGGTTGAAGGAATCTTCGGCATCGACCGCGGAGGGGACGGAAGAATAGTTGTCGTAGAAATAATCCCAAATCTTTCGATTCTTCTCACTGGCCAAATCGAGCTTGCCATCCTCGGTGATCAGTTGGGAGCCCATCGCCTTCATGAAGGTCGTATAAACCGGTTCCCACTGAGGGAAGAGGTGAATGGCGCGGTAGGTCTGCATGGATGGGGTCGCCGCAATCTTCTCCGAAATTTTCTTCACCAAAGCGAAGAGCGAGTCCATGTTCCATTTGCCGGTGCCGCAGTCGGCGTTGGTGACCTGAGGAACGTCGATCCCAGCCTCTTCAAAGAGGGTTTGATTGTACTGAACGACGATCTTGTTGTAGTCGCGCGGGGCGAAATAGAGACCATACTTCTTGTCCGTCGATTCGCTCAGCGGCTTGAATTCGCTATAAGGCGAGGCGTTGTGGAGCATGGAGGTATAATAGTTTGAGTAGGCGGTCTCCGGGCTCGCTTCGTAGAAGGAGCGGAGATCGACGTAATAGCCCCCATCCGCAAAGCCGGCGAACATGTCGTCCGGCACCCAGATGATATGGGGGAGGCGCGACTGATTTGAGGCGTACTTCACCATATAGGTCGTGAGCGTCGACCCGCCGAAAGACTCAATCTGAAGGTTCACGTCGGGGTGCGAGGCCTCATACGCCCTCTTGAAGGCGCGGAGAATCTCCTGCTCGCCCTGCTCCTCTTGGGCGGCGATGCGGAGATTGTACTTCGTCCCGTCGTATTTCCCGTTATCGTCGTCCGCCGGCGGCGTGCATGAAGCAAGCCCGGCGGATAGGACGGCGAGGACACCAAGTAACATCGTTTGCTTTTTCATAGATATTTCCTCCTAGCAACTAGCGCACTTCCACCGATCCGCTTTGGAAGGGGATGGTGAGGTTGACCCTCCCCTGCTCCAGCGCGAATTCCGTGGTTTCCTTCCCATTGACGTAGACCTTCGGATGGGCAGATTTCACCGGAAGGGAAAGCGAGCAGCTAAGCCCCTCCGCATTGCCGCGCACCGCATCGATTTCCATGCCGTTTTTCGTGATCGTCACATCGTATTTCACATGATGGAAGGAAAGGTTTTCAATCTTCCAATAATTCAATCCGTCCGGCATCGATGGGGCGAAGCGGAGGCAATCGGAGCCACCCTGCATCCCGAAGAAGCCATAGGGGATGGCCGAGATGAGCAAGAGGTTGTGGACAAAGTCGCTGTCCAAGCCGACGATGCCTTTATAACCGCGGTAACCGGAGGAGGGGGTGATGTCGAGCTGGTTCCGGTAATAAGACCAATAGAAGTCCTTGTATTCCATCGTGTCTTTGTTCGCCTCGAAATAGGCGTGGATGGGCTCATACCATGCCTGAATCGCCTTGAGGCGGGCGAAGGCGTCGGAGGCGCCGCGGGCGCTCAGGCGCGCCAACAAATCGTAATAGGAGGTGAATAAGGCCGCCCCGCCATAGCAGAAATCCTCCTTGTCGTAGGCGGGGATGCTGTTATAGGTCGCGAGCCCGCTGAAAAGGCCGGTCTGTTCCTTGGTCGTGATGCGAGGAGCGAAGGAATAGCGGTAAATGTCCGCCCCCGTCGATTTGTCCCCCGCGATCACGCGGGATCCGTCGATCCAGGAAAGAATCCGATCGGCTTGTTCCTTGGTGGCGACCCCCAGGGAAATCGCCTCTTCGTTCCACATGGTGTAGCCGAGGTCGATTGGCTCGCCTTTGGCGCTATACCCCGCGATGAACCGACCGTTCTTCTCATCGAAGAAACCGGTCTGTTTGGCGTCGTTGGTCGGGGCGCGAAGGGCGGCGAGGACCTGGTCGGCAATTGACCTTAGCGAGGCGGGGTCGTAGGAATAGGCGGCTTCGCCATAGCCAATGGCGACGTCCTTATTGGCCGTCTTGACGCTGGCTTCGCCCTTGGGGGCGGCGTTGGCGCCGGAAACCATCTCTTCCAAAGCGGCCATGTGGCGGAGCGCTTTGTAGAAATAGAGATTGGTCTGGAAGTCGAATTTCCCCATGAGGAACAAATCCCAATAGCCGTTGTTGAGCGAATGGGACACTTTCTCTTCTTTGGCGCGGGCGGCGTTATTGCCATCGTGGCCGATCATGTAGCTTTGATCGAGCAGACCGCGCGAGGAATCGTAGGCCTGAAGCATGAAATTCATCGCCTTCCTCGCCCGCGTGATTTGGCTGGAGAGATAATCCAAATCCCCCGTGTAGGAATAATCATAATAGAGGGAGTCGATGAATTCGGCGTTGTTGTTGAAGTGGCGCGTATCGTACATGGAACGCACGTGGTTGAGGCCGAAACGTCCCGAAAGGGTCTTGCCAGGCTTGGCGCGCACCTCTACCTTCATTTGGTAAATTGGATGGTTTTCGAGAGAGTTCCATGACGATGAGGCGTACATCGGCAAATAATAGAGTTTTTCAAACACCCCTGAGAAGGGATAGACCGTCTCCGCGATCGAAGAGAAGGAGACGCAGCGCGACTCATCCCAATCTTGGCTAGGATCCGTCTTGAAGTAGAAATAGAGGTCTTCGATGTTCTCCGGCGTGGAGGTGTAAAAGCGCGTATCCACTTCGATGAAGGGGGAATGGAAGCTTTGGCACAAAGGCGCGGAAGCGGTTCCCAAAGGAGAGACAAATTCCAACCGGGAAAGCGTGCCGTTGGTGTTCCCCACGAACAAGTGCTTCCAATAGGAGGCGCCGAAGTTGCTCGTCCAATTCCCGTTGTCAAAGCCGCTGAAATCATAGAAGGCACCTTTTCCTCCGCTGTAGGAGGCGTTGGGAATCGGCCAGCCCATTTCGTGTTCGCCATCGCCCGAGGCGCGATTCTGCGGCCATTTGGAGCCGTCGGAGGATCCCCAAACATAGCCATAGCGGTCAACAGGGATGGAGGAGAGGTTGTGGCGGATTCCGTCGATTCGGTTGCTCTCCAGTCCTTCATAGGAATTGAAATAATAGAGGTTCTGCGCCTGCCATTCCTGCCAAAAGAACAGGTTGGCGTCGACGCCGGTTTTCTTGGAATGGACGTTCCAGTCGTTCCCCTGCTCGTCGACGTAGCCGACGTGACGCTTGAAATAATCGTTTAAGAAGTCATCCAACCCTCGGTCTGAGCTTTCAAAACGCATCAGCTCCGGGCTCTTCTTCTCATATTTGTAACCATTCAACCCCGGAGTGGCTGGGGAGGCGGAAGAAGAGCAAGCGAGCAGAAGCGAAGCGAAGGGAAGAACAAATAAACCGCAAAAATCGCGCTTTTTCATAAGACGTTCCTCCTTTTCTTCCCCCAGCCCAGCAAGATGGCAGCGCCGAGAAGGCCCAAGACGAGGGCAATCCCCCCACCGGCGATGGAGCCGCCGCATCCGCCTTTCTTGGCGGGGGCGGGGACGGCGTAATGGACGTCGAAGCCCAAAACCTTCTTTTCCCCGTCGTAGACGTCGTAATGGGTGATGTCGCCCTCCTTCTTGCTCTCTTCCACGCGATAGGAGGGGTCGCAGCAGACGCTGCTAGCGCTAGGCGGGAGGGCCGACTCGATGACGGCGCCCTCCTTCACCTGTTTGCCGTCATAATAGACGGCCTCGCTTTTGGCGGAGGTGCTCCTCCACGTGTTCGATGCGTGGGAGACGAGCTGATAGGACTGGGTTTGCCTCAATTCCCCCTGCCCCGGGAAATGCATTCCCTCTTCAAAGGAAAGGGTCATTTCGTCGTTGAGGACGCTGTCATAGGCACGCGTGAATTGGGGCGAGAGGTCGGAGAAGTAAACGTACATCGTGTAAAGGTCGGACATCCCGAAATGGACCATGATGTTAAACTGCGAAGTGGCGCTTCCGGCAGCGGCGTCCTTGCCCATCCACCGCGCCAGCGAATCCCCATTGATGATGAGGTGATCGAGGATGGAGGAGGAAATGCCGCTGCGGCGTAGGGAAGAATGGAGCTCAGAAAGATAAAGCGTGTATTCGGCGCCCGGGCTATTGAGGTTGATGACGCTGCTCAGCATATAGCTCTCAGGGTTGTTGACGTAATAGGTCGCCTCGCCGCAGATCTTCTCCGAGAAAACGGCGTAGAAGAAGACATCGTGGCGGGCGGGCGAGTAAGGCTGGCCGAATTCGTCCGTCTTCTCATATGCCTTCAGCGCACTGATCGCCTGGACATAGAGGGGATGGGTGACCTCATATTCGCTTACGACCTCGGTGACCGATTCGTTAGCGTAGGCATGGAGGACGTAATCGTGATCCAGGGAAGTGCCATCCGGCAAAGCGAACGACCGGGAAAGGGAGACGGTGTTGCTCACGAAGGCGCAGTCGGTGTTGATGAGGGCCCCTTCTCCCGTGTAGGAGGATGGAAGGGAGAGGAGCAAGCGATATTTTCCGCCGACATCGCCCCAGGTGGCGCGCAAGTCGTCGCCGAATTGCGAAGCGGAGGCGCCATTGATCTTAAGCGTCTCCCCGAAGGAAGAAGCAACGTTGCCCGAAGGGAGGGTGCCCACCGCCTTGGCAAAGGCGATGCGAAGCTCGTACTTGTCGTCCACAGCCGCGATGGTGAGGGCGGCGTTTTTGATTAAGTCGTTTTCATCCGCGAAGGAAAGGGTGTCCTTTGTGTCGCCTGCGCGCACGGGGAAGGCGGGTGAGGAGGCGGCAAACGGAAGAGCGAAGCCCAATAGCAACGCCGAAGCAAGGGGGATGACAAACGCCTTAAACTTGTTTTTCCTCATAATGACCTCATTTTAAGAAAGGGGTTACATTGGCTCAATATAAGAAGAGGAATAATCTATTTCAAAATTTGATATATTTAATCAATATCAATCGATTTTAGGCCAATAATTTTTTATTTCAGAGTATCGTTTATAGTGATTCTCCAGCGTGATAGCGATAGGCTAAGCGCCCGATGGGGGCAACGTCTCCATCGACGTAATACTGCATGATATCGCCGGAGTTGGATATGCCATCCGCGACCTTGAAGTCGATCGTGAAATCCTTCTTTCCCTTCACTCCAAGCGCCTCCAAGGGGATTTTGGCGAAGAAGGTCTTTCCCGTGATGGCGCATTCGACCTCTTTTTCCCCGCCCCATTCGTACTGTCCTTCTTGACTTAGTCTCTCTAAGCTTGTCCTGGTCGCGCCTTGCTTCAGTTTGCGATTCAAAAGATATTGGAAGCCATTCCACGATGCGGCGCCCGATCCTTGGACACGGAAGAGGACGTTCAGGTTGTTTTCCTTCTCATCGTCGATGATGATATCGTCCTTCGTAGTGACGCGGAGGTAGAGGTATTCTCCATCATCGATCATCTCGCTCTTCACGATATCGTTACGGTTGGTTTTGTTGGTCAAAATGGCGTATCCGACATCCGAAGAAGAGATAGCGGCGTTGCGGTGATTGCGCTCCATCGCATCGCCGGCAATGTCGAGATAGCTCCTGCCGCCCTCCCATTCGGCGGCGGAGGGGTCCCCCACTCCCTTCTTTCCGATGAAAAGGCGGTCGTTTCGATCTTTGAAAGCACGGACGTTGCGCATGTTCTGGAGGTAGAAATTGTCGCCATAGCCGCCGCTCATCATTTCAATGTCGCGGGAGAATTCCATGTTGCATTGGTCGACGAAGCAGACTTTGCCTGTGAAGCTGCCATCTTTGCCCGGATAGTCCACAAGCTTGGTGGCAATCCATTCGTTGAAGCCGGTGACCATCACTTCTTTGACTTGATCGTAATTGGCGAAGGCCGTATGCCATTGCTGCTCTAAATTAGCCCCCTCCAAGACGCGGTTGGGATCATTCTTTTTGGTCTCGAAGTCATATCCGCGGCCCCAGTTCTTGTCGTAATACTCCTCCTTCATGGCCGGAGAGACCGAGGAAGACATGGCGTAGGAGGGATGCTGGGCGACCGAAACGGACATGTAGCCGGCGTCGCTGATGCACTGGGGATAGCCCCAATCAATCCAAGGCATCCCCTCCGGCCCTTGGAAACGCTCGTCCGGTCCATCGAAGGAATAGGGGAAAGTCATGTTGCGAATCTCGAAGACTTGGTCAAGACCTTGCGCCTTCATATCCAAGTAATCATCAGAAAAGTCGCCGGATTTATACATCCCAATCGCGATAACGGGTTTTCCGTTTGGCGCATACCAGGCTTTGTCGTAACGCCCGTTCGCTTCTTGGAAGAACATTTTATAGAATTTGAAGATGTTATCGTGGCAAGCGGCGTTTTCACCGAACATCAAGACGACCTTCGGCGGATTCCAGCCTTGGCTTTGTAGCTCTAATACCTTCTCTAAGACGAGTTTTAGGGTGTCTTCGTAAAGGAGGAGGTTTGATTCATCGAGGGCGATGTAGTCGATGCCCGACATCGTAAGCAATTCCATGTGGCGCTCAATGACCCAGGGATCGTCCGAGGAATAATAGTCGTAGAGAGGCTTGCCCCAATAATACATAACGTTATTGGGCGAGACTTCTGAGGAGGCGGGGGACCACAACTGGCGCGGGTGGCTTTCGTTAAGCTCGCTGACGTTGTAGATACCAGGCGTGTGCACGCCATGCCAGATGTGATAGAAGATGCCGACGTGCTTGGTGCTGTCCTCGAGCTTTTTCTCGTTGGAGATGCGGCCTAAAGCGTCCTGGAAAACAAGGCTATCAATGGTGGCTTGCTGCAGGGAAGAGGAAATTTCGGCTTTTTGAGCCGTGCTGCCCGAATCGGCGGAAGAACTGTTCACGAGGGATTTTTCCTCAGAATTACTGCTGGCCCCCGACTGGCAAGAGGCGAGGCTTAAAATGAACAGCGCCGCTGACTGCGTAAAAAGCAAAGTTGAACGTTTCATTTTTTCCTCCCCGCCGAAAAGGGAAAAATCCTTTTCTGCGTACGCCTTGAACAATTGGC
>Ga0256871_1001209_pt1 | contig 12390 bp, 8 predicted proteins | sample RumenRJG_07RNA_FD_185439 | JGI IMG/M metagenome (GOLD analysis project Ga0256871, IMG submission 185439) | Metatranscriptome of bovine rumen microbial communities from Lethbridge, Alberta, Canada - Rumen RJG_07 (Metagenome Metatranscriptome) | ecosystem: Host-associated > Mammals > Digestive...
ACGCGGACAGGTTCTGGCAGCTCCGAAGTCGATTACGCCGCATAAGGTTTTCGAATCGAAATGCTACATTCTGACGAAAGAAGAAGGCGGTCGTCATACACCGTTCTTCTCGAACTATCGTCCGCAGTTCTATTTCCGCACAACGGACGTGACGGGAACGATTGAACTGGAACCGGGTGTTGAAATGGTTATGCCGGGCGACAACGTGCACATCAAAGTGTCGTTGATTACCCCGATCGCCATGGACGAAGGCTTGCGCTTCGCGATTCGCGAAGGCGGTCGTACCGTCGGCGCCGGCGTCGTTTCTAAAATTATCGAGTAATTTGAATTTTTTCAAATTTTCTTCTTGATTTTTCAGAAAGGGATGGGTAGGTTAGCTCATCCCTTTCGTTTTGACTAAAGGGGTCTTTGACAGCGGTTTAGGGGTATAGCTCAATTGGTAGAGCACCGGTCTCCAAAACCGGGGGTTGCGGGTTCGATTCCTACTGCCCCTGCCAAACCGCAAAGATAGGAATTTCTTTTTATGGCAAAAATGCATCCTGTATTGTTTTTTCGTCAAGTTCGGCAGGAAATCGGCAAAGTTGTTTGGCCGACCCGCAAAGAAACGATGATGTCTTCCTTGATGGTGATTATTTTTACAGTACTCGCCGCATTGTTCTTTTTTGTCGTCGATCAGGTCATCGGTTACGCGATGAAGCTGATTCTTGGATTGGGAGGTTAGGCTATGGCCGCCCGTTGGTACGTTTTACACGTTTATTCCGGTTTTGAAAAAAAAGTCGCCGAGTCGATTCTTGAATTGGCGGCGCAAAAGGGAATGGCTGATTCGTTTGAGCAGGTTTTGGTTCCGACCGAAGAAGTCGTGGAAGTTCGCCGCGGATCGAAAGTCAATTCCGAACGCAAGTTTTTCCCGGGGTATGTCCTGATTAAAATGGATATGTCCGACGAAACGTGGCACTTGGTTAAAAATACGCCGAAAGTAACGGGATTTTTGGGCGCGCGCGAGCGTCCGACTCCGATTACGGAAGCTGAAGCTCAGCGTATTCTGCGTCAGGTCACGGAAGGGGTTGAAAAACCCAGAAGCTCCATTTCTTACGAAGTGGGCGAACAGGTTCGCGTCATTGACGGACCGTTTGCTTCTTTTGTCGGCTTTGTCGAAGAATCGGACGACGAAAAAGCCCGTTTGAAAGTTTCTGTTTCCATTTTCGGCCGTTCGACACCCGTCGAATTGGAATATTCTCAGGTCGAAAAAGTCTGAGAAACAGTTTAAAGCGTCTTTGTCGGTTTCGATTCGCCCGATAAAGCCGTTTTGCGGAAGATAAGCCATTTATCGCACCGCAAGCCTTAAAGCGAATCGCTTGTTTATGATTTAGAGGTTTAACAATGGCAAAGAAAATTGTCGGGTTTATCAAATTGCAAATCCCGGCGGGTAAAGCTAATCCGTCGCCTCCCGTAGGTCCTGCCTTGGGTCAGCGCGGTCTGAACATCATGGAATTCTGCAAAGCGTTTAACGCCGCGACGCAAAAATTGGAACCGGGTATGCCGATTCCCGTCGTGATTACGGCTTATGCGGATCGTACTTTCTCTTTCATTACGAAAATGCCGCCGGTGAGCTATTTCATCGTTAAAGCGGCGGGCGTCGCCAAAGGTTCCAAAGAACCCGGTCGCTCGAAAGTCGGTAAACTGACCAAAGCCCAGATTAAAGAAATCGCCGAAAAGAAAATGCCCGACCTGAACTGCGCAACGGTTGAAGCCGCCATGCAGATGGTTGCGGGACAGGCGCGTTCCATGGGTATCGATGTGGTGGAGTAAGAGAAGATGGCTATTAAAGGAAAACGTTTAACGGCTGCTTATAAAGCCGTCGATCCCGCAAAAGCTTACGAGCTGGATGAAGCCATTGCTCTGCTGAAAGCCGCTCCCAAAGCGAAATTCGACGAAACCGTCGAAATCGTGATGGGCTTGAATGTCGACCCGCGTCAGGCGGATCAGATGATTCGCGGCGTTGTCGGTATGCCCAACGGTACGGGTAAAACCGTTCGCGTGGCTGTTTTCGCTCGCGGCGCCAAAGCCGAAGAAGCGAAAAAAGCCGGTGCCGACGTCGTCGGCGCGGAAGATTTGATGGAAGAAGTCCTGAAGGGCTCCATCAACTTCGAACGCTGCATCGCGACCCCCGATATGATGGGTGTTGTCGGTCGTCTGGGTAAAGTTTTGGGTCCCCGCGGCTTGATGCCGAACCCGAAACTGGGCACCGTTACGATGGATGTCGCCGGTGCGGTCAAAGCGGTCAAGGCCGGTCAGGTCGAATTCCGCGTCGAAGCCGCCGGTCAGATCCATGCGGGCGTGGGCAAAATCAGCTTTGACGAAGCCAAAATCAAAGAAAACGTTTTGGCGTTCGCTCAGGCCGTTTTGAAAGCCAAACCCGCCAGCATCAAAGGCACTTATTTGAAAGCCGTTGCTTTGAGCACGACTCAGGGCGTCGGTGTCAAAGTTTCCGTTCCCAACATCGCTGCGTTGGCTTCGGGAAAATAAAAAGGAATACCGAATCGGTTGTTCGATTCGGGGTTGGGGGAAAGACGGGCAACCGCCGTTCCCCCGAACCTGTCCAAGACCGCAGGTTCGATTCGTTCGAATCGTTTAATGGGGAACCGCCTGCATAGACAGAGGAACAAGTTTTTATAAAGCCGCTCCGTTAAAAGTGGTTTTTGGCTTGAGCTTTTGGACAGGAATCGACGTTCACCATGGGGGTGGATGTCGGGTTTAACTGACTTTCGGGGCTTTGCTTCGAAAGGAATCATTGAGGATACAAAAGTGAAACGGGAACAAAAATCTGAATTGCTCTCGACCATGAACGAAGACTTCAAGTCCGCCTCTTTGGTTGTTGTCACCCACTATGTCGGGCTGACGGTTGCCGAAATGTCGGAATTGCGTAACAAAGTTCGTGAAGCGGGCGCAAAGTTTCGCGTGACCAAAAATCGTATTACTCGCCTTGCTCTTGCGGGAACACAGTATGAAAGCCTGAGCGATCTGATGAAAGGACCGACCGCCGTGTCGTTTTCCGAAGATCCGATTGCCGCCGCCAAAGCTGTTGTTCAGTTCGCCAAGAAAAACGAAAAACTGATTGTTCTGGGTGCGATTATGAACGGCCAGACCTTGTCTGTTGCACAGGTCAAGGAACTGGGCGATTTGCCGTCCCTGGACGAACTGCGCGGAAAACTGGTCGGTCTGTTGCAGGCCCCCGGCGCTCAGATCGCGCGCGTTTGCAAAGCGTACGCCGACAAAGAACAGGCCGCGTAAGCGATTACAAGTCTTGGGGAGAAATCCCCGCAATGTTTCTGTACCGATGGGTACGATGTGTTTAATATTTAAACGGAGTTTAAAAAAATGGCTGATCTCGCCAAAATCGTTGATGAATTGTCTGCTTTGACAGTGTTGGAAGCTGCCGAACTGTCCAAAATGCTGGAAGAAAAATGGGGCGTTTCCGCTGCTGCTCCCGTCGTCGCCGCTGCTGCCGGTGCCGGTGCCGCCGCTGAAGAAAAAACCGAATTTGATGTTGTTCTGGCTGAAGCCGGCGCTAACAAAATCAACGTCATTAAAGAAGTCCGCGCCATCACCGGATTGGGTCTGAAAGAAGCGAAAGACCTGGTTGAAGGCGCGCCCAAGACCGTTAAAGAAGGTGTCAGCAAAGACGAAGCTGCCAAATTGAAAGAACAGCTGGAAAAAGCCGGCGCCAAAGTTGAAGTTAAGTAATTTGACTTTAACAGCGTGATTTTAGGGATCGGACGATAAAGGGATTAGAGTCTCTGTCGTCCGGTCCTTGAAGTCGTTTTAAAATGCTTGGCGTTCAAGGCATTCAAATATAACGGGAACGCAACAGAATTTTTATCTCTTTTTAAGAATGGGGAACAGTTATGGTCAAATCTTTTACAGGCCGCAAGAGAGTACGCAAAAATTTTGGCAGAATCCCTTCTGTCGCACCGATGCCCAATCTTATCGAAGTTCAAAAAAGCTCTTATGCTCAATTTCTTCAATTAGGTGTTCCCGCCGCCAAAAGAACCGATACGGGATTGCAGGAAGCGCTGAAATCGGTTTTCCCGATTAAAGATTATTCCGGCCGCGGCGAATTGGAATTCGTCAAATACGAACTGGACGAACCGAAGTACGACGTTGAAGAATGTCTCCAGCGCGGCATGACCTATTCGGCTCCTTTGCGCGTAACCCTGCGCTTGGACGTTTGGGACGTTGAAGAAGAAACGGGCGCCCGTTCTTTGCGCGACGTTAAAGAACAGGAAGTCTATATGGGCGATATGCCTTTGATGACCGAAACGGGAACGTTTATCGTCAACGGCACGGAACGCGTCATTGTTTCCCAGATGCACCGCTCCCCCGGCGTGTTCTTTGACCATGACAAGGGCAAAACCCATTCTTCGGGCAAATATTTGTTTGCCGCCCGCGTTATTCCGTACCGCGGTTCGTGGCTGGACTTTGAATTCGACGCCAAAGATTTGGTCTATGTCCGCATTGACCGCCGCCGCAAACTGCCTGTGACGACTCTGCTGTACGCTTTGGAATCCAAGGCGACCGAAATCCTGCGCAAAGAACGCGAACAGGACGGCCGTTCCGTCGATTTGCTGGATGTTCAAGGCATGAGCCAAGAAGAAATCCTGTCGTACTTCTATGAAAAAGACGTGATTTCGACGGATAAAAAAGGATATTCGACGCGGTTGAACCCCAATCATTTGGCGGGGAAAAAGCTGGCGCATGATTTGGTCGACGCCGAAACGGGCGAAGTGTTGTTGACCGCCGGCTCCAAAGTCAATAAAGCGTCTTTCAGAAAGATGTGCGAAACGGTTGCCCCCGGCAAAGATTTGCTGGGCTGGTTCTTGGGCAAAAACGTTCCGGGCAAAGACGAAGACAAGCCGCTTGCCAAAACGGGTGACGAAATCACCGACGACATGCTGAAGCTGTTTGCCGAAAACGCTGTCGGCGAAGTGTCCGTTTTGCGGAAAAAAGTTCGCGTCGACGACGCCGAACTGATCGGCCGCTTTGTCGCGGAAGACTTGATTAACGAAAAAACGGGCGAAATTCTGGCGGAAGCCGGCGACGAAATCACCGAAGCGATGCAGGAAAGCTTCAAAAAATTCAAAATCAAGGAATTTTCCGTTCTCTACATCGACAACGTCAATGTCGGCGCTTACATCCGCAACACGATGATGGCGGACAAGAACAGAACCCGCGAAGACGCTTTGGTCGATATTTACAAAGTGATGCGCCCGGGCGAACCGCCTACCATCGAATCCGCCGATTCGCTGTTCCGCGGACTGTTCTTTGATTTGGAACATTACGATTTGTCCGCCGTCGGCCGCGTGAAAATGAATATGCGTCTGTACAACGACAAAGACGCCGTTCCCGATACCGTTCGCACGTTGCGCAAGGAAGACATTTTGGAAATCGTCCGCGTTCTGGTCGAATTGAAAGACGGCCGCGGCGAAATCGACGACATCGACAACTTGGGCAACCGTCGCGTTCGTTCCGTCGGCGAATTGATGGAAAATCAGTACCGTTTGGGATTGCTGCGTATGGAACGCGCGATTCGCGAACGGATGAGCTCGGACGATATTGATAATCTGAAACCGCAGGATTTGATTAACGCGAAGCCTGCCGCCGTTGCCGTCCGCGAATTTTTCGGATCTTCGCAGCTGTCGCAGTTTATGGATCAGAACAACCCGCTGGCGGAAGTCACGCACAAACGCCGTTTGTCGGCTTTGGGACCCGGCGGCTTGACGCGCGATCGCGCAGGGTTTGAAGTTCGAGACGTTCATCCGACGCATTACGGTCGTATCTGCCCGATTGAAACGCCCGAAGGTCCGAACATCGGCTTGATTAACTCTTTGGCGACGTACGCTCATGTCAACAAATACGGCTTTATCGAAACGCCGTACCGCAAAGTTGTCGACGGCAAGGTTACCAAAGAAATCGTTCATTTGACCGCTATGGAAGAAGGTCGGGAAGTCATTGCCGAAGCCAACGCGGAATTGGACAGCAAAGGCTGCTTTGTCAAAGGCAGACTGGTTGCTTGCCGTAAAAACGGCGAATTCGTTTTGTGTCCGCCCGAAGAAATCACGCTGATCGACGTTTCGCCGAAACAGCTGGTTTCCGTCGCCGCGGCGTTGATTCCGTTCTTGGAAAACGATGACGCGAACCGCGCTTTGATGGGATCGAACATGCAACGTCAAGCCGTTCCTTTGCTGCAGGCGGACGCTCCGCTGGTCGGCACGGGCATGGAAGCCGCGGTCGCTTGCGATTCGGGGGCTTCGATTACCGCCAAACGCGCCGGCGTCGTGCAGAGCGTCGATGCGGAACGCATTGTCATCCGCGCCGACAAAGTCAAAGCCGACGAATCGGGTGTCGATATTTACAAACTGCATAAATTCCAGCGTTCCAACCAGTCGACTTGCATTACCCAGCGTCCGCTGGTGAAAGTCGGCGATGTCGTTGTCGCAGGCGATATTATCGCGGACGGCGGTTCGACGCAGTTGGGCGAATTGGCTTTGGGGCGCAACGTTCTGGTGGCTTATATGCCGTGGAACGGTTACAACTACGAAGACGCCATTTTGATTTCCGAACGCATTGCGCGCGACGACGTGTTCACCTCGATTCACATTGACGAATTCGAAGTGATGGCGCGCGACACCAAGCTGGGACAGGAAGAAATCACGCGCGACATTCCGAACGTCGGCGAAGAAGCTTTGAGACAGCTGGACGAAGCGGGTGTCATCAGCATCGGCGCCGAAGTCAAAGCGGGCGATATTCTGGTCGGCAAGGTTACGCCGAAGGGCGAATCGCCGATGACGCCGGAAGAAAAACTGTTGCGCGCCATTTTCGGTGAAAAAGCCGCCGATGTCCGCGACACGTCTTTGCGCGTTCCGCCCGGAATCGCGGGAACGGTCGTTGAAGTTCGCGTTTTCAACCGCCGCGGCGTTGACAAAGATCAGCGCACGCTGGATATCGAAAGATGCGAAATCGAAGCTTTGGCAAAAGACCGCGACACGGAAAGATTCATTTTGGAAGGGGACTATTACACCCGTCTGAAAGAACAGCTGTGCGGTCAGGTTGCCGTCAACGGCGTGAAAAACGTTGAAGCGGGTTCCGTTTTGACGAAGGAAGTTTTGGATACGCTGTCCCGCAAGGATTTGCGCAAACTTTCCATTCAGGACGACGCCGTGATGGCGGAACTGGAAAAAAGCGCCAAAGCGTTCGACGCGCGTATTGAAAAGCTGGAAGAACGCTTTGAAAGCAAAGTCGAAAAAGTCCAAAGCGGTGATGAAATGCCTCCGGGTGTGTTGAAGATGGTCAAAGTCTTTATCGCCGTGAAGCGTAAACTGCAACCGGGCGACAAGATGGCGGGACGCCACGGAAACAAAGGTGTTGTTTCCCGTATTCTGCCGATCGAAGACATGCCGCACATTGCGGACGGAACTCCCGTCGACTTGGTGTTGAACCCGTTGGGCGTGCCGTCGCGTATGAACGTCGGACAAATTTTGGAATGCCATTTGGGTTGGGCGTGCCGCGAATTGGGCAAACAGGTTCATGCTTTGTATGAACAGGTCGAGGCTCAAAAAGCGACCGTTGACGATCTGCGCGCCAAATTGGAAGACGTTTACGGCAAAAAGGAATACGATGCAAACATCGCCAAGCTGAGCGACGACGAAGTGTTGGAATTGGCTGACAACCTCAAAGGCGGTTTGCCGATTGCGACCCCCGTTTTCGACGGCGCGCGCGAATCCGACATCAACGAAATGCTGCAAAAAGCGGGACTGCCCGTTTCGGGTCAAGTTCAGCTGTTTGACGGCAGAACGGGCGAACCGTTTGATCGTCCCGTCACCGTCGGTGTAACCTACATGCTGAAACTGCACCATTTGGTCGACGAAAAGATTCACGCCCGTTCAATCGGTCCTTACAGCTTGGTTACGCAGCAGCCGTTGGGCGGCAAGGCGCAATTCGGCGGACAGCGTTTCGGCGAAATGGAAGTGTGGGCTTTGGAAGCTTACGGCGCGGCGTATACTTTGCAGGAAATCCTGACGGTCAAGTCCGACGACGTGTCCGGCCGTACGAAGATGTACGAATCCATCATTCACGGCGACGACAAGTTCGAAGCAGGCATCCCCGAATCGTTTAACGTTTTGGTCAAGGAAATGCATTCCTTGTGCTTGGACGTTGAACTGAAACAGCGTCAATACTAAGAACCGAATCTTACGAAAGAGGAATGTTATGAACGAAATAACAAAAGTTTTGGGATCTGTTACGACTTCGCAGGCGTTTGATCAGATTCAAATTTCATTGGCTTCTCCGGAACGGATTCGTTCTTGGTCTTACGGCGAAGTGAAAAAGCCCGAAACCATCAACTACCGCACGTTCAAACCCGAACGCGACGGTTTGTTCTGCGCGCGCATCTTCGGACCCGTCAAGGACTACGAATGCTTGTGCGGCAAATACAAACGCATGAAATACCGCGGTATTGTTTGCGAAAAGTGCGGCGTGGAAGTCACGCTGTCCAAAGTCCGCCGCGAACGCATGGGACACATTGAACTGGCGGCGCCCGTCGCGCACATCTGGTTCTTGAAATCTTTGCCGTCCCGCATCGGCTTGCTGGTCGATATGATGCTCAAAGATTTGGAAGCGGTGCTGTATTTCGAAAAATACATCGTTATCGAACCGGGGCTGACTCCGCTGAAAGTCAATGAACTGTTGACCGAAGAACAGTATCAGCGCGCGATTGAAGATTACGGTGAAGACGCTTTCCGCGCCGGTATCGGTGCGGAGGCGCTGAAGGAAATTCTGTCCTCCATCGATTTGGAATCCGAAGCCGAAACCATCCGCGCGGAACTGCGCTCGACGGCTTCCGAAGCCCGCCGCAAGAAGCTGGTTAAGCGCTTGAAACTGGTAGAGGCTTTTCTGGAATCCGGTTCCAAACCCGAATGGATGATTTTGGATGTCATTCCCGTCATTCCGCCCGAACTGCGTCCGTTGGTTCCGCTGGACGGCGGTCGCTTTGCGACGTCGGATTTGAACGACTTGTACCGCCGCGTCATCAACCGCAACAACCGCTTGAAACGCTTGATGGAACTGCGCGCGCCGGAAATCATCATCCGCAACGAAAAACGCATGCTGCAGGAATCCGTCGATGCTTTGTTCGACAACGGTCGCCGCGGCCGCGCGATTACGGGCGCGAACAAACGTCCGCTGAAATCTTTGGCGGATATGCTCAAAGGCAAACAGGGGCGTTTCCGTCAGAACTTGTTGGGTAAACGCGTCGACTATTCCGGTCGTTCCGTGATTGTCGTCGGACCCGAACTGAAATTGCAGCAGTGCGGTATTCCCAAGAAAATGGCGCTGGAACTGTTCAAGCCGTTTGTTTATTCCAAACTGGATTTGTACGGCATGGCGACGACCATCAAAGCCGCCAAGCGCATGGTTGAAAAAGAACGCCCCGAAGTTTGGGATATTCTGGAAGAAGTCATCCGCGAACATCCCGTTTTGCTCAACCGCGCGCCGACGCTGCACAGATTGGGTATTCAAGCGTTTGAACCCGTCTTGATTGAAGGCAAGGCGATTCAGTTGCATCCGCTGGCATGCACGGCGTTCAACGCCGACTTTGACGGCGACCAAATGGCGGTTCACGTTCCTTTGTCGCTGGAAGCGCAGTTGGAAGCCCGCGTTTTGATGATGTCCACCAACAATATTCTGTCCCCCGCGAACGGCAAGCCGATTATCGTGCCGACCCAAGATATGATTTTGGGCTTGTACTACCTGAGCTTGGAACGCGCGGGTCAGAAAGGCGAAGGGATGATTTTCTCGGGCGTGGACGAAGTCGAACATGCTTTGTACAACGGCTTTGTTACGTATCAAACGAAAATCAAATGCCGTCTGGAAGTTATGGGCGACGAAGGCAAAATGGTGCGCAAGGTGTTCGACACGACGCCGGGACGCGTTTTGCTGTCGCAGGTTCTGCCTAAAAATCCGAACTTGCCGTTTACGTTGTTCAACCGCTTGCTGCGTAAAAAAGAAATCGCCGACATTATCGATCAGGTCTACCGTTACTGCGGTCAGAAGGAAACCTGCATCTTTGTCGACCGCATCAAGAACATGGGCTACAAATACGCGGCTGTTTCGGGCGTTTCGTTCGGCAAAGACGATATGATCGTTCCCAAAACCAAATGGAAGCTGATTAAGGAAACCGAAGCGAAAGTCAAGGAATTCGAAAAGCAGTACACGGACGGTTTGATTACCAACGGCGAACGCTACAACAAAGTGGTCGATGCGTGGTCGTCCTGCACGGATAAAATCGCTGACGAAATGATGAAGGAAATTTCGAAGGAAGATCCGGAAAAACCGATTAACTCGGTTTACATGATGGCTCATTCCGGGGCTCGCGGTTCCGCGGCGCAGATGAAACAGTTGGGCGGTATGCGCGGATTGATGGCGAAACCGAACGGCGAAATCATCGAAACCCCGATTGTCGCGAACTTTAAAGAAGGGCTGACAGTGGCGGAATACTTCAACTCGTCCCACGGCGCGCGCAAAGGGTTGTCCGATACGGCGCTGAAGACCGCGAACTCGGGGTATTTGACCCGCCGTTTGGTCGACGTTGCCCAAGACGCCATCATTTGCGAAGACGATTGCGGAACGACGCGCGGCATTTGGGTGACGGCGGCTTTGGACGGAACGACGGTTGTCGCGACGCTGGGCGAACGCGTACTGGGCCGTACGGCGCAGGAAGACGTCAAAAATCCGGCGACGGGCGAAGTCATCATTCCGCGCGGCAAGCTGATTGACGAAGTCGATGTCGACAAAATCACGGCGGCTGGCGTTGAAAAGATTTACATCCGTTCTCCGTTGACTTGCGAAACCAAAGACGGCGTTTGCGCGAAGTGCTACGGTCGCGATTTGGCGCGCGGCACTCCCGTGAACATCGGCGAAGCGGTCGGCGTTATTGCGGCTCAGTCCATCGGCGAACCGGGGACTCAGCTGACCATGCGTACGTTCCACGTCGGCGGTACGGCTCAAAACGTTGAAGTTTCCGCGATTGAAGCGGGCTTTGACGGCGCTGTCAAGTTTATGAACGCGGAACCCGTCATCAACACCAAAGGCGAAGCGATTATTACGTCGCGCGAATGTGAATTGGCGATTGTTGACGATAACGGCGCGGTTAAAACGCACTATCATGTTCCGTTCGGCGCGGTTGTTTCGGTCAAAGGCGGCGACAAAGTCGTCAAAGGTCAGCGCTTGGCGGAATGGAACGCTTACGTCATTCCGTACTTTATCGACAAGGAAGGTACGGTTCGCTTTGAAAACTTTATTGACGGCGAAACCGTCCGCGAAATCCGCGACGAAGCGACGGGCTTGACGCAAACCCGCGTGATTGAAACGCACGGAACGTCGAAAAAAGCGCAAATCGTTTTGGAAAAAGACGGTTCTTCGGTTGCGGTGTACAACTTGCCCGCCAATTCGACGGTTATGCTGGAAAACGGCGCGGCTGTCAAACGCGGCGATATTTACGCGACGATTGAAATCGAACGTAAATCCCGCGATATTACGGGCGGTCTGCCCCGCGTTGCCGAATTGTTCGAAGCCCGCAAGCCCAAAGATTGCGCGATTATCGCCGAAATCGACGGCGTTGTCGAAGCCGGTAAGGATTACAAGGCAAAACAGCGTTTGGTCGTCAAAGGCGAAGGCGGAATCGAACGCGAATATCTGGTTCCGAAAGGCAAGCTGATTCTGGTTCAGGAAGGCGATACCGTTCACAAGGGCGACAAGCTGACCGACGGCGCCGAAGATCCGCACGATATTTTGCGCGTCAAAGGCTTGGAAGCTTTTGCTCAGCACATGGTCAAGGAAATTCAGGACGTTTACCGTCTGCAAGGCGTGAAGATTAACGATAAACACATCGAAGTCATCACCCGCCAGATGCTGCAGAAACAGGAAGTCTCCGACGCGGGCGATACGACGCTGACGCAGGGCGAACAGGTCGATCAGCTGACTTTGGACAAGGAAAACGCCAAAGCCGTTGCCGCCGGCGGACGTCCGGCTTCCGCTTCCCCGATTCTGCTGGGGATTACGAAAGCCAGCTTGCAGACGAATTCGTTTATTTCCGCCGCGTCCTTCCAGGAAACGACGCGCGTGCTGACCGAATCCGCCGTTTCCGGCAGAACGGACGATTTGATCGGGCTGAAGGAAAACGTGATCGTCGGCCGCTTGATTCCGGCCGGTACGGGTTCCGTGATCAATCGTCTGCGCGCCTTGGCCGCCCAGCGCGACAAGGAAAATCTGGAACAGGCCGAAACGCCGGCTTTGCCGGTCGCGGACGCCCCCGCGCAGGCGTAAGCCGCAATACCG
>Ga0256871_1001234_pt1 | contig 12282 bp, 8 predicted proteins | sample RumenRJG_07RNA_FD_185439 | JGI IMG/M metagenome (GOLD analysis project Ga0256871, IMG submission 185439) | Metatranscriptome of bovine rumen microbial communities from Lethbridge, Alberta, Canada - Rumen RJG_07 (Metagenome Metatranscriptome) | ecosystem: Host-associated > Mammals > Digestive...
AAATGAAAAATCTTAGTTGTCAATATAATTAAATGATTAAAAAATTAAACATTTAATCTGAAATTTATTGACTTTAAAACATTCTGTTATTATATTCTTGTATGTAATGTTTATGAGTTTAAGTAATTAAACGCTTAAACAAGTAGACGATTAATTAAAGTCAACAAACGGCGGTGTATTGCTGCTGAAATCATTTACTTATATTTGAGGAGTTTTCAGGAATATGAAAGCTACAAGATTGTTTTTCAAACGTCCGTGGATAATCATTGCAATCTGCGTGATTCTCACCGGTGTTTTCGGATTTTTTATTACGGGGCTGGGAATTGATAACTCCATTCGTCAGTTCCTGCCGCAGAAGGATGCTTCTTATACTCGTCTTACTCAAACAGAAGATGAATTTGGAAGTATGATTGTTATTGGTGTAAGCCTTGAATCAAAAAAGGGTACTATCCTTACTCCAGAAAATATTGAGGTTGTAAGAAAAATTACTGACCGTTGTCTCGACCTTAATGAAGTTGAAGGAGTAGATTCACTTACTCATATTGATTATGTTTGCGAATCTGATGGTTCAATTTCTGCAAGTCAGTTGATTCCAGATTCTTATACAGGTTCTGAAGCTGATATTGAACAACTGGAAGGTCGTCTTGCTGAATGGAGTGACATGTATAACCGTGTTATTGTAAATGATGATAACACTGCAACTCAGATGCAGATTACAATTCATTCAATGACACCGGAAGAAAAGGCCACTTCAAAGATTACAGATGCTGAACGCCAGCAAAAAATTCTAGAACAGGTTCGTCAGGTTGTAGTTGAGGAGTGTGAAGGTCAGCCATTAATTTACAAGATTTACGGTGATCCTGTAGTTGCAGAAAGTGCACGAAGCTTTATGATTTCTGACCTTGCAGCTTTGATACCACTTGTAATTGTTGTAGTTCTGCTTTCATTGTTCTTTAGCTTTAAGACAGTTGATGGAACTTTACTTCCATTGATTACCGTTGTTATGTCAGCTGCCTGGACAATGGGCTTGATGGCTTTGCTTGGAATTACCTTTACTCTGGTTTCAAGTGTTATTCCAGTTGCTCTGATTGCCGTTGGTTCTGCTTACGGTATTCACGTTCTTACACATTATTATGTTGCACTTGATGGGGTAGAAGGAGAGCTTACCCGTGAAAAATATGTTGAAGCAATTTTTGCAGGACTTAAAGAAGTAATGAAGGCTGTCCTCCTTGCCGGAATTACTACAATAGTTGGTTTTATTTCACTTGTTTCAAGTCCAATTGAACCACTTCACAGTTTTGCAATCTTTACTGCAATTGGCGTTGGAATTGCTCTCCTTCTTTCTATCACTTTTATTCCGGCTTTGCTTTTGACTAAGGATTTTAAGAAGGTTCAGGCTGGCCGTGAAAAGATGAAGCACATCACTGAAAAAGTTGAGCGCCGTCTTGAACGTGCCCGTCAGCTTGCCGGTGGAAAGGAGATGAAAGATGCAAGTGGTAATACACTTTATAACATCTATCACTTCTTCTGTGGCAGCCGTGTTCGTCTTGTTCTTTTTACTCTGGTTATTCTGGGCCTATCTTATGCCGGCCTTCGTATGCTCAAGATTGATACAGCAATTGTAAATTACTTCCCGGAGAACTGCGAGCTTCGTCAGGATATTAAGTCTATTGATAAAAACTTTGCCGGAACTAACAGCCTTTACTTTACAATTTCCGGTCAGGAAAAGGGTGACCTTACAAAGCCTGAAATTCTTAAGGCTGTAGATGATATGCAGACTTACCTTGCTGAAAATTATGATGGAATCGGTAAGATTGTTTCTTTCACAACTTTCATAAAACGAATTAATCAGGTATGGCATGTGCCAAGTACTGAGAATGCGGATGTCGCAGGTACTGACGCAGCTGCCGGTGATGACTCTATGCTTTTGCCGCAGACTGCTAATACTGATGATTTTGATGATTTTGGAGATTTCGGTGATTCAGAAGCAGCTTCTTCAAGTGCCGCCGCTGCAGATACAGACTGGGTTGATCCTAACATTGAATACGCTCAGAAACTTTCTCAGCCTATGACAACAGAAGAAGTTCTTGCAATGCTCAACCGCGCTTATGTTGCCGCCGGAGCAAAAAATGCTACACCGGAAAAAATGCTTACCGAACTTGAAAAAGAGTGCAATTACAATGGAATGGCTTACTACGAGATTCCTTATGATCCAGCAAAGTATCCTGTTCCTACCCGCGAAGAACTCAGTGGTGTTGTAAACGGTTATCTGACATTGCTTTCTGGTTCACTCGACCGCTTTGTTGATGATGAAATGAGCCCACGTGTAATGCGCGTTACCTGTCAGCTCCGCAATCACTCAACAGAAGAAACTGGAGACATCATTGCAGCTGCCAAGAACTTTGCCGCAGAGCACTTTCCAGAAGGCTACACTATCGAAGCAACTGGTGCTGGTGAAATGGAATACACAATGACAAAGATGATTGTATCAAGCCAGGTTCAGAGCCTTTTGATTTCACTTGTATCTGTATTCATCATCATAACAATTGCCTTCGGTTCAGGCTGGGCTGGTCTTGTTGGTGCTGTTCCACTTGCCCTTGCAATTCTTTTGAACTACATGGTAATGGGCTTTGCCGGAATCAACCTTGACCTGGTAACAAGTATCATCGCTTCTGTTGCAGTTGGTGTTGGTATCGACTATACAATTCACTTCCTTACAACTTACAAGGAAGAGCGTGCTAAGACAGACAATCTGGAGATTGTTACCCGCGAGACCTTCCGTAAGTCTGGTCACGGAATCGTAACAAATGCACTGGCCGTAGGACTTGGATTCCTCGTACTGTGCTTCAGTAAGTTCGTCGTACTCCGCTACATCGGTGTACTGGTTGCAATCGTAATGTTCACTTCAAGCTACCTGGCAATGACAATCATTCCAGGAATCCTGAACGTGTTCGAACCTAAGTTTATTAGCAAAAAATCAAAGAAATAAGGAGATATAATATGAAACATTCAAAGACACTTGCAGTTTTGACTGCACTTACAATTTTCGCTGGTTCAGCTTTCGCAGATGCAAAGGGAACTGAAATTATGACAACTGTAGCAGACTTCAAAAAGCCTAGCTTCTCACGCAGCCAGGTAATCATGAGCCTGCAGGACAAGAGCGGTGCAAAAGAAGACCGCCAGATTATTGAGTACGGAAAAGAAGCAGATGGAAAAACTTACGTTGTAATGGACTTCAAGGGACCTGCTAATGTAAAGGATACTCGCTTCCTTCAGATTACAAATGACAATGGTCCGGATGACAAGTTCATCTATCTTCCATCTTTGAAATCAGTTCGTCGTGTAAACTCAAGCGAAGGTTCAAAATCTTTCATGGGTTCAGACGCAACTTATGATGACCTTTCAACACGTGATGTTTCAGAGGACGACCACCAGTATCTTCGTGAGGAATCAATTACTGTAGAAAGCGGAAAGGCTTACGACTGCTACGTAATCAAAGAAGTTCCTCTCGATAAAAAAGGAACTCAGTACAACTACCGCATGGTTTGGGTTGATAAAGAGACAATGTACCCAATTCATACAGAGATGTACGACAAGAATGACAAGCTTGTAAAGGTTCTCGAAGTTTTGAATATCCAGAAAATCGACGGCTATGATATGCCAATGGAAAACAAACTTAAGAACGTTCAGACTGGTCACAGCACAACTCTTAAGATTCTTAAGGTGGAAGTAGACAAGCCACTCCCAGACAGAGTGTTCACACAGAACTTCCTTACTACAGGAAAATAATGTAGATTGCCACGTCGCTACGCTCCTCGCAATGACAAAAAAACGTCATTGCGAGCACGAAGTGCGAAGCAATCCATGTTTAATAATTCGAGGTTAATATGAAACTTAATAAATACATTCTTATGACATCAGCTCTTTTGATGGGAGCTGCTGCTTACGCCGATGACTTCGACAGCTTTGGAGATTTCGGTGATTTTGGTGAAGAGTCTTCATCTGGTGCTGTTTCAGCACTCGAAGCAAACGGAAGTGTGGATACAGAAATCCGCGCTTATGTAGATGTTGATGAGGCTAAGGCTGATAAAGTAGAAATCGAAGCAACTCCATCTGCTGCTCTCGACTTAAAATACAGTGGAACAAAATCTGATGTTGAGCTCAGCCTTAAAATTGACGAAGATACAATCAAAAATCATCCGGTTGATGTAATTGATGAAGCTGTACTCCGCGGCTATTTTGGTAACCTCACTCTCGAGGCTGGTAAAATGAAAGTTGTATGGGGCAAGGGAGACAAACTCCACGTTCTCGACAATTTCAATGCAGACGATTATTCAGATTTTATCATTCCAGATTATCTGGACCGTCGCATAAGCACTCCAATGATTCGTGCTGTATATAGTCTTCCATTTGCTAACATGAATATTGAAGGCGTTTATACACCGCTTTTGCCAGTTGACCGTTTTGCAACAGATGGCCGCTGGACTCCTGCGCAGGTTGCAGCACTAACAGAGTCTGTTACAGGACTTGCTAAACAGAATGTTGCATCTGCTTTTACACGATATACAACTGCAACTGCAACTGCAGGAACCTTAAATGCTCTTGCTGCAGATGCACAGGCTGCACAGAAGGGGTATCAAACAGCATACCAGGAAATTTTTCAGACTGCACTTTCTTCAGGAAAAATAACTGCTGCTACTCCTTATGCAAAACTCGCTGTTGAGCAGCAGTATGGAACAGGTGCATGGGATACTATTTCAGAGGCTCAGAAGAATGCAGCTATTCAGGCTGTACTTCAGAGTGCAAGTGGATCTGCAATTGAAGAAGCTGTAAAAGCTCAGTTGACTAAGGATAAAATAGAAAGTCTTCTCAGATCTAACGGATATGGTTACTATCTTGATAATTTGAGTCTTGCAACTTCTAAGTATGCTGCGGCGTGTGAACAGACTGGATTTACTGCTGAAACTATAAAGACTGAACTTACTGCTGCTGGAACTGCTTATATGTATGCTCTCACAAATGCAAATAACTTGTCTGCTAATCCGGATGTAATCTACCCGGACCTCTGGACTCTTAAATACAGTCAGTTTGGTAGCCGCGCTACCTGGACACTTGGTCAGGTTGATATGGGTTTGAGTTATTACTACGGCTGGTACAAGCAGCCATCTTTCAATGCAAGCAAATTGAACAACTTCCTTGAGACATATCTTGCTAATGGTGAAGTTTCTGAATCTGACAAGTTCCTTGCATACGACAGAAAGCAGACTTTTGGACTTGAAGCCTCTTCAATCATCTGGCACTTCAATGTACGCGGTGAGTTTGCTTATAATCTTACAGATGATACAGACGGAAGCAATCCTTGGGTACACAATAATTCCATCGCATGGCTTGGCGGTTTTGATATTGACCTTCCGTTCTGGAATGCAAACCTGAATGTTCAGGAAACTGGAAGCTTTGTTTTGCATGGTGATGAATGCGACAAAAATACGATGGATGTAGATTACAACAAAAAAGGTTATTCAAATAACAAAGTTGTTGCTAATGTAACTACATCATTCTTAAATGACAAAATTGCTCCGGAAGTAACTGTAATGTACGGAATTGAACGCGGCGACCTCGTCGTTCTGCCAAAGTTTGCCTTTAAGCCAGATCAGAATCTTACTCTTACAGCCAGCGGAATGTACATTCACTGTGCAGACGAAGACAGCGAATTCTACGCATGGCGCAAGAACAGCTTCGTAAGTCTTGGTGCAAGCTATCAGTTCTAAATGGATTGCCACGTCGCTGCGCTCCTCGCAATGACGTCATTGCGAGCGTAGCGAAGCAATCCATATAAAAACCTCTTCCCCAATACTTCAAATACGGTTAAAATGGAGAAGAGGTTTTTGAATTGAATAACGAAAGAATTAAAGAAATCCTTCTGGATATTGCTCCCAGCGAGATTGATTTTTCAGTAATCCAGACAGGTAAGGAAAGCAAGCGTGTAAACGGATTTTATCAGCCGGATACACATGAAATCTATCTTCATAATCTGAATTTTAAATCTGATAACATGCTGATTTATACAGCAGTTCATGAATATACCCATCACCTTTGTACAATCGAAAAGCAGGAAAATGATCCAAGTTACGGAAAAGCCTGTAAGGTTCACACTCAGGAGTTTTGGGCTAAGTTTGGCGAGCTTTTGAAAATTGCCGAGGAAAAAGGTTATTACTCAATTGGATGGGAGAACAACGAGGAGCTTAAGGCTCTCACTCTGGATATCAAAGAGAACTATCTTGCTAAAAACGGACAGCTTATGCAGGAGTTCGGCAAAAAGCTTGCCCGAGCCTTTGACCTTTGCAAGGAGGCAGATATCCGCTATGAAGATTATATTGATCGCGTTCTTTGCATGCCACGCAATGCTGCAAAAGATATCCGTAAGGTTGGTGCTATAGAAGTAAATCCGGCAATTGGTTTTGAAAATATGAAAGTAGTTGCCAGTGTAAAAAAGAAGGATGACCGTGCTCAGGTAGAACAGGAATTCCTGGCTGGCGGAAAGAGCCCTTCTTCTGTCCGCGAGATGATGAAACAGAAATCTGCTCAGGCAGCAGGTACGGATCCTAAAACAAAACTTGAAAAAGAAAAGTCTCGACTTGAAAAAACAATTGCTCAGCTTACACAACGTCTTGAATACGTGGAGGAAAGTCTTGCAAATATGTAAATCAAAAAAGACTGTTCTTGCATCAATTGTTTTGATGTGGAGCAGCTTTAATGCTTTTGTTTTTGCACAGTCTCTTGATATGCCTGACATGCCGGAAATGCCGTCTATGCCAACTGTCGGCGGAGATTTTTATACACCGAGTTTTCCAACAAGACTGAATAATAAAAATAACAAGACAACAACTACAGAGCCGGGGAAAGAAAAGTCAGAAACTATACTCACAGAATCAATTACCCCGGAAAGTGTACTTGCTTCAAATCTGACAAAAGGAAATATTCTGACGGCATATGACATTTCATCACTTTATGATTCGGGACTTTTCAGTAATCTGTCTTCTCTAGATACAACGTCAAATATGTCGAATTATAATACAACTTCTTCGACAAACGTTCTTTTGCAGCAGGTTTTGAATGGTTTGAATGATTTGAAAAAACAACAGCAGAATGCAAGTGCAAAAGAGAAAAATGAATTAAATGCTGTAAAAGCTGATTCTGAAAATTTTAAGAAACGTGAGCCTTCTATTCTTCGTTTCAAAATTAATGGTTACAATATTGCAGATTCCCTCACAAAAGTTTTCTTCAGCGATACAGAACCGGATGGAAGTTTTTTACTTACCGGTGACAGAAGATATTTTGTAAATCAGCAGGTTCGTACTGAAACTTTTTATATGCTTTTTAAGACGATTGGATCCAATGGTTCTACTTTAACATATCGCGTGCAGCCATCGCTGGTGCAGGACCACAAAAATGAAAACTCCTATGTATATAAACTTTCCGGAGTAAAAAATCTTACAGCGGAAAAAACAGGAAATCTTGTTGTAATTCATTATTCAGGAGATTCTGTAAATGCAGATCTTCTTCTGGATATAGACAGCAAATAAGGGTAAATGAAGTTATGGTAGATATGATAAAGGGGCTCGCAGAGTGTGGAATTCCAGACGCACACTGCGCTGAGCTTGCAGAAAAAATGGAAGCTTATATCAAAGAAATTATTCTTTTTAATTCTGCATATAACCTGACAAATACGAGCGACAGAGATGAACTGGTTATAAGGCATATTCTCGATTCGCTTGCTGCTTTTGCAGAAATTGAAAAATTATACGAAGTTATAACTAACGAACGTTCGGAAGTTGTACAAAAGGTTGTAATTGCCGATATTGGTAGCGGTGGCGGTCTTCCAGGTATTCCTCTTGCGGCTGCTTTTTTTGTATGCGCAAAGGACAATAAGAAACTTGAAAATATACGTTTTGAACTTGTTGAGCGTATGGAAAAACGCTGTTCCTTCCTCGAAAACTGTGCTGCAATACTTGGCTTAAAAAACATAACTGTAGTAAATAGCGAGGCAGAACGGGTTCCGGAAAAAGTCTATAATCTTATAACATTCCGTGCATTCCGTCCTCTTGATAAAAAAATGACAAAAACTCTGCTGAGAATTGTTAAAGATAAAGGATACCTTTGTGCTTACAAAGCAAAGCAGGAAAACATAAAAGAAGAGATGGCTGCAATTTCATCATTAGTTCCAGCTTATGATGTTCATTCTCTTAAAGTTCCGGGGCTTGAGAATTCGGAACGAAATCTTGTTATTATAAGGAAGTAAATTATGGAATTTAAATTATCCAGAAAAGATAAAAATAGAACTCCTGCACAGGTAGTTGTACAGGATGTAGTAAAAGTTAAAAAGAATGAACGGGTTCTTATCATTGCTAATCCTGCAACTGCAGAAATTGCACAGGATATATATTCAGCAAGTTGTGAGAGTGGTGCTGTAACAACACTTATTTATCAGCCAGATAAAACCAGTTTTGATAATGCAAATCCTGAAGTATTGGCTGCAATTGCTGCAGAACCGGAGGTTTGTTTTTCTATTTCAAATATAAAACTCGGAAAGGATCCTAAAGCAACTGCGAATCCTTATGTAACAGAAGATGGTCAGAAATATACACATATATTTGATTATCTTATGGATGGTAAAAAAAACAATGCGAGGTGCCTGGACTCCTGGAATTACTCCAGATATGATGAACCGCACTGCTGCTATAGATTACAAAGAACTCCAGGAGCGTTGTGTAAAACTTGGAGAACTTTTTAAGAATGCTGTAAGTGTTCATGTAACTGCACCTGGTGGTACAAATCTCATAGTTCCAGTTAATGGTCGTAATCTTCTTTCTGATGATGGAGATTTTTCAAAACCTGGAACTGGTGGAAATATTCCTGCAGGAGAAGTTTTTATAAGTCCAGTGGTTGGAGGAAGCCAGTTAAAATCAGCTGATGGTTCAATTTTGGAACAGCAGTGTGATGGTTGTGAAGGTGTAATTGTTTATGATGGTTCAATGACATTTTCTGATGGAGATTCAATTATAGAAACTCCAATTACATGTAAGGTAGAAAAGGGTTATGTTACTGACATTACTGGCGGAGCTGAAGCTCGTCGTCTCTTAAAAACAATTATGGAAGCAGAGCTTAGACCATTTGTTCTTGAAAAGGAAGGAAAGCTCCCTCAGGGACAGGCTGCAATTTATAAAAAGAATGCACGTAATATCGGTGAACTTGGAATCGGTTTGAACCCAGCTGCAACAATTACAGGAAATATGCTCGAAGATGAAAAGGCCTTCCATACCTGTCATTTTGCTATCGGTGAAAATTATGATAACGATGCACCTTCATTGATTCATCTTGATGGAGTTGTTAGAGAGCCAACGATTGTGCTTACTTACGGAGATGGTACTACACGAACAATCTTACAGGACGGGGCCTTGTTATGAGTAAGAAAAAGGAACGTAGAATAAAGCGCCTGCAGAAGCTTCCTATTTGGCCTGCTGTGCTTGAAATGATTATAACTGAGCTTGTGATTTTTGTACTTACAATATTCATCTGCGTTCTTTCAATCTTTGGAATCATTAATACGCTTGTACTTAATATGTCCAAAGATTGTAATACAGTAATTGAATCAGTAAATAAAAACTGGAGCCGTGAAAGCAGAGAACAAATAGAAAGCAGAATTTCCGCTTTTGCAGATTCCTTCAGCGATATAAACGAAATTGTTATAGATGATAAAAATAATTTTGTTTCTTATTTTCCATCTTTAGATTTTTATTTTGATGAAGAAGCTAAACGTCAGTTTGAATCAATTGGAATGATACACTTTATAGACAATTCTTATAAGGTGTTGGATTCTGAATTTTTTGGACATCAGGTTGGAATGGAATTGCGGGGGATTTTGTTTAACCCAAGGAATATGTATCGTTCGCTCGATGTAAAACGTCTTCTGACTGACAGAAAATATATTGAATGGTCTAATAAAGAAAGTCTGCAACTGCATACAATTTCAATTTATCGCACTGATATTCCGGGAATAAACCTCTGTTTTAAAAATGTTTATAGAATTAATACTTTTCAGATGAATCTTCTTTTGACTGTATTAATCTTCCTTGTAGTTGTTTTTGTTTTCTCCGGAATTTATGAAATCTCAAAGGTAATAAACCTTGTGCATGAGCGTATGCGGGTAAATAAGCTTGTTACAACTGATACGGTCACAGGTGGATATAACAAGGACTATTTTATTCAGAAAGCGAATAAAGAAATTTCACGTTCAAAAAATAATTATGCTGTAGTGCAGCTTCGTTTAGAAAAATACCGTAATTATTGTACTGCATACGGAATTAAGCAGGGTGAAAATCTTCTTGAAGAATTGAATTGTAATATGGTGCAGCTGCTTGGTAAAAAAGAGCTTGTGGCACATGTTGAAAAATCTGATTTCGCACTTCTTTTGAATTATCAGAATGAAGATACCCTGAATATTCGGGTAAGAAATATAATGAATATTTTGCGTGAACGTCAGGGTGGGCAGCATCTTACTTTTTCTGCAGGAATATGTCCTGTACGAAGAAAAGCAGAAGATGTTTCTCTTGTTCTTACCTGTGCCGGAATCTCAGTTCCTAAGACCTTAAAAATGCAGGATGAAATTGTCTGGTTTGATGATTCAATGAAGGAAGAGCAGGTATGGGAACGACGTATAGAAGATGATATGGAAAAGGCTCTGGAAAATCATGAGTTTCAGGTTTTTCTGCAGCCAAAATATTCTACAAAGGAAGAAAAACTTTCGGCTGCGGAAGCTCTTGTGCGCTGGATTCATCCAGTATTGGGATTTATCTCTCCAGGAAAGTTTATTCCGCTTTTTGAAAAGAATGGTTTTATTTTGCAGCTCGATGATTATATGCTCGAAAGTGTTGCTCATTTACAGGCAGCCTGGGCAGAGCAGGGCAAAGAACTTGTTCCAATATCTGTAAATGTTTCGCGTGCCCATTTTGCAGAGGATAATCTTGCAGAACATATATGTTCGATTGTTGATAAGTTTAAGGTTCCTCATAAATATATCGAACTTGAACTGACAGAGAGCGCCTTCTTTGATGATAAGGCAGTTTTGCTAACTACTGTTCGTAAGTTAAAAGATTTTGGTTTTAAAGTTTCTATGGATGATTTTGGTGCTGGTTATTCTTCGCTTAATTCCTTGAAGGAACTGCCGTTGGATATCATTAAGCTTGATGCAGAATTCTTCCGTAGTGTAGATGATATAAAACGTTCGAACCTGATTGTTGGTGAAACAATTTCGCTTGCCAAGAAACTTGGAATGGAAATTGTAGCAGAAGGAATTGAAACTCGTGAACAGGTTGACTTTCTTGCAAAGCAGGATTGCGATTTGATTCAGGGCTTCTATTTTTCAAAGCCACTTCCGGTTGCAGAGTTTGAACAAAAAGCATGGAGTTAATTATGAAAAATAATTTTGGTAAATCTTTTATTATTCTTGCTGTGTTAGTTTTAGTAAACTTTAGTGCATGTGCTAAATCAAAAAACGTGACTGCAGATAAAACACCAGAAGCTAAGGTGCAGCCAGTTGTTAATCCAGAAATAGAAAAACTGAATCGTGTTCTTCTTTCAATGAGCCCGCGATGTAAGGAAGCAATTCCAAATGGTGATCCTGAAGAATTTCTGGAGGATTTGAAAAACGTTCTTGCAACCCGCAGTAATTTTTCTTCTGAAGATTTGAGTCCGTTTTATCTCATTGATAAAACTCACAAGGTAAGTGCTGATTATGAGCCAAAAGGTCTTATACATCTTGAAAAAAATAATTTGTTTGCAATCAATAAAAATAATCTGAGCCTTCGTCCGGAAGCCTTTGAAGCTTTAAAAGTTCTGGCAGCGGCTGCAAAAGCTGATGGTGTAACACTTACTGTTAGTTCAACCTATCGTTCGTATGACTATCAGAAAAATCTTTTTGATTACTGGGTGAGGGTAGACGGACTTGAAGAAGCAGAGCGTGAAAGTGCAAGACCTGGAACAAGCCAGCATCAGCTTGGTATGGCACTGGATTTTGCACCGGTAGACGATGCTTTTGATCAGACTCCTGGCGGAAAATGGGTTTATGCGAATGCAGCAAAATACGGCTGGTCATTAAGCTTTCCAAAAGGATATGAAGATGTAACAGGATATCGCTGGGAATGCTGGCACTTTCGTTACATCGGAGTAGAAGCCTGTCAATTCCAAAAAAAGTGGTTTTCTGATGTTCAGCAGTTTATGATAGAG
>Ga0256871_1001237_pt1 | contig 12263 bp, 20 predicted proteins | sample RumenRJG_07RNA_FD_185439 | JGI IMG/M metagenome (GOLD analysis project Ga0256871, IMG submission 185439) | Metatranscriptome of bovine rumen microbial communities from Lethbridge, Alberta, Canada - Rumen RJG_07 (Metagenome Metatranscriptome) | ecosystem: Host-associated > Mammals > Digestive...
ACAAAGAAAAGAAAACGTAGGTAGAACTTCCTGAAAGCTCTTTATTGCTTCAGGATATCATCCTCTCTCTTCGAGCGGATGAGAAGACGGATCGGGCAGTCGGTAAAACCGAACTGGGTGCGGATCACATTCTCCAGATATCGCTGGTAGGAGAAGTGGAAATAATTCGGATTGTTGCAGAAGAGAATGAAAGTCGGAGGGACATCCTTGGTCTGCGTCGCATAGGAGATGCGGAGACGTCCGCCGTTGAAGTCCGGTGCCTCATTATCCATCTGGGCTTTGAGAAGCACAGAGTTAAGAAGCGAAGAAGGAACTGACTTATGGATCGTCGTATTGACTTCGTTGAGAGTCGCAAAGAGTCTTCCTAAATTGCTTCCGGTCTTTGCCGAAAGGAAGACGATCGGAGCAAAGTCGAGGAACTTGAAATAGTTCTTCAGTTCCAAAGAGAACTTCTTCTGATCGTCCATGCCGTGGGAATGGATATCCCATTTGTTGACGACGAGGATGACCGGCTTATTGTTCTCGACCGCATAGGAAGCAATACGGGTATCTTCCGCTACCGGTCCGGTCGAAGCATCGAGCAACAGAAGAATGATATCCGCTCTTTTACAGGCATCTTCGGTACGGATCTGAGCGTACTTATCTAAATCCTCTTCGACTTTTCCGGGTCTACGGATACCCGCGGTATCGATCATAACATAGGGGACATCGTCTCTGGTGAAGCGGATATCGACGGAGTCTCTGGTAGTTCCGCTAAGAGGCGAAACGATGACTCTTTCGACCCCGAGGATACGGTTTGCCAAAGAGCTTTTTCCGACGTTCGGTCTTCCAATCAAAGCAAAGGTCAAAGCACCCTTATAAGGATTCTCTTCCTTCTTGGGAAGACGTTTGATCACTTCGTCGAGCAAGTCGCCTAAGCCTAAGCCATGCTCGGAAGAAATGAGGTAAGGATGACCGAATCCTAACGAGTAGAAATCGTATCCGTTCCCGACCAAAGTCGAGTCATCGATCTTATTGACGACAAGAAGCACTTTCTTCCGATAAGGGAAAAGTTTCTTTGCGACAAAAGCGTCGTTATTCGTTAAACCAGCTCTTCCGTCGACAAGGAAAAGGATGAGGTCTGCTTCCTGTAAGGCAAGCTCGACCTGGGCCTGAACTTCCTTCTGGAAGGGGATGTTCTCGCCCGTGATACCACCGGTATCAATGAGAGTGAACTCCTTATCCAGCCAGTGTCCGGTTCCGTAATTGCGGTCTCGGGTGATGCCGTATTCTCTTCCGGTGATTTCTTTTCTCTGGTCGCAGAGACGGTTAAACAGAGTCGATTTCCCGGAAGAAGGAGAACCGACTAATGCGACGGTACCAAATGTTTCCATGTTTCTTCACCTACTTTCTTATGGAAGAGAACAAGAATCTCGTGGATCTCTTCCTCAATCGTCAGGTCCGAGGTATCTAAAAGAATAGCATCCTCAGCCTGTTTCAAAGGGCTATTTGCCCTGGTCGAATCGATCTTATCTCGTTGTTCGATATCCTGCTTGATCTCTTCTAAGGATTCCTTGGAGAATCCTTTCTGAAGATTTTCTTCGTATCTTCTTTTGGCTCTTGCTTCTACCGAAGCTACTTGGTAGATCTTGAGAGTAGCATTCGGCAGAACCACCGTTCCGATATCTCTACCATCCATCACAACGGATCTCGTCGAAGCCATCTTCCTTTGAATCTCTACCATCTTCTCCCGCACTTCCTTATGGGCGCAGGCCAGAGATACGTTCTTACTGACATCATCTTCTCTTACTCTCGAAGAGACGTCTTTTCCGAAAAGATAGATTCTTCCTTTTTCGTCTTCTTCGATCTCAAGGGAAGGGAGAAGCGAAAGAGCATCTTCTCTACTAGCACAGTCCTTACCTTTTTCCAGCATCAGAAGCGTAAAAGCCCGATACATAGCTCCCGTATCGACATAAAGGAAGGAAAGAGCTTTAGCAACACCTTTGGCTGCCGTGGATTTCCCGCTTGCGGCAGGACCGTCAATCGCAATCGCATAATGTTCCATATCTCTAAACCCTCGTAAAGTAAGCAAGCAATACTAACCCTACCGCAACTACCACAATCGAAGCGATCAGGATAAAAAGAATCTTCCTCTTTGTCCAGAAGGGGCGGTTCTTCTTCTCCTCATTCTTCAGTGCCTTTCGCTGTGCTTTGGCTTTGGCTCTTGCTTCCTTTTCTTCTTTCTTACTCATCAGGGCTTCCAGTTCTTCCTGTTTTGAGCTTTTCGGGGTTCTGGCTTCGTGACGGAACTTACTTTCATCCGCTACAAAAGAGAACTCCTGGATTGAAGCAATCTTACCTCGATAATCTTTATAAAGCGTGACGCGAGAACGGTTTTCCATGATTTTTGACTCCGTTACGATTATACAGGAAAGGAGCAGGAGAGGAGCAAGGAAAGAAAAAGAAAAATGTTGAAATCAAAGGGGAGAACAAGTAGAATATTATCCGCTGCCGCTATAGCTCAGTTGGTAGAGCAGCTGATTCGTAATCAGCAGGTCGGAAGTCCGAATCTTCTTGGCGGCACCATTGAATAGTAAGAAGAAAGGGAGAGGTTCATCGCCTCTCCCTTTTTTATGTCTACGGATTAGTCGACGAAGGCGAGAATCGCCATCGGAGCGTTGTCGCCGCGGCGATTGTAGGTCTTCAGAACTCTGGTATAGCCGCCGTTACGATCCTTGTATTTCGGACCATAGACGTCGAAGAGCTTCTGAAGAGCGTTCTTGTTGGTCTTCGGATCGACGAAGCCCTCTTCGCGGACAAACTTTGCAGCCTGTCTGCGAGAAGCCAAGTCGCCTTTCTTTGCGAAGGTGACAAGACGGTCAGCCTCCTGGCTAGCACGCTTAGCGACGGTCACAGTCACTTCGACTTGACCGGAGATGATGAGCTGGGAGACGACGTTTCTCAGCATATTTCTCTCTTTATCGCTGGTGTAACCGGCCTTGAAGCGGACACCGCCCTTGCCGTGAACATTTCTTCTGCCAATAGTACCCATAGGTTAGTTACCTCACTTTACTTCTTCGTGTTGTCGTCGTGCTGGAGAGAAAGACCGAACGAAGCAAGCTTGTCAAGAATTTCCTTGTAGGACTTCTTGCCGAGGTTGCGGACGGTCATGAGCTCGCTCTCCTTCATATTGCAGAGCTCCTGAACGGTCTTAAGACCGTTTCTCTTCAAGCAGTTATAGGAGCGGACGGAAAGATCAAGATCCTCCAGTGTCATGGAGTTGAACTTGTTCTCCGGCTTCTCCGGGGTTGCCGCCATAACGGTGGCAGACTTGACGGCCTCATCGAGCTCCTCGAAGAGCTTGAAGTGCTCGTCTAAGATCTTCGCCCCCAAAGCGACCGCTTCGGAGGCTTTCATGGAGCCGTCCGTGGTGACGTCGATGATGAGCTGCTCGTAATTCGCATCATGGCCGATACGGGTGGGTTTGACATCCGTCTTGACCTTGAGAATCGGCGAGAAGTTCGAATCGACCGCAATCATGCCGACCGGCCAGTCGGAAGACTTGTTCTCTTCCGCGGTCACAAATCCACGGCCTTTGCGGGCATGGAAAGTAATCTTCAGATGGCCGTCTTTAGCAAGATGGCAAAGGACGAGATCCTTATTGACGACCGAAACCATATCCGGGCAAAGGATATCGCCCGCAGTGATGGTCTTGTCGGCTTCGTTGGCGTTGTTGACGGAAAGCTTGAGCGTATAGTCGGCGTTGGGATCATCGCTCATATCGCTTAAAACGATCTTCTTGATGTTTAAGACGATCTGAGTGAGATCTTCTCTCACGCCCGGAAGAGGAGTGTACTCATGACGGGCACCCTCGACTTCGATAGCGTAGACAGCGAGTCCCGGCAGAGAGGAGAGAAGGACCCTTCTCATCGCGTTTCCGATGGTGACACCGAAGCCGCTCTCGAGCGGTGTGACGGTGAACTCACCGACGGTGGGGGAGACGGAAGTCGGACTGATTTGGAATTTCGGTTGTGCGAATTCTTTCATTACGTTTGTTCTCCTTTCCGCAGAATTTTAGAATTTAGCCGCGAGGCTTCTTGGCCGGACGGCAGCCATTGTGCGGAATCGGAGTGACATCGGCGATCGAGACGACCTTAAGGCCGGCGGCCTCAAGAGCTCTCACCGCAGTTTCACGGCCCGGGCCAGGTCCCTTGATCTCGACATCGACAGACTTCAGACCGCGATCGACGCAGGTCTTGGCGACATTGCCGGCAGCGACCTGAGCGGCGAACGGAGTCGACTTACGGCTTCCGGAATAACCGGAGGTACCAGCCGACGCCCAGGCGATGACTCGGCCCTGTTCATCGGTGATAGAGATGATGGTGTTGGAGAAAGAAGCGTGAATGTGAGCGACGCCCTTGGTGAAGTTGAGCTTTCCCTTCTTCTTACGGATCGTCGTGGATTTCGCTTTCGCTTTGGTATTAGTAGTAGTTGCAGTAGCAGCCATGATTCATTTCCTCCCCACTCACTACATCGTCGCTTTCTTATGGTTAGCGACGGTCTTACGCGGACCCTTGCAGGTACGCGCATTGGTCTTGTCGCGCTGACCGCGGCAAGGAAGATTCTTCTTGTGTCTCTGTCCGCGATACGTGCCGATTTCTTCGAGTCTCTTGATATCAAGAGCAACCTGACGGCGTAAATCGCCTTCGACGACGTATTTGCTGACCTGGTTACGGACAGCGGTCAGCTCCTCTTCGGAGCAGTCCTTGACTCTCTTGGTGCCATCGACTTTCGCATCCTCGCAGATCTTTTTCGCTCTGGTGAGACCGATGCCGTAGATGTAGCGAAGAGAATAGACTAACTGCTTATCGTTCGGGATATCAACCCCTGCAATACGAGCCATATTTGTCTCTTTTCCTTTCTTTAGCCTTGTCTCTGCTTATGTTTCGGATTGGAGCAGATGACCATGACACGTCCCTTACGTTTGACGACTCTGCATTTATCGCAGATCGGCTTGACTGAAGCTCTGACTTTCATTGCTTTAGTTTCTCCTTAGTTTACTTGAATCGGTAGACGATGCAGCCATTCGACACGTCATAAGGAGAGATTTCGACCGTGACGCGGTCGCCGGGAAGAATGCGGATCTTATTTAAGCGCATCTTGCCCGAGACCCTGGCGCGGATCACGGCACCCCCGTCGAGCTCTACCGAATATTTCTCGCCGGGGAGAGAATCGAGGACTTTCCCCTCCATCTTGATGAAATCTTCTCTGCTCATTCTTGTTCTTTGCTTTCCCTTTCCTGAAGATGTCTCCGGACGTTGGAATCGACCGAAGTGATGATCGGCCCATTCTCCGTGATGACCACATCGTTTTCGTAATGGGCCGTCAGTTTGCGGTCTTCGGAGACGACTCCCCAGCCGTCCTTGAGAGTGATGATATCGCTCTTACCGGACATGACCATCGGTTCGATGGCTAAGCACATGCCAGGCCTTAAGAAGGGGCCTAAGCCGAGCTCCGGGGAATAGTAGTTGTAGATGAACGGATCTTCGTGCATCTCACGGCCGATTCCGTGGCCCCCGTACTCTTTGCAGAGCGAGTAGCCGTATTTATCAGCCGTTCTCTGTAAGGCCATCGAAATCTCATAGAGATGGTGGCCAGGCAAACATACCTTATAGGCTTCAAAGAAACATTCTTCGGTGCAGCGGATGAGCCTAGTCGCTTCATCGGAGATATTTCCGACCGCGAAGGTGCGGCAAGCGTCGCCGTTATACCCGTTCGAGTCGAGGTTTCCCATATCGACCGAGAGGATATCGCCCTCCTTGAGAATCACGCTTTTCGACGGGATTCCGTGGATGAGAGTTTCATTGACACTCGCGCAGATCGCATTGTGATAGCCGTCCTCTAAAGCGAAGTTCGGTTTCCCGCCGCTTTCGAGAATCAGCCTCTCGGCAATCTTATCGATTTCGTACGTCGACCGCCCCGGACGGATCTCGGGAGCTAACTTATCGAAGATAGCCCCGAGCTTGTTTCCGGCGACGATCATCTTCTCGCATTCAGCTTTCGTCTTGACGATGATCATATCAAGCCTCTAACGCCTTCTTGATGTCGTGGAAGACCGAGTCGATATCCTGTAAGGCATCGACTTTGGAAAGGACATGAAGCTTTTCGTAATGTTTCGCAATCGGATAGGTCTGCTTGGCGTAAGCGTCTAAACGGACCTGGAAGGCTTCCGCGGTATCATCCTTTCTCTGAATGAGCTTATTTCCGCAGTTATCGCAGATTCCGTCAACCTTCGGTTTCTTGGTCTCTAAGTTGTAGCTTGCGCCACAGACCGGGCAGACGCGGCGGTTGACGATACGGGAAGTAAGAACCTCATCATCCGCTTCCATCAGGATCACATGCGTGATCTTTCGACCCATCTTCGCTAAGAGAGCATCAAGCGCCTCGGCCTGCGGGATGGTGCGCGGGAAGCCGTCGAGAAGGAAGCCATGCTTGCAGTCGTCCTTGGAAAGTCTTTCTTCCACAAGGCCGATGGTGACTTCATCGGGAACAAGCTTACCGGCATTGATATACTCGCTGGCTTTGACTCCTAATGGGGTCTTATCCGCGATAGCGGCACGGAACATGTCGCCGGTCGAAATATGAGGGATAGCGAATTCTTTGACAATCCGTTCCGACTGGGTTCCCTTGCCAGCGGCAGGGGGACCCATCAGAATGATATTCAGCTCTTTGTTTTCGTTCATTTTTACATCTCGCTTTCGGCAAATCCCTGGCCAGCCAGGATGCCATTGATCTGGTTATCGACTTCAAGCGCGACACCGACCACAATGATGAGGCCGGTTCCGCCTAACGATAAGGAAGAAGGAACAGCTCCGGACATCGAAAGGATGACAGGAAGCAAGGCGACAACGGTGAGTGCTAGCGCACCGATAAAGGTGATTCGATTGAGGATGCGGGAGACATACTGTTCGGTTTCCACACCCGGCTTGATACCGGTGATGTAGGTTCCGGACGTCTGGAAGTTTTCCGCGATTCTCTCCGGATTGATTTCGAGTTGGGCATAGAAATAGGAGAAGGCGATGATGAGAACGGCATAGATGATCGTTCCCCACGGGAAGGAGAAGGTATCGGTCATCTTGGTCATCTTCTGGTAATTGAAGACCTCTTCGATCTTCTCAGCCCACGGGGCCGGGTTACCGTTTGAGAAGAGAGAGACAAGGATCGACGGAGCGACCATGACCGAGGAAGCGAAGATGACCGGCATAACCGAAGACGCATTGACCTTGATCGGGAGGAAGGAAGACTGCTGCGAGGAGAGATCCTGACTCTGAGAGGTGTTGGAGTGGGAGATCGGGAGTTTGCGGAAGCTCTTCTCAATGAACGTGACGAAGAGAACGATGAGGAACATCGTTAAGAAGTAGACGGCGATCTGGACCGCACCCTGAAGGATGAGAGTCGGATCACCGGACTGAACCTTATCGGAGAGATAGGTGGTGAAAGCAGAGGAGATCTGCGAAGGAAGCGAAGAGATGATGCCGATGAAGATCATCATGGAGATACCGTTTCCGATACCCTTGTCGGTGATCTGGTCGCCGAGCCAAGTCATGATCAGCGTTCCCGCTACCATGTAGATGATAATCTTCGTGTAACCCCATGGCGAATCATCGAGAAGCGTGATGCCCGAGGAGTTCTTCAGGGCGACGGTGACACCGTAGGCCTGAACAGCGCCGAGAACCACGGAGAGGATACGCGTGACGACATCGAGCTTCCTTCTTCCGGTCTCGCCTTCCTTGGTCATAGCGGTCAAGGCAGGTAAGACATCCATCGAAAGAAGCTGAATGATGATCTGTGCGGTGATGTAAGGAGAAACACCTAATGCGAGAATCGAGAAATTCTGCAAGGCGCCTCCTCCCATCATGTTGAGCAAAGAGAACGAGGAATTCGTGTCGCTCCAGAGGTCATTTTCGACTTTGACCCCAGGAGCGGTGATTGCTGAGCCGATTCGGAAGACAAGGAAAACCGCCAACGTAAAGAGAATACGATTCAGAACGTCCTTGTTATGGAAAAATGCGGCTAGCTTTTTCATTACTTGTCCTCAGTTTCGCCCGCTCCATCGTTGAGGGAAGCAAGAGCCGCCTTTAAAGCGATTCTCGCCTCTTTGAGGGACTGGACGGAAGTCTTTCCGCCGGCCTTCTCGATAGCCTCTTTCGCGGAGGAAGTGAAGCCTTGAACCGTGACGTTGAGCTTCTTCTTGAGCTCTCCGCCGCCGACAATCTTCACCGGCTTATTGAGGTTATGGATGAGTCCGGCAAACAGCAAGGCAGTGTCGTTGACTTCCGTGCCATCTTTAAAGGAAGCCTGTAACTGACCGAGCTTGACGATATTATACTCGACTCTTCCATAATTGACAAAGCCGTGTTTCGGAAGACGACGATAAAGCGGCAACTGACCGCCTTCGAAGCCGACCGGAACCTTGCGGCCCTGACGGGCACCCTGACCCTTCTGACCACGGGTAGAAGTCTTACCCATGCCGGAGCCGATACCCTGACCGACTCTCTTCGGGAGATGACGGGATCCCTTGGCGATCTTAAGATTACTTAATTCCATAGAATTCCACCCTCCTTATTACTTGGCTTCGGAAGTCTTCTCGGCCGGCTTATTAGCCGCCTTGACTTCCGGCTTCTTTCCGAAGCGGACTTCTTCGACCTGTTCACGGGTCTTGAGTTTGGCAAGGCCATCCGCGACAGCTTTTACAACGTTACCCTGCGTTCTCGAACCGTAGATCTTCGAGTAGACGTTCTTGATACCGGCTAACTCGAGAATCGCACGGACGGCGCCGCCGGCGACAAGTCCGGTGCCTTTCGGAGCGGGCTTGAGGAAGACCTTGGTCGCGCCGAATTCACCCATGATCGGATGAGTGATGGTATCGCCTTCCGCAACGGTGATCTTGTTCTTGTTGCGACGGGCGACATTCATCGCCTTCTTGATGGCATCCGGGACCTCGTTCGACTTACCTAAGCCGAAACCATAGGTACCCTTGCCATCGCCGATGACGACAAGAGCGGTAAAGCGGACACGCTTACCACCCTTGATGACCTTGGCGACACGGTTGATCTTGATGACCTTATCCGTGAATTCGTCATCCTCGCGACGGCCGCCGTTGCGGCCATTGCGGGAAAAACGGCGACCGCCGTTGCCGAAACGTCTTCCGTTTCCTCTAGCAGCGGTGGCAGACTTCTCTCCGCCCTGCGCCTTAGCAGCAACAGGAGCAGATTCAGCCTTGACCCCGGCTTCCGCCGGAGCGACGTTCTTATTTTCTTCTGCCATTGTTTTTCTCCTTAGAAGACTAAGCCAGCCTTACGCATGGCTTCAGCCACGGCTTTGACCTGACCGTGATACAGATAGCCGGAACGATCGAAGACGACCATGGTGACCTTGAGGTCTTTGGCCTTAGCGGCTAAATCCTCGCCGACCTTCGCCGCGGCAGCGACGTTGGACGGATTGTCGAGATTGAGCTTTGCGGACGAAGAAGAAGCCAGAGTCTTTCCGGCCTCATCATCGATGAGCGAAGCGTAGATGAACTTGTTAGAACGGTAGATCGAGACTCTCGGTCTAGCGGCAGTCCCCTGAATCTTCGCACGGATGCGAACGTGGCGATGGAGACGCTGAGCATTTTTATCGAATACAGTGTACATTTTGCTTTCCTCCTATCTCACTTCGCACCGGCGGCAGACTTCTTGGCCGAAGCCGGCTGACGTAAGACGACGACTTCGCCGACATAACGGATACCCTTGCCGTGGTAGCATTCCGGCTTCTTGACCTCACGGATCAAGGCAGCCTGCTGGCCGACGATCTGCTTATCGATACCGGTGACGATGATCTGCATCGTTTTGGTATCGAAGGCGATCTTGGCGCCCTCAAGCGGAACGATCGTATCCAGATGAGAGTGACCGACGCGGAGAACGAGGTTGTTGCCGTTCATCATAGCAGTATAACCGACACCCTTGAGCTCAAGACGCTTCTCATAGCCCTTTTCGACACCGGTGATCATATCAGCGATCTCGGCGCGGCAGGTGCCGTGAAGCATCTTCATCTGAATGGTATCGTTCGGACGGGTGACATGGACTTTGCCGTCCTTCTGCTCGATGGTGATGTGGTCGCTGAATTTGCGGCTTAATTCACCCTTCGGGCCTTTGACGGAAACGAGGGAACCGTCGATCGTGACAGTGACATCGCTCGGAACCGCGATAGGTTCTCTTCCGATTCTTGACATGATTCGTTTTCCTCCTTACCAGACGTAGGCGAGAACTTCCCCGCCAACGTTCTTCTTGCGGGCTTCTTTATCGCTCATGACACCGGAAGAAGTGGAGATGATAGCGATGCCTAAGCCGTTTAAGACTCTCGGAAGCTTATCCGCACTCGCCGTGACGCGAAGGCCAGGTTTCGAGATGCGGCGGATACCCGAGATGACTCTATTGCCCTTGGAATCGTATTTGAGGGTGACGACTAAGGTCTTATAAGGCTTGGTGCCTTCGACCTTGACTTCATAACCCTTGATGAAGCCTTCGTCCTTGAGGATGCGGCAGATTTCCTCGCCCATCTTGAACGTAGGAAGAGAGACGCTCTCGGACTTATTCATATTGGCATTGTTGATGCGGGTCAGAAGATCCGCGATGGTATCATTAACCATAAGTTGTGATCTCCTTTCCTATTACCAACTTGCCTTATGCATGCCGGGGATTTCGCCCTTATAGGCCATCTCGCGTAAGCAGATACGGCAGACGCCGAACTGGCGGATGACGCCGTGGACTCTTCCGCAGCGGGAGCAGCGGGAGTAGTTCTGGGTCTTCGGGTGCTTCTTCGGCTGAGCGCATTTGACGATCAAAGCTTTTCTAGCCATTGTTCATTTCCTCCTGTTACTTCTGGAAGGGCATGCCGAACTTCGAAAGTAAGGCAAACGCTTCCTTATCGGTCTTCGCAGTCGTGACAATGACGACATCCATACCCTGAGTATGGTTGACTTTGTCGTACTGGATCTCCGGGAAGATCAGCTGTTCCTTGACGCCGACGGAATAGTCACCGCGGCCATCGAAGGAATCTTTCGAGATACCGCGGAAATCGCGGACACGCGGAAGATCGATGTTGACGAACTTATCGAGGAAATCGTACATACGGATGCGGCGAAGCGTGACCTTGACGCCGACCGGGACACCCTCACGGAGCTTGAAGTTCGCGATGGACTTCTTAGCCTTCGTGACGATCGGATGCTGACCGGAGATGGTCGCCATCTCGCTGACGCACTCTTCGACGATCTTCTCGTCGGAACCGCTCTCACCTAAACGCATGTTGAGAACGATCTTGACGAGCTTCGGGCATTCCATAACGGACTTGTAGCCGAATTCCTTCATCATCTCGGGGACGATAGTCTCCTTGTAGTAGGTCTCAAGACGGGAGACATACTGAGCTTTTTGGGCACCAGTCGAATGGGCCTTCTTGACGGACACGCCGTTTTTCTTTTCTTCAGCCATTTTCCTTCTCCTTACTTGATCTCCGTACCGCTCTTCTTCGCGATGCGGACTTTCTTGCCGTCGACCATCTTGTAGCCGACTCTTGTCGCTTTGCCGGTCTTCGGATCGACTAAAGCGACATTAGAAGCATCTAACGGAAGGTTGATGTCTTTGACAGAACCCTGCGGATTAGCCTGAGAAGGCTTGACGTGCTTCTTAGCGCCATTGACGCCTTCGACAACGACTTTGTTCTCCTTCGGTAAGACCTTTAAGACCTTGCCGGTTTTTCCCTTATCGTCGCCGGAGAGGACGATGACAGTATCACCAGTTTTGATTTTCATGATGTTGCCTTTCCTTTCCGAGGATCAGAGAACCTCGATCGCGAGAGAGACGATCTTCATATACATATCGCCCTTCTCACGGAGTTCACGGGCGACCGGTCCGAAGACACGGGTGCCCTTCGGAGTGCCATCATCGTTGATCAGAACGACGGCGTTATCATCGAAGCGGATGGTGGAACCATCTTTTCTCTGATAGGCCTTCTTGACGCGGACGATGACGCCCTTGACGACATCGGACTTCTTGACCTTGCCGTTCGGGATCGCATCCTTGACAGCGCAGACAACAACGTCTCCGACGCCGGCGGACTTATGATGAGAGCCACCGACAAGGTGGAAGACGCGGACGCTTCTCGCGCCGGAGTTATCGGCGACGACTAAGTTGGTTTCAGTTTCGACCATGGGTTACTCTCCCTTCTTCACGACAGCGACTAAACGG
>Ga0256871_1001240_pt1 | contig 12247 bp, 8 predicted proteins | sample RumenRJG_07RNA_FD_185439 | JGI IMG/M metagenome (GOLD analysis project Ga0256871, IMG submission 185439) | Metatranscriptome of bovine rumen microbial communities from Lethbridge, Alberta, Canada - Rumen RJG_07 (Metagenome Metatranscriptome) | ecosystem: Host-associated > Mammals > Digestive...
CAGAGATATTATTCATCTGTTATTTGAAAGGGCTTTTTCATATAAGCAAAAGGTGATACCTATGGGAAATTTCTTAAAAAGACAGCAAAAAACCATGGACGGCAACACAGCAGCTGCTCATGTTGCATATGCATTTTCTGAAGTTGCGGCAATTTACCCGATTACGCCATCTTCAGTAATGGCAGAGGACGTTGATGCATGGGCTACCCAGGGCAGGAAGAATCTGTTCGGCCAGCAGGTTAAGGTGCTGGAAATGCAGTCCGAAGGAGGAGCAGCAGGTGCTGTACATGGTTCTCTGAATACAGGTGCATTAACTTCTACATTTACAGCAAGTCAGGGACTTCTGCTGATGATACCGAATATGTATAAGATCGCTGGAGAACAGCTCCCAGGGGTCTTTCATGTTGCCGCCAGGGCTCTGACTACCCATGCACTTTCAATTTTCGGAGATCACTCAGACGTAATGGCAACAAGGGCAACGGGATTCGCCATGCTGAGTTCAAACAGCCCTCAGGAAGTAATGGATCTGGCAGCTGTTGCACATCTGGGCGCAGTTAAGGCCAGCATGCCGGTTCTTCATTTCTTTGACGGATTCCGTACAAGCCATGAACAGCAGAAGATCGGAGTCTGGGATTATGAGACTTTGGGAGAAATGCTGGACTGGGATAAAGTAAAGGAATTTAAAGCTGCTGCCAGCAATCCTCTCCATCCTCATATGGTGGGATCTGCCGAACAGCCGGAAACATTTTTCCAGCACACTGAAGCGAGAAATCAGGACTACATCGACTCTGTGGAAGTGTTCAAGGGCGTAATGGACCAGGTAAACGAGAAGCTGGGGACAGACTATGCACCGTTCAATTACTATGGAGCACCTGATGCTGAAGAAGTAATTATAGCTATGGGATCAGTCTGCGAGGCGGCAGAAGAGGTAGTTGATTATCTGAACAAAAAGGGAAGAAAGACAGGCCTCATTAAAGTAAGACTGTACAGACCTTTCTCCAGCAAGTATCTCCTCAAGGTGATTCCATCTACAGTTAAGACGATTTCTGTTCTTGACAGAACGAAGGAACCTGGTTCAGCAGGAGAACCTCTGTATCTGGATGTTGTCACAGCTCTCAGTGATTCTGAGTTCAGTGGAGTAAGAGTCTTCCGCGGCCGCTATGGACTGGGATCAAAAGATACTCAGCCTGGTGACATCATCGCATGTTATGACAATATGATAAGCCAGGAGCCTAAGAAAGAGTTCACCCTGTCAATTACAGATGATGTGACTAATCTTTCACTTCCAAGGCTTTCAAATCCTGATACGTCTGCGCCGGGAACTGTTGCGTGCAAGTTCTGGGGTCTTGGAGCTGATGGTACAGTTGGCGCCAACAAGAACAGTGTAAAAATCATTGGAGACAACACGGATAAGTACGTTCAGGCTTACTTCCAGTACGATTCAAAGAAATCAGGAGGACTGACGATTTCCCATTTGAGGTTTGGCGACCACCCGATTCATTCTACATATTATGTAAATAATGCTTCGTTTATCGCCTGCCACAATCCTTCATACATGAGCAAATACGATATTGTTTCCGATGTAAATCCAGGGGGACAGTTCCTGCTCAACTGCCCGTGGTCTGATGAGGAACTTGATGAAAAGCTTCCAGCAAAGGCCAAGAGATATATTGCTCAGAATAATATTCAGTTCTATACCTGCGACGCCAGCAGAATAGCAACTGAGATAGGCCTGGGTTCCACAAGAACAAATACAGTGCTCCAGTCGGCATTCTTCAAGATTACAGGCATAATTCCGGAAGACAAGGCTGTTGAGTCTATGAAGGAAGCAATCAGAAAGACTTATGGCAGGAAGGGCCAGAAGATTGTTGACATGAACTGTGAAGCTGTTGACAGAGGTGTTACAGGTGCTCACAAGGTCAACGTTCCTGAAAGCTGGAAGAACGCTTCAGATGACAAGGCAGCAGAGCCGTTAAAATCAGAAAATCCTGTACTGTGCAAGTATCTGAATGATGTCCTTGTACCAACTTCAGCACAGAAGGGTGATGATATTCCTGTTTCCAAGTTCCTGGCTACAAAGAACGGTATTCTGCCATCTGGAACATCAGCCTTTGAGAGGAGAGGTGTTGCAGCTTCTGTTCCTGTATGGATAAAGGAGAACTGTGTTGAGTGCAACATTTGCTCATATGTTTGCCCTCATGCCGCAATAAGACCGTTTGCAGTAACTAAGGAAGAGGCTGCTTCCAGCGGTGCTGTAACAGATCCGCTGAAGATTGAGCCTGATTACGACTTTACTATAACTGTATCTACTCTGGACTGTGTTGGATGCGGATCCTGTGCAGATTCCTGCATTGCCAAGGACAAGGCTCTCAAGATGGTTCCATTTGAAAGTCCGGAGGCCCAGGCTCAGCAGGCAGTATTCGATTATTGCAAGGAACATGTGGGAAGCAAGGGGCTTGGCAATTCAAGGACGGTTGTCAATGTAGGATTCCAGAAGCCATATCTGGAGTTCTCAGGCGCCTGCCCTGGATGTGGTGAGACACCATATGCAAAACTTGTTACCCAGCTGTTCGGAAACAGAATGATAGTAGCCAACGCAACAGGCTGCTCTTCTATCTGGGGTTGTTCAGCTCCTTCCACTCCTTATACAGTGGATAAAGATGGAAGAGGACCTTCCTGGTCTAATTCACTGTTTGAGGACAATGCTGAGTTCGGCCTTGGAATGGCAGTTTCTGTAAAGACAAGAAGAAACGAAATGAAGGCCGTTGTAGAAAGACTTGCCGAGAAGCCGGAATTTAAAGAGCCGGCAAAGGCTTGGCTGGAAAACATGAACGACAGCGAAGGTTCCCAGGAAGCTGGCGATAAGCTGTTGGAAGCTGTTTCCAGATCAGGTGATGCTGATGCGGCATATGTTGTTGAAAACAGGGATATGCTGATAAAGCCTTCAATGTGGATTTTCGGCGGAGACGGCTGGGCTTATGACATCGGATACGGCGGTCTTGACCATGCCATTGCCTCAGGTGAGAATATAAACATTCTTGTATTTGATACAGAGGTATATTCAAACACAGGAGGACAGGCATCCAAGGCAACTCCAACAGGATCAATTGCCCAGTTTGCTGCTGGCGGAAAGCCTACAGCAAAGAAGAATCTCGGTACCATGGCAATGTCATATGGCTATGTCTATGTAGCTCAGATTGCAATGGGAGCAAACCCGAATCAGGCCCTGAAGGCTATTAAAGAAGCTGAAGCATATGATGGTCCTTCACTGATAATCGCTTACTCACCATGCATCAACCACGGTATCAAGACTGGAATGTGCACAGCTATGGCTGAGATGAAGAAGGCTGTAAAGGCAGGATACTGGAATCTGTACAGATACAATCCTTCTGCAGAAGCAAAGGGAAAGAATCCTTTGACCATTGACAGCCAGGAGCCGTCAGCAGATTACAGAGAATTCCTGATGGGAGAGGTACGTTACAGTTCACTGGCACAGGCAGACAGCGAACATGCTGAGGAGCTTTTTGAGAAAGCATCTGCTGAAGCCTCCAGAAGATACGAAGATCTTGTAAGGAGAAAAGAATCTTTTAACAGTAACAAGTAGCAGACTGTTCAATCAGTGATTGTCAAGGGACGGCTTTTGCCGTCCCTTTCTATTGGTGCCAAGTGGAGCAGCCGATGATAAAAATTCCCTCAATCTACCTGTAAGAAAAGGGGTTGTGTGGTATCCTATCAGGTAAACAAGTAAATAAACGAAAGGAAATGACCCAATAATGGAGAAGAAAAAGATAGAGCGGATAAATGAGCTGGCGAGAATAAAGAAGCAGCGTAAGCTTACTGAAGCGGAAGCAGATGAACAGAAGAAACTCCGGAAGGAATTCCTGGCAGAGATAAGGGCGGATTTGAAGGCTACTCTTGACAACATAGAAATTGTTGATGATCCAAAAGCAGCAGGAGCAGAAGAAAGGAAGCCTGACTCGGAGCTGGTGGACCATATTTCCGGTGAGACCATCGATATTCGCGAGTATGAACCGAACAAATTGTCATAATCAAGGCCCTATCGGTCAGTTTATGGGCCATCAGAGGAGTTTTGAAAGTTTTTTTCCCCTGAATACCAATATTTGGAGGGGCTTTGTATGACAAGAAAACTCAAATATAGTATAATTCTATAAGTTTGCAAAATAGGAGATTTTTTCATGGAAAAACTTGGATTAAATGAAATCAGAAGCCGTTTCAGAGATTTTTATGTAAGCAAGGGACATTATGCCGCAGGAAGCGCATCGCTTATTCCGAAGAACGACAAGAGCCTGCTTATAATCAACTCGGGAATGGCGCCTCTTAAGCCATATTTTGCAGGAGTTGAGACTCCTCCGTCAAAGAGGATGACCACCTGCCAGAAGTGCATCAGAACAGGCGATATCGAGAATGTTGGAAAGACTGCGAGACACGGCACATTCTTCGAGATGCTTGGTAATTTCAGCTTTGGTGACTATTTCAAGAAAGAGTCACTTACTTGGGGATGGGAATTCATTACAGAAAACCTGAAGATGCCGAAGGATAAGCTTTGGGCTACAATCTATGAAGATGATGAGGAAGCTCATGATATATGGATAAGCCTGGGCATGCCAGAGGACCATATTGTCAGACTTGGCAAAGAAGACAATTTCTGGGAGATCGGTCTTGGCCCATGCGGTCCGTGTTCCGAAATTTATTTCGACAGAGGGGAGAAATACGGATGCGGTAAGCCAGACTGCAAGCCTGGATGTGAGTGCGACAGGTATGTTGAATTCTGGAATCACGTTTTCACTCAGTTCTCAAGGGAAGAGGATGGCAGTTATTCAAATCTTGCTCATCCAAACATTGATACAGGAATGGGCCTTGAGAGAATCGCTTGCATCATGCAGGGTGTGGATTCCATATTTGATGTAGATACTGTCCGTCACATTCTCAATGCCGTAACAGAAATGGCAGGAGTCAAATACGAAGACGGAGACGAGAAGGCTGACATGAGTATCAGGATCGTAACGGACCACCTGAGATCCATGGTGTTCATGATTGCTGACGGAATTCTGCCAAGCAACGAGGGCAGAGGATACGTTCTCAGAAGACTTATCAGACGTGCATCGAGACACGGAAGACTTCTGGGCATTCAGGAGCCAGAGTTCCTGTCACAGCTGGCAGATAAGGTAATTGAAGTTTCAGGAGAGGCTTATCCTGAACTGGTGGAAAAAAGAGATTACATCAAGAAGATGATTTCCCTTGAAGAAGAGAGATTTGGCAAAGCCCTGGATAACGGTTTGCACCTTCTCTTCGGATATGTGGCAGATATGGAAGAAGAGGGAAAAGACACTCTTGATGGAGAGCATGCATTCAAACTTTATGATACATATGGATTCCCTGTAGAGCTTACAGAAGAGATTCTGGAAGAAAAGGGAAAGAAAGTAGACATGGAAGGCTTCCGTGAACATATGACCCGTCAGAAGGACATGGCCAGAGCCGGTCAGAAGGATACTTCTGATGATGCATGGAAGGATGCTGCCGATTATGACAGCCTGCCTGCCACAGAATTTGTGGGATATGAGATGGAATCCTGCAACGGAAACGTCCTTTACACAGGAAAGAAGGATGAGACCCATGCTCTGCTTATTACAGACAGAACCCCATTTTATGCAACAAGCGGCGGACAGATTAACGATACAGGATTTATTTCAGCCGGAAAGACAGTGCTTAGAGTGGAAGATGTGGTTAAGGAGAATGGAATCTATCTCCACATTATCAGACCGGAAGATATGGATGCAGCCCTTCAGCTGGAAAACGGCACAGAAGTCCAGATGTCTATAGATTCTGTACGGAGACACAAGATATCAAGAGGACACAGTGCTACCCATCTGCTGCAGCAGGCGCTGAGAGATGTTCTGGGAAATCACGTTCAGCAGGCCGGATCATTCGTTGATGACAATTATCTCAGGTTCGACTTCAGTCACTTCCAGCCTATGACAGACAAAGAGATTAGTGATGTAGAACGCCTGGTAAATCTGAAGATTGACCAGTTCCTTAACATCAAGATGGAAGAGATGCCTATTGAAGATGCCAAGAAGCTGGGAGCTATGGCCATTTTCGGTGAGAAGTACGGCTCAATTGTAAGAGTTGTAAGCATGGGTGACTACAGCGTTGAGTTCTGCGGAGGTACTCATCTCAACAACACTGGTATGATCGGTGCATTCAGAATCACCGGAGAGAGCGGAGTAGCATCAGGGGTAAGAAGGATTGAAGCTGTTACCGGAACAGTTGTTTCAGACCTGCTAAAGAGAACTGATGATACAGTAGAAGAAACTGCAGAGGCCCTCAAGACAACCAGAAGCGAGGTGGCAAGGAAGGCTGCACAGGTAATGGCTGAGAACAAGGAGCTGGCCAAAACTATTAAGAGCATGGAAGCAGGAAAGCTTGCTGATTCTCTTGATGATATAATTGCTTCTGGAAAGGATGCAGGAAAGGCGAAACTGATTACAGCATCCTTCAATGATGTTGATGCAGATCAGCTTAGAGAGATGGCAGACAGTGTTAAGGAGAAAGTAGATAACGCTGTAATCGTCTTTGCTTCAGTAACAGAGGGTAAGGCCTCCATGATCTGCGCAGTAAGTGACAAGCTTGTTGGAGAGGGATACCACGCTGGAAAGATTATTAAGGAAGTAGCAAAGGCTGCAGGCGGCGGTGGCGGCGGAAAAGCCGGAATGGCTCAGGCCGGAGTCAAGAATCCAGAGAAACTGGAAGACGCATTCCACAAGGCTGCTGAAATTCTTGAGGCACAGGCGTAGAATAATAATGTATGAATACTGTTTCCTCATTTTCTGAGGCTATCCACTTAATACCGAACTATGTAAGGAGGTGCGGAAATGAGCAAGGATACGATTTTGTTTGAAGGAGTAAAGGCTACACAGCTCACAAGAAGGGAAATACTGGAGCAGGTGTACAATGCCCTTGAGGAAAGAGGGTATAACGCCGTTGACCAGATGGTAGGATACCTTACTTCAGGAGATCCTTCATATATTACCAGCCATAATGGAGCCAGAAATCTGATCATGAAGGTGGACAGAGACGATCTTCTTGAAGAGATTCTGAGAGCATATCTGGGAAAAGAAAAGAACGAAGAAGATCTTTAGTTTTAAGACAGTCCCTACAAAGAAGACAGGAGATAAATTTTGGGCAGAAAAATAGGACTCGATGTGGGAGATAAGACCATAGGTGTTGCAGTAAGCGACATTCTGGACATAACAGCCCAGGGGGTTAAGACCATAGAAAGAGTGGGCATAAAGAAGGATACTACTGAAGTGCTTAATCTTATCAAAGAATATGACTGCGATACTGTAGTCATAGGTCTTCCTCTCAGTTTAGACGGAAGTGACAGCATTCAGACCGAGAAGGTCAGAGAGTTCAGGAGACGTCTTGAAAATAAACTGAGAAGCTCTGCCATGGCTCATGTTAAAGTGGACTGGATGGACGAGAGATTTACCACTGTAATAGCAGAAAGCGTACTGTCTCAGGCTGGCATGACCAGACAGGAGAGAAAGAAAATTGTGGACAGGCAAGCTGCCATAGTTATTCTTCAAAGTTACATGGACAGACAGCATAATCTGCAGAGCTGATGCATGTATGCCCGGGGTCACGATTGTTCCCGGGCTGTATTTAGATGTATTTTTGTGGTAAGGAAAGGGTGAAATGGAAAAGAATCTGATTCAGGATCTGAGCTTTCTCTCATCTAATGAATACTGGGGCAGAGGTATCCTAATAGGAAATCTCAAGGGCAAGGTATACATCGGATATTTCATTATGGGAAGAAGCCAGAACAGCAGGAACCGTTATTTCTATGAGGATGGAGAGAACCTTGCAATCGCTCCATATGATGTAGATAAGCTGGAAGATCCAAGTCTCATCATCTATTATCCTGTTAAGACATCAGGAGATAAGCTGATCGTTACCAATGGTGACCAGACCGATACTATTGAAGAAGGCTTCAGGGAAGGAAAGACCTTCCAGGAGTCCCTTAGAACAAGATGCTTTGAACCTGACGAACCAAACTACACTCCAAGGATCAGCGGTCTTGTTTCTATGAAGACAGGAGATTTTTCCATGAGCATCCTGAAGAACCAGGACGGAAAAGGAGAGCTTTGCGCCAGGTATCTCTACGAGTACGGATGCCAGGAAGGCAACGGCCGTTTCATACATACCTATGAAAAAAATGACAATCCTTTGCCGACATTTTGCGGAGAACCGTGGAGCATAGATCTGTCAGGAGCAGGAGATCTTGAAACCTTTGGAAACACCATCTGGAACTGCCTTGATGATGAAAACAAGATCTCTCTGTGCGTCATGTCAATAGACAAGGAAACAGGGGATAGAACCACAATAATCAAGAACAAGAGAATGGGGGACTAAATGGCTGAACATTTTGAAATTCCAGAGGAACAGAGAAACGTTCCTGCAGAGAAACTGGTGTACATGTCACCGCTTTCAGTTAGATATGCCAGCAAAGAGATGAAGTATATTTTCTCAGAGGAGAAGAAATTCACCACATGGCACAGACTTTGGATTGCTCTGGCCAAGGCGGAAAAAGAGCTGGGACTGGGTATAACTCAGGAACAGATTGACGAGATGGAAGCAGCCAAAGACATTGTGGACTTTGAGGTTGCCGAGAAGAGGGAAAAGGAAGTCCGCCATGATGTCATGAGCCATGTATATGCTTACGGAAAAAGATGTCCGAAGGCTGAACCTATTATCCACCTGGGAGCAACTTCCTGCTATGTAGGCGATAATACAGATGTAATCCTGATGAGAGATGCCCTCAATGTTATTCTGGAAAAAGCAGTTCAGGTTGAGCGTAATCTGGCGGCTTTTGCAGACAAATACAAGGACCTTCCTTGCCTGGGATACACTCATCTTCAGCCGGCCCAGCTTACGACTGTTGGAAAGAGGGCAACACTGTGGATGTATGAGCTTTCCCTTGACATCCAGGAGCTGGAGAGAAGAATAGAAGATCTCAGAATGCTGGGATCCAAGGGAACAACGGGAACTCAGGCAAGCTTCATGGACCTTTTCGACGGAGACGAAGACAAGGTGAGAAAGCTGGATCAGCTTATTGCCGACGATTTCGGGTTCAAGGGATGCGTTCCTGTATCTGGACAGACATATACAAGAAAAGTTGACTATAATATTTTATCGACTCTTTCGGGCCTTGCCCAGTCTGCATCTAAGTTCTCTAACGATTTGAGAATTCTTCAGTCATTCGGCGAAATGGAGGAGCCTTTCGAAAAGAATCAGATTGGTTCATCGGCTATGCCATACAAGAGGAATCCAATGAGATCTGAGAGAATCACCTCTCTTTCCAGATATGTGATGATTGACTCTCTCAATCCTGCTATTACGGCAGCTACTCAGTGGTTCGAAAGGACTCTTGACGATTCTGCCAACAAGAGACTTTCTGTTCCGGAAGCCTTCCTGGCCATGGACGGAATTCTTGATCTTTACATTAACATTACCAGTGATATGGTGGTTTACCCTAAGGTCATCTATGCAAGAGTAATGGAGAAGCTTCCATACATAGCAACTGAAAACATCATGATGGAGGCCGTTAAGAAGGGCGGAAACCGCCAGGAGCTCCATGAAATTATCAGGGAACATTCTCACGCTGCAACCAGGAGGGTCAAGATGGAGGGTGCGCCTCTTGATCTGGTAGACAGGTTGGCAGCAGACCCTGCCTTCCATTTGACAAAGGAAGAGATCATGAGTCATCTTGATCCGAAGCTGTACACTGGTCGTTCAGCCAGTCAGGTTACAGACTTCCTCAATGATGTAATCAAACCTATTCTCGACAGATACCCTGACGAGAAACTGGACGCTGAGATTAATGTATAGATATAATAGGAGGCTTGATATGAATATGATGGAACTGAAATACGGATGCAATCCTAATCAGAAGCCAGCGTCCGTTTCAATGGAGGACGGATCGGATCTTCCTTTTACTGTTCTTAATGGAAAGCCGGGATATATCAATCTTCTGGATGCTCTTAACAGCTGGCAGCTGGTTAAAGAACTTAAAGAAGCAACAGGCCTTTCCTCAGCAGCTTCTTTTAAACATGTAAGTCCAACTTCTGCAGCTGTTGGAAGACCTATGAGTCAGAGACTTAAGAAAGCCTGCTTCGTAGATGACGTAGATGGTCTCGATGATTCTCCTATTGCTACTGCCTATGCCAGGGCAAGGGGAACAGACAGGATGTCTTCCTTCGGAGATTTTATTGCCCTCAGTGATGTATGTGATGAGACCTGTGCAAGGCTGATCAAGAGGGAAGTATCAGACGGAATAATTGCTCCAGGTTATGATGAAGCTGCCCTTGAGATATTGACAAAGAAGAAAGGCGGCAAGTACCTGGTTCTGCAGATTGACCCAGCTTACGAACCACCGGAACTGGAGAAAAAGCAGGTGTTCGGAATTACTTTTTCCCAGAAGCACAACGATGTTAAACTGGACAGTTCCTGCCTCACCAATATCGTAACGGAAAATAAAGATCTGCCGGAAGAAGCTAAGGAGAATATGATTATTGCTCTCATAGCTTTGAAGTACACTCAGTCCAATTCAGTTGCATATGCTTACGATGGACAGTGCATTGGCGTTGGAGCAGGACAGCAGTCAAGGGTCCACTGCACAAGGCTGGCCGGCAGCAAAGCAGACAACTGGTTCCTGAGGCAGTCAGACAAGGTTCTTAATCTTCCATGGAAGGATGGTATTAAGAGGCCGGACAAGGACAATTTCATTGACAGATATATTGCAATGGAAGAGACCCCTGAGGCAACAGGCAACTTTAACTGGGAAGAAAAATTTACTTCAAAGCCTGAAGCTTTTACGATTGCTGAGAAAAAGGAGCTCCTTTCCCAGGAGAACGATGTGGTTCTGGCTTCAGATGCATTTTTCCCGTTCAGCGATAATATCGAGAGAGCACTTGAAAGCGGAGTGAAGTATGTTGTTCAGCCAGGAGGCTCTACAAGAGATGATGTTGTGCTGGATTGCTGCAACAGAAACAACATGGTAATGGTTTTCAACGGAATCAGACTTTTCCACCACTAATTTGTAAGAACGGGGCTGCCTGCAGAAGGTGGCCCTTCGTTTTATGAGTCTGGAATAGGGTTCCGCAGTGGATTTTGCAGATAATTTATGGAAGGAGAGTCCAGATGAATGACCTGCAGATAGATTATTTTATGGCTGTGGGAACAAACCTGAGTTTTACAAAAACTTCTCAGGAACTGTATGTGTCTCAGCCTGCCATATCAAAACAGATCAAGCTGATGGAAGAGGAACTGGGAGTACGGCTTTTCTACAGGAACAACAAGAAAACTGAATTAACTGAAGCAGGAAAACTGTTTTACGAATTCTTTGGAAACTACAAGGCAGGGTTGAAAAACGTAAAGGAAAAGGCTGTTCAACTTCAGGAAAGAGAACGGAGAACCCTGAAAATCGGTTTTATGGAGGGATGGGATCTGACGCTGATTCTGCCTGAGTTAAATCGCAGAATGCAGGAAGCCTTTCCGGGAATACAGATTGAGATCGATTGCGGAGGAATAAAGGATCTGGAAGCGTCCCTTCTGAACGGAAGGCTGGACATTGTGATGACACTGCACAACAGCCTTTATGACATTGATGATCTGGAATGCAGAGATATAATGGAATCCCGCAAGATCCTGATGTATTCATCAAAATGGTCATCTGATAACTCAATTAAACCTGCAATATCAGATTTCAAAGACAAGACATTTGTTGCTCCGTCCTGTATTATGAACAGCGTCATCGAAAGAATTATTACTTCCTACTGCAGACCTTTCGGGTTTACGCCTGAGATCAAGTTTGTTCATAATTTTGAGGCCATGATTACTTATGTGCGGAATGACATGGGGGTAGCCTTTGCGGACTGCTGGAACTGGGCAAAGCATTCTCATGACATAAAGTATTTCGATGTGGATATCCAGGACAAGATCTGTGTGGTTACCATCGCCAGAGATTCAAGGCCGGTGGTAGAAACAGCTTCCCGCATTCTGGAAGAAATAACAGTAAGCAACAAAGAAAAGATTAATGAACGAAGTTCCTGAAAAATATACAATCCCGGAAGTCTTGACAAGCCAGGATTGTTTTTTTTTAATACCTTGAAATTACAGGCCTGTAGCCTGTTGTTTTTGCATAACCAGCAGGTTATGCATCTAATAC
>Ga0256871_1001245_pt1 | contig 12230 bp, 10 predicted proteins | sample RumenRJG_07RNA_FD_185439 | JGI IMG/M metagenome (GOLD analysis project Ga0256871, IMG submission 185439) | Metatranscriptome of bovine rumen microbial communities from Lethbridge, Alberta, Canada - Rumen RJG_07 (Metagenome Metatranscriptome) | ecosystem: Host-associated > Mammals > Digestive...
CCAGTCAGAAAACCCCGAAATCTTTGAGATTTCTCAAGTTTGTGTGAACTTTTCAAGGTACAGAATGGTGTTAAGAAACACTAAATGTTAACAGGTCTGCTGGGACCTTTTGACCCCAGCATCTTATTATTCTGCATGCTCGGATTTTCTACCGGTATATTCAGAGCATCAAGCACATCAGTCACTTTCTTGACAGGTGTGATCTCAAGAGCCTCCTTGACCTCATCGGCCACATCACGGAGATCATCCATATTTTCCTCAGGAATGAATACATGCTTGACGCCTGCTCTCTGTGCAGCCATGAGCTTCTCAGGAAGTCCGCCAATGGCATTAACAGAGCCATTCAGTGAAACCTCACCAGTCATTGCAACCTCAGGAGTAACAGCAGTTCCCGTCACAAGTGATGACAATGCAGTCGTCAGAGTGATACCAGCAGAAGGTCCGTCCTTAGGCGTAGAGCCGTCAGGTACATGAATATGGATATCGCTCTTCTCAAGCAGCTTTATCTTGCCCGGGTACATGGCCTTGACAAGCGAAAGGGCAATCGTAGCCGATTCCTTCATCACATCGCCGAGCTGACCAGTGATAGTGAGCTTTCCGGTACCCTTGGTCATCAGTGACTCGATATAGAGGATGGTGCCTCCGACCTGAGTCCATGCAAGACCAGTGATGATACCCGGTTTGCCTTCTTTCTTTACCTTGTCCCTGTGAAGCGGATGCATATCAAGATAGTCACGAAGCTCGTCCTTGTGGACAGTCACGTGATCCTCGCCAGTCTCAAGCTTTACTGCTGCGATACGGCAGAGAGTGTCGATACGCTTCTTGAGTCCACGGACACCGCCCTCCATCGTGTAGTCTGAGATGATGATCTCAAGCGCGTCATCATCGATATCAAGCTTGTCCTTCGGAATACCGGCTTTCTCATATGCCTTCGGGATCAGGTGATCCTTGGCGATATGCTCCTTCTCAATCGGAGTATATCCCTGGAATTCGATTACCTCCATCCTGTTCAGAAGAGGTGCAGGGATTGTATCAAGAGTATTCGCTGTGCAGATGAACAGTACATCTGACAAGTCATACGGTACATTCATATAGTGATCGGTGAAGCTGTTGTTCTGCTCAGGGTCAAGAACCTCGAGAAGAGCTGATGCAGGATCACCGTTGTATGATTCTGAGAGCTTGTCGATCTCATCAAGCACCATTACAGGGTTTGAAACACCTGACTTGTGGATGCCGTCCATGATACGACCAGGCATAGCTCCTATATATGTACGTCTGTGACCTCTGATCTCAGCCTCATCACGGACACCACCGAGTGCAACTCTGACATACTTTCTGCCGAGTGCACGAGCGATGCTCTTTCCGATTGAAGTCTTGCCGGTACCAGGGGCACCAACGAAAAGAAGGATTGAACCGGCCTGCTGCTTCTTCAGATTCATCACGGCGATCTGCTGGATGATCCTGTCCTTGACTTTCTTCAGACCATAATGGTCTTCATCAAGGACTGCACGGGCCTCTTTCAGATCTATCTCCTTCGGCTCTTCCTTTTTCCATGAAAGAGTCGTCACGAAATCCAGGTAATCATAGAGCATGCCGTATTCAGGTGAATTCTTGCCCTCCTGCTTCAGACGGCTGAGAACCTTGTCGGCCTCCTTCTTCGCATCCTCATTCATGCCATTATCCTTGAGAGCGATCTCGAACTTTCTGATATCCGAAACATTCTCAGGATGCATGTCATCAAGTTCCTTCTGCAGATAATCGATCTGCTTCTTCAGGGCTGACTCTCTGTATATCTTCTGATAATCGGCTTCCTGGGCATTTGCAGCCTCCTGGCCTATATTGCTCATCTCGATATTCTCATAGATAATCTTCTCCAGAAGCTCTGTCCTCCTGGCCTTCGAATCCTCTTCAAGGACCTTGTACCTGTCCTCCGCGGAATTGAAGAGCCATGGGCTCATAGCTGCTGCAATCTCTGCGATTGATGAGAACTGGGCGATATAGCCACGTCCCATATTGGCCCACTGTGAACCGCTGAAATATGATACAAGTGCCTGTTTCAGCTTGTCGAGCCTTGCACGCTCCTCATCAGGATTGATCTCCTCACCAGGAGTATCATCACGCCTCGTTGCATTAACGCTTATCGTATGGTCTGCAAGAATCGTGATATCCGAGATATCCGCTCTCTTCTTCGTGCGGATGGCTACATATCCATTCTCATTGACCTCGGTAATGATGGCCGAAACACCGATAGGATAGATGTCATCCTCTGTGATCTCAGATCTCTTCTTTGGCTCCTTCAGTGCTGCAAGTATCAGTCTCTCCTGTACCTCAGGATCCTTCCCGGCCATATTCTTATATGCCTCAGTCTGGATATAGAGATTTGTCTCAGGTATCAGCATCACATTATAAAGCGGTAATACTGTCATAATCTTTTTCCTCCTTCTTATATATTAACTGGCTTCAGTTCTGCTTCTTGTTGGTAGCACTCAATCAATTGGAGTGCTAATTAAATTGTGCACAAAGTATAACACCGTTTGCAATATGTGTCAAGACATGAGATAATATTTTCTGTGAAAAAGATTTCTGAAGGAGATTCTGATGACTATTTATCTGACCAGACACGGACAGACCGACCTGAACAAAGCACACCTGATGCAGGGACGCACGAACGCCCCATTAAACGAGCATGGAATAGAGCAGGCAAGGGAGGCTGCAAAGCAGCTGCAGGGTATTCATTTCGATGCAGTCTATGCAAGCCCGCTGCAGCGTGCGATTGATACAGCGTCCATCATGACAGGCTTTGACAAAAAGGATATCATTACCGATGAACGTATCATCGAAGTTGACTTCGGCCGTTATGAAAAGAAAAAATACCGGGCCCTCGGTCTTAGTATGTGGTCTTTCTGGCTCTTCCCGACTGTTTTCCCGGCGCCGGACTCGGTCGAGACTATTCATGATATGAAAAAAAGAGCCCATTCATTTCTGAATGAGCTCTCTGATAAGCCTTATGAAAATGTGCTGATCTCCTGTCACGGAGGGATAATGCGGGTGCTGTCCGGCATCCTCGCTCATAAGAGGAATGAGCTGATGTGGAATCCAAAGCCCAGAAACTGCGAGATCAGGATATTTACTCTGTAGCTTCCCTCCCGATAGCTATCGTCTTCTTAAGCATCTCATTCACCTGATCCCTGATCACCGTAGCAGATTCGTAAAAATATTCCCCTGCCTTCGTCAGTGTGAATGTGCGGTTGTGCCTGTCGAGAAGCTTCGTATCCAGCTTATTCTCGAGTGCCCCGATCTGCTGTGATATCGCTGACTGCGATACCCCGCACTTTTCCGCCGCCTTCGTAAAACTCTCATTGTCAACAACAGCCAGAAAGTAATCAATCTGTTTCAAAAGCAAGGTTATTCTCCTTCCAAGTACTCTGTACTACTTTGTACCCTGCTGATATAATAGCACATTCCGTTTAATTTGTCACCATTTTATAGATATTTATTGCATTTATTGTAATGTTTCTTTTATACTGTCATAGTGCAAAAACTGTCCCTGGTCCGCCAGCTCTTTTATCTGATCAGCAGTCGCGAATTCATATCCGGCGGTCTCATCAGCCTGCAGATGAATGTCCTCATCCTTCACATCAATAGTATATTTGTAGACATCTACAAAGTAATTGTTCTTCTCTTCCGGATTGTCACGACGGTAGTCAAATACAAATCCGCCGTCCGTAGCATTCGTTACATCCACGCCTGTCTCTTCCATGACTTCCCTGCGCACTGCCGCTTCTGATGTCTCTCCTGCACGTACACCGCCGCCCGGAACCTCATATGCACCCGGAGCCCATTCTTTTGTCTCTATACGCTTCGTGATCAGATACCTTCCGTCTGGACGCTGCACCACGCCGAGAACCGTCAGATGGTAGTCGCCATCAGCCATATTCCAGTCGTTGCGCTTCATCGTGCGGCCTGTCAGCCTTTTGTCCTTATCATATATGTCCCAGATCTCATCAAGTCTCTCAATAGCCTCTGCCATATCGTCATCTTCCTTTTCTTCTTTTTCCTCGCCATATCCCTCAGGCAGGAAAGGCTTCAGTGCCTTCCTGAAAATAAATGCTGCTGCGTATGCAACACATCCGAACCAGACCAGCACCAGCAGTGGTATAAAGAAAAATGCATGTGCCGGCGACATCAGGAACAGGATACCGGGTGACAGCAGGCATACAGCTATACATACCGAGTACGGGAATCTCGCTATGCTTATCATCAGGCCGTTCTTTATCATATTGCCAACCGTATTGTCAAAAATCGCCTGCATTGTAAGTGCATACCACGTGGTAAAAAGCACGAGCATCAGGGCAATTGATGATATTGCAAAATACGCAACTGTCATCCCTCCCTGCAGGTTGGAATGCAGGCCTATATAAAAGTCAAATGCCAGCAGGATCAGAAGCACAAGCTGTATCAGCCAGATCGCAGTGCTTTTCTTGAAATTGCTCCTGAACGATTTGAAAAAGGCCTTCGTGATACCTGTTCCCTCCGTGCCCTTCGTCATATTCCAGGCTATATCCATCATCGCTGTAAATGACGCTCCGATCGTAAAGATCGGGATTGAACAGATTATAAACCAGATATTGATAAGAGCCAGATTCGCCACCTTTGTCATCGTCTGGGCAAAAGGGCCCTCAGGGTCCGTAATACGGGACATTTATTTACCTCCTTAAACGCATTTCCTTATATGATAAATGAAACTCCCCGTAATTACAAGAAAAAAAGACAAGTCCCACTCATCTCCTTAAAATTTTTTAAGAAGATGAAAATGGGACCTGTCCCCTTTTTCATCTGACTGATTCGCGTTCGAGCAGTGATGCCGGGTAAAAAAGCTGACGCGGGGTGTCATCGCCGTTGATCGCCTTCATAAGGAGGTCAACCGATGATTTCACCATCTCGTCCTTCGGCTGCTTTATGGTGGTGAGTGCCGGTATCGTAAATCTGCCCAGGTTTATTCCAGCGACGCCGATCACCGAGAGATCATCCGGGATTGAAAGTCCAGCCTCTGATATTGCCTTGTAGGCACCTATGGCCGTCATATCGGAAATACAGTACAGAGCCGTGAAGTCGGTTCTCTGCAGCAGCTCCTTCGCTACGGCATAACCATTCTCTGTAGTGAACTCAGGTATATCCTCTCTCATGTATCCGATCAGATCATCATCTATAGGGATTCCGGCGCCCTCAAGCGCCTTCTTATATCCACGGAGACGCTGTCCTCCAACGGCGTAATCTTTTTCACGACCGCTTATGATGGCAATCCTCTTATGGCCTTTGTCGATCAGATACTTCACAGCCTTGAAGCTCTCCATAGCATCGTCTATTGCCACGAGATTCACATTCGGAGTCGGTGTGTACATGCTGTGTGCAACTGTACAGAGTACATACGGGACTGCGAGCTGCTCTAAGTCCTCGCTCGGATTCTCCATCATACCTCCAAGGATGATGACTCCCTTGAGTCTCTTCTCTTTAGCCAGCTCAATAGCTGATATGGCTACATTTGACTTCTCATCCACGATATGGAACAGGAAATCATATCCATTCCTGTACAGCTCGTTCTGAAATCCGTCAAGCATGGACTGGAAGAATATATTGTCAATACCTCTGACAATAAGCGCTACAGTATTGGATTCCTGCATTTTGAGATTCCTGGCACTATTATTCGGAACGTAGTGAAATTTTTTCACTACCTTGAGGACCCTTTCCTTGGTCTTCGGACTGATGCCTGGATCATCATTGATGGCACGTGAGACAGTACTTACCCCTACTCCGCAATATTTAGCGATATCCTTGATCGTAAGCTGGTCTGACATGCTTCAACGTCACTCCTTTGCATTAATCAAGCTTATTTATTCTGCCGTAGACAGAGGTAAATTTCCTTATCTTCCTGGCAGTCTTCTTATTTATCGCCTGAGAATCCATCCTCCATCTCCAGTTATCGCCAAGGGTCGACGGAGTATTGATCCTGGCTGAATTGTCAAGTCTCAGATAATCCCACATCGGGATGATTGCCATATCCGCTACAGAACCCAGTGCCTGCCTTATCAGCAGATCTGCAAGAGTCTTCTTTTTCACTGACTTCGGAGCTCCGAGATAGCTTCTTACATTCTTTCGCTCCTGTGGAGTAATGCTGTCGAGCCACCCGCGAAGAGTCTCATTGTCATGGGTTCCGGTATATACAACACAGTTCCTCGTGTAATTGAATGGCAGGTATAGATTTTCGGAATAATCCGATGATGATGAATCCCTGTCATCAAATGCGAATTCGAGAACCTTCATATTCGGGAAGCCGCTGTCCTTTACCAGCTGCTTCACAGTATCTGTAATGAAGCCCAGATCCTCGGCTATTATATTTACCTCACCGAGTCTCCTTTTCACTGCGTTGAAAAGCTTCATCCCAGGGCCCTTTTCCCAGTGGCCGTTCCTGGCTGTCTTATCTCCTGCCGGTATAGAATAATACTCATCAAAGCCTCTGAAATGGTCGATCCTTACCACATCATAGAGCTCCGAGCACTTCTGTATCCTCTTTATCCACCACTCGAAGCCTGTCTTCTCATGGTAGTCCCATCTGTAGAGCGGGTTACCCCACAGCTGTCCATCGGCCGAGAAGCCATCTGGCGGACATCCCGATACTGCAACAGGTCTCAGGTCCTCGTCCATCTGAAAAAGCTCAGGTGAGCACCAGACATCTGATGAATCAGCAGCCACATAGATAGGTATGTCGCCTATTATCTGAATGCCCTTCTTATTGGCATATTCCTTCAGTCTGCTCCACTGTCTGTAAAATTCAAACTGCAGAAAGCTGTAGAATTCAATATTATCTGAATTTTTTTCTGAAAAAGCCGAGAGAGCCTTAGCGTCTCTCAGCCTGTATTCGTCTTCCCATTCTACAAAACTCTTCCCGCCATGAGCATCCTTAAGCGCCATGAACATGGAATAGTTGTACAGCCAGTCTTTCTCCTGATTTTTGAAAGCTGCATACTCTGTATCGTTTCTATCGAATCTGACAAATGCCTTTCTGAGAAGCTTAAACCTCTCATTATACTGCATCGAATAGTCTATTCTGTCTTCCGCTCCCTCGGGAAAACCATCAAGGTCTGCCTGTGTCAGCAGCCCTTCCTTCTTCAGGGTGTCAGGATCTATGAAATATGGATTGCCTGCAAATGTTGAAAATGACTGATAAGGTGAATCCCCATAGCTTGTCGGCCCAAGCGGCAGGAGCTGCCAGTATGTCTGCCCTGCATCCGCCAGAAAATCTACGAATCTGTAGGCCTCTACAGAGAAGCAGCCGATGCCGTATGATCCCGGTAAAGAGAACACCGGCATCAGAATTCCTGCTGATCTCATTTTTATCCTTTCTATATTAACCCTTGACTGCTCCTGCTACAACGCCGCCGATGATGTACTTCTGGCAGATTGCATAGAAGATGATAATAGGAATGATTGCAAGGATGATGATTGCCATCATTGGTCCCCATTCTACCTGGCCATGACTGGTCTGGAGGAACTGGATTGCGATAGGTACTGTCTTGTAATCTGAATCAAGTACCAGATATGGAAGAAGGTAGTCGTTCCAGATCCACATTGCCTCAAGGATCGCTACTGTGATGTATGTCGGCTTCATGATCGGAAGAACGATCCTGAAGAAAATTCCGCAGGCGCCACATCCGTCGATCATTGCTGCTTCCTCGATCTCAAGAGGGATAGACTTTGCAAAGCCTACAAACATGAAGGTCGCAAGTCCTGCTCCGAATCCCAGATATACCGGTACAAGTCCGATAGGGCTTGTAAGGTTCAGGTTCTGTGCTACATAAGCGAGTGTGTACATTACCATCTGGAATGGGATTACCATTGAGAATGCATACAGGAAATAGATAAGCTTCGTTCCCTTGCTATCTACTCTTGCGATGTACCAACCGCACATCGATGTGCAGATGATGATTGCAAGTACTGAGAGGACCGTGATCAGAACTGTGTTTCCAAATGCTGACCAGAAGTTCGTATCAGCTATACCCTGTACATAGTTTACAAGTCCTGAGAAGGTCTCCTTTGTTGGTAGAATGAAGGTATCTGTACCTCCGATCGCGCTTGTCTCCTTAAATGAGTTGATTACTACTTCAAATATCGGGAATATGAAGAACAGTGCAAGCACTGTAAATCCCAGTGTCCATATCCAGCCGTGCTTTACAGGCTTATCGGCTGCATCCACGCTAACATTTTTATTATTCTTTGCCATATTACATCTGCTCCTCTCCGCTTCTTGTGAAGTGCAGCTGTGCAAATGCTATGATAGCTACAAGGATAGTGAACAGTACTGCCTTTGCCTGTCCTACACCCTGCCAGCCTACACGTCCGTAGAAGGTGTTGTAAATATTCAGTGCGAGCATCTGTGATGCCTTACCCGGCTTACCTGCTGTAAGAGCAAGGTTCTGATCGAAAAGCTTGAAGCCATTTGTCAGTGTAAGGAAGGTGCAGATTGTGATCGTCGGGCGGAGAATCGGTATTATAACGCTCTTCAGGCACTGCCAGCTTCCTGCTCCATCGATCTCTGCTGACTCGATGAGCTCATGAGGAACTCCCATTATACCTGCGATATAGATGATCATTACATAACCGATCTGCTGCCAGTTCATAAGAATTACCAGACCCCAGAAGCCGAATTTTGCATCACTTACGATTGTTGTGCTCCAGTGAGCGAGGATTCCGTTGAAGATCATCTTCCAGATTGTACCAAGTACGATACCGCCGATCAGGTTCGGCATGAAGAAGATCGTTCTGAACGCCTTGGTTCCTCTGAAGTTCTTCGTGAGTGCAAGTGCGATCAGGAATCCGAAGATATTGATCGTGAGCACGCTGACTATAGCGAACAGCGCTGTGTACCAGAGTGAATGTACAAAGTCATTCTCTGTGAAGATCTTCGCGTAGTTCTGTAATCCTACGAATGTTGTGTTGTTAATGACTGTGAATTTGTTGAACGATAGGTAGACGCCCCATATAAACGGTACTATGAATCCGATAAAGAATGCTATCAGGGTAGGTAGTACGAATAATGGGAAAGCCCTTCTGACTGTCCTTTTCATTTGTCGTTTCCCTTTCTATAAATTTTGTAAAACAACTGGTTCCTTTTTATATAATAATATATTTTCAGAAAATCATCATCTCTTTTTTCTGAAAAAATACTATTAAAATTTTCGACAAAAATCGGGCAGATGACGGTGGTTGTCATCCGCCCGTATTGGTCCGCTGCGAATTGAAGGAGGTTTTCGCAGCTTTTAATATGAGATATTGTTTATGAAGAAGAACGCTAATTTAATTATTGAGCTGTTGCAGCTTTCTCTGTCTTCCAGTTGTCTACGAATGCCTTTACAACTGCATCCCACTTGGCCTTGCCCTCAGCATATGATGTCATGGCAGAACCAAGCTGATTCTTCCACTCCTCTGATGGCATTGTGGTGAAGTTCCATGATACAGGAGTCTTGCCGTTTGCTACATAGTCGTTAGCGATCTTAACAAGCGGATTTGTTGTCTCGTACTTGTCTGTGAAGGTATCGAACGGTGTAACGAAGCCCATCTGGTTTGCAAGTGCATCACGTCCCTGATCTGAAGTGATAACCCAGTTGAGGAAGTCGTATGTAGCCTGCTTGTCAGCATCGCTTGCCTGGCTGTTTACGCACCAGTAGTTCTCTGAACCTGTGCAGAGACCCTGATTCTCTTCACCGTCTACACCGATGTAGATAGGAAGCATTCCGAGCTCATCATCCTTGAGCTTTCCGGCCTTCTGGATATCTGAGTAAGCCCATGTTCCATTCTGATAGAATACTGCTTCGCCATTGTTGAACTCTGAGTTGGCATCATCGCCTGTCTTTGCAGCAATCTCTGATGGCTTGCAGGTAGAATCTGTAAGGTAGAGATCCCAGATCTGCTTGAAGTTGTCAAGGTAATCACCCTTGATAGCATCTGTATCTGTCTCTCCTTCTTTCTGATACTCATAGTAGATAGGAAGGTTTGCAAGATGTGTCTTGAATCTCCAGTCTGAAGATGAATCCATACCTGCTGATGTGAATGCACCCTTGACTCCGAGCTCATCCTTTCTTGCCTGGATGTCATCTGCTACTGCCTTAAGCGTAGCGAAATTATTGATATCCTCCGGCTTTGAAACCTTTGCGCCGTCAAGCTTGCAATACTTGTCAAGTAATGTCTTGTTGTAGATGATTCCGTATGTCTCGATAACGTATGCGATTCCGTCTACCTTGTCGCCATCCTTGAGAACGAATGAATCTGTGCCGTCCTTCATGTGCTTGTAGATCTCTGACTGAGACATATCATCGCAGTAGTCCTTCCAGTTTGCAAGACCTACAGGTCCGTTTACCTGGAAGAGTGTAGGAGCATCCTTCTTTGCCATCTCTGATGTGAGCTGCTGCTCATATGTACCGGATGCTGCTGTAACTACCTTTACGTTTACTCCTGTCTCCTTGGTGTACTCCTTAGCGAGTGCCTGCCACTGCTCATCTGCTTCCGGCTTGAAGTTCAGGTAGTAAACTGATCCGCCTGATGCCTTCTTTGCTGTACCTGAGCCTGATGCAGAGCTGCTTGAAGAACTGCTCTTTGATCCACCGCAGCCAGCTAATGCTGTAACTGCCATTGCTCCACAGAGGAGCACTGTTACTAACCTCTTTTTCATGTTTCTGAATCCTCCATTCTGAATTCATGTTATATTGATAACGTTTCTTTTGGAAACGTTACTTCGCTACTGTCACACGCTTGGAAACGTTTCCTTTGATGGTTATAATGTACCACGTTTTGGAAACGTTTTCAATACCCTATTTGCAACTTTGTTAAATATGTGCAAAAAAATAAGTCAGAATTTGTGCAAGTTGCACAAACCATTTTTTATTATTTAAGTGACAGCTTGTCCTTGATGAATCACGGGCCGAAGCGTAAAATATGATGTAAACCTACTATAAGATGAAAGGCATAAATATGGCTATCGAAGATGAAATAAAAACTGTTGAAGAGATCGGCACTGCTCTGGCTCAGATGATACAGCTGCAGGCAGGCATGATCAAGGATCTGCAGCAACAGGTTGCTGATCAGAAAGCCCTGATTCTTCAGCTTGGTGAGAATCAGAAACAGCTGCTGACTGAAATCACTCTGAACCGCTACCAGATCAATGCAGCTCAGGATAATATATACAACCTGGTCGCAGGAACCATCGGGTATTCAGAAGATGCAAAACGGCAGATTTTTCTAGACATGCCTAAAGCCGCTGGAAAGAAGCGTATCTGGCAGCTCATCACCGCTGAGACAATGTATGAGCTTGACAGGGAAGCAAAAAAAGCCGGTAGGCCAGTATTCCTGATATTCGGAACTCTTCTTGGATGCCTGCGCCACCATGGTTTTATTCCATGGGATGATGACATTGACACTGCAATAATGGATGATGATTTTGCAAAGCTCTATGATTTTATTGCAAAAGATGCTGACAGCCCTATCAGACTTGACATAACATATGCTCCCAAGTCCTTTGCAATCCAGTGCCGGGCCGTATTTAAAGACTCTGTCCTACCCGGCTGCAGGGCTTTCTCCGATGTTTTTCCATTTCATTATATTACCAAGGATACTCCGGAATCATTCAATAAATTTGCAGAAGTCAAGGGACATCTGACAGACCGGTTTACAGCAATAAACGAAAAATATGCGTCATTCCTTGCTGAGAATCCGGAGCCGCCTGTACCTGTAGGCGCAATGCTTCTGGACAGAGATCTGGAAACTGCAGGATATTCTGACGTAGCAATCGAAGCTGCAAAAGCTTCAAGAGCTGCGATTCAGGAACTTATAGATACCGGTCTCATGGTACCTGATTCCCAGAAATATGATAGCCAGGACAGGCACGCTGACCACTTTGGTGCAGAGTCAATCAAATACAGCATTTACAGTTACAGGTCTCACGGTTCGCCGCTGCTGTCCGTAGACAGGGTATTCCCTTTGCAGAAGGCGGAGTTCGAAGAAGAGTATTATAATGTGCCTTACGATGCTGACTGGGTAATCCGTCACACACATGGTGATTATCTGACTCTGCCACATGATATTCATATGTCACATGAGGATCTGCCACAAAGCGCAGAAGAACTTGAGGCAATACTGGACACAGCCAGAAAGATACGAAATAATTAAAAAATACCCTGCCG
>Ga0256871_1001246_pt1 | contig 12230 bp, 10 predicted proteins | sample RumenRJG_07RNA_FD_185439 | JGI IMG/M metagenome (GOLD analysis project Ga0256871, IMG submission 185439) | Metatranscriptome of bovine rumen microbial communities from Lethbridge, Alberta, Canada - Rumen RJG_07 (Metagenome Metatranscriptome) | ecosystem: Host-associated > Mammals > Digestive...
CTGAGGAGGCAGCGATATGAGATATACTATTCACATAAATAACGAAACAGCAGCAAAGGAATACGAAGAATTTGTAAGCGGACATCCCTGCGGCACCTTCACACAGTCACTGAAGTGGGCAGATGTAAAGCCGGGATGGAAGCATGAGGCAATTGCAGTAAAGGATGAAAACGGCGATGTAAAAGGTGCCGCACTCATACTCATAAGGAAGATACCTGTACTGAATACAGCATTTCTCTATTGTCCGAGAGGACCGGTCTTTGACCATGGTGACTATGAGACTCTCAACGAGCTTCTTGAAGCGATAAGAGAGATAGGCGAGGCTCTTGGAGCCTGCATATTCAAATGCGACCCTGCGATAACAGCAGATGACATAAATGCAAAAATGATGATAGCGGCAGGTTTCAGAGTGAAAAAGACATCAGAGGACAATCTGATACAGTCAAAGAGCAATTACATACTGCCCTTCAAAGGACGTTCAAAAGAGGAGCTCTTTGCGGCATTCCACAAGAAATGGCGCTACAATATAAGGGTCGCAGAAAGACATGGTGTAAAATGCAGAGTATACGGCAGAGAAGCTCTGGACGATTTCTGTACTCTTATGAAAGAGACCGGTCAGCGTGACGGATTCTGCATAAGGAGCAGGGAGTACTTCGAGAGATTCCTGGATGCCATGGGAGACAACGCAAAGCTTTACATGACATACTGCGGAGGGATGCCTCTTGCCGGAGCAATAAATGTTACCTATGCCGGCACTTCAAGCTATGTCTACGGAGCCTCATCCTGCCACATGAGAAACGTAATGCCCAATTATCTTATGCAGTGGACTATGATAAGCGATGCAGCAGACAATGACTGCACTGTATACGATTTTCAGGGAGTTCCTCATTATGAGGATGAAAAGCATCCCAATTACGGAGTATACCGTTTCAAGAGCGGATTCAGCGGAGAGGTAGTAAGCTACGCCGGCGAGTTTGATATGGTATACAGAAAGACCACAGCATTTCTTGTGAATGCATCAATAAGCATCCGCAAGCTGTTCCTGAAGGTCGCTGCATATTTTTCAAGCGGAGAAAGAGAAGAAATTCCGGAAAAACCATTGACAATTCACCAAAAGGTGGTATAATTGTAGTATATGGCTTTGACGGGACTGACCGTCCTGAGGCACGATTCAGAGAGAAGGCGGATGGTGTGAGCCTTTGCGTGCAGGACGGGTGCTTACCCTGAGCTTCTCCGGAAAACCGGAGCGTATGTCAGCGTTAAGGACAATGAGGGAGGAGGAACAACTCCTCTGAATTTGGGTGGTACCACGAGAGCCTTCGTCCCATTTATGGCGGCGGGGCTTTTTTTGTATCCATTCATATCTGTGCCGTTAGCTCAGTTGGCAGAGCACTACCTTCGTTATGAAGTTAAGGCGTCTTGTATAAGACGTTAACAGCCTTTTACAGGTGTCGCGGGTTCGACTCCCGCACGGTACACCATTTTATATTTATCACAAAGGAGTATATTATTATGCAGTGGACAGGTCTTAACGATCTACGTGAAAAGTATTTATCCTTCTTCGAGAGCAAGGACCATACAAGAATGGCAAGTGCGTCACTGGTACCCCAGGGCGACAAGAGCCTTCTTCTCATCAATTCAGGAATGGCACCTCTCAAGAAATTCTTCCTTGGACAGGCAACACCTCCCAACAAGAGAGTGACAACCTGCCAGAAATGTATAAGAACTCCCGACATCGAGAGTGTCGGAAAGACAGCACGTCACGGCACATATTTTGAGATGCTGGGCAACTTCTCATTCGGAGACTACTTCAAGACAGAGGCTATCGAGTGGGCATGGGAATTCCTCACAAAGACACTTGAGATACCTGCTGACCGTCTCTGGATAACAATATTCGAGAGCGATGATGAGGCAGAGCAGATATGGGAAAAGCACATCGGCATACCTCACGAGAGAATAATCCGTCTCGGCAAGAAGGATAACTTCTGGGAGCACGGTTCAGGTCCCTGCGGCCCATGTTCAGAGATACACTTTGACCGTGGAGAGGCTTACGGCCCCTTTGAGAGCTTCGAGCAGGCCAGCGACTGCGACAGAGTTATCGAGATATGGAATCTTGTATTCAGCCAGTTCGACAGCGACGGAGAAGGTCACTATGCTGAGATGAAGAACAAGAACATCGATACAGGTATGGGACTTGAAAGACTTGCCTGTGCTATGCAGGGAGTAGACAATATCTTCGAGGTAGATACAGTCCAGAACATAATGAAGCATATCTCACGCATAGCAGGTATCGACTACAAGAAGGATGCAAAGAAGGACGTATCCCTCAGAGTTGTTACAGACCATATCAGAAGCACAACATTCATGGTAGGCGACGGAATCCTTCCTTCAAACGAAGGCAGAGGATATGTTCTTCGCCGACTTCTCAGAAGAGCAGCACGTCACGGCAGACTCCTGGGCATCACAAGACCCTTCCTCTGCGAGGTCTGTGATACTGTTATCAATGAAAATGCCGGAGCATATCCCGAGCTTGATGAGAAGCGTGACTACATAAAGAAGATAATCAGCGTCGAGGAGGAGGCTTTTGCCAAGACTATCGACAAGGGTACAGAGCTTCTCACAGGCTTTACCGATGCTCTTAAGGCAGAGGGCAAGACAGTCCTTTCAGGCGACGATGCATTCAAGCTCTCCGACACATACGGCTTCCCGATTGACCTTACAGTTGAAATGTGTGAGGAAATGGGAATAACTGTAGACCGTGACCGCTTCACAGAGCTTGCAAAGGAGCAGAGAGCAAGAGCAAAGGCTGACCACGCTGCAAAGGCAGGTTCATCATGGGCTGACAACAGTATCAGGGTTGACGCACCTGCAACTATATTCACAGGCTATACTGATTTTGAAGTATCCGAGGCTGAAGTCCTTGCCGTATACAGAAACGGTGAAGAGGTAGAGACAGCTGTTGAGGGTGACGATGTAGTCATCGTCCTCGATGTTACTCCCTTCTACGCTGAGAGCGGCGGACAGGTAGGCGATACCGGAGTGCTCCTTAACGGCGGAAACATAGCATCAGTAGCAGATACCATAAAGTCAGAGGGACATTTCCTTCACATAGCAACTGTAGAGCAGGGCTGCATCCGCAAGGGCGACAAGGTACTGGCACAGATAGACAAGGAACGCAGAATGGCAATAATGAGAAATCATACCACAGCTCATCTGCTTCAGTATTCACTTCGTCAGGTGCTTGGTGACCATGTACATCAGGCCGGACAGCTTGTAAACGAAAAGGCCTGCCGTTTCGACTTCAACCACTTCAGTGCAATGACTCCCGAGGAGATAGCAAAGGTAGAGGAGCAGGTAAATGCTGAGATAATGAGCGCAGTACCTGTAACAATGCAGGAAATGCCTATCGAAGAGGCAAGAAAGCTTGGAGCAATGGCACTCTTCGGAGAGAAGTACGGCAATACTGTAAGAGTCGTAACAGCCGACAAGTCTGTAGAGTTCTGCGGAGGAACACATATCTCCAATACCTCACAGATAGGACTTTTCAAGATAGTATCCGAGAGCTCGGTAGCTGCCGGCGTAAGACGTATCGAGGCAGTAACAGGTCTTGGAGTGCTTGAGCTCTTAAACGGCTACAAGGATTCTATAGCAAGATCAGCAAAGGCAATGAAGCTTGCAAACGTTACAGAGCTCCCTGAGAAGTGTGCAGCAGTTACAGCTGAGCTGAAGGAGAAGGACAAGAAGATAGAGAGCCTTACACAGCAGATAGCAAATGCAAAGACAGCTTCACTCTTTGACAATGCAAAGGAGATAAACGGAGTTAAGCTTGTAGCAGCAAGACTTGACGGAACAGCTCCCGATGCACTCAGAAAGCTGGGCGACAGCGTAAAGGACAAGGGCGAGGAAATAGTAGCACTCTTTGCCGGAACAACAGGCGAAAAGGGAACCTTCTACTGTGTATGCACTTCCGGAGCAGTCAAGAAGGGCGCAAATGCCGGACAGATCGTAAGAAATATTGCAGCTGTAACAAGCGGTAAGGGCGGCGGAAAGCCGGACAGCGCTATGGCTGGTGCAGGAGATATCTCAAAGATAGACGAAGCACTTGCACAGGCAGAGAATATAGTATCAGAGCTCATCAAGTAATACAAAAAACCATCAACTAAAGGCGGCAGCCCATGCCGCCGGTACATACAATAAAAGGAGGATCACTATGGATTGTTTATTCTGCAAGATAATTGACGGAGAGATACCCAGCACAAAGGTCTACGAGGACGAATTTGTATACGCATTCAAGGATATCGCACCTATCGCACCTATGCACATACTCATCATCCCCAAGGTACACATTGCAAGTGCCAATGAGGTAACAGCTGAGAATTCACAGCTTGTTGCAAAGGTATTTGAAGCAGCCGGAAAGATCGCAAAGGAGCAGGGCTATGAGAGCTACCGCATAATCAACAACTGCGGAGACGATGCCGGCCAGACAGTAAAGCATCTTCACTTTCACCTTCTCGGCGGAGTAAAAATGGGCTGGGGACCTGAGTCTCTTGGCAAGACAGAATAAGGAGTTGGAATAATGGCTGAAACATATAAAATGACAATTGCAGGTCTGGAAAGAGAGCTTCCCAGATGCCCTCTCAATGAAAAAATGGATATAGCAGCATTTGTAATGTTCTCTGACGTAGAGCTGACAGTAGCCAGTGCAGAGGAGCTTCTCAAGAAATGCGGAGACTTTGACGTTATACTCACAGCTGAGTCAAAGGGCATCCCGCTTGCATATGAGATGGCAAGACAGAGCGGAAAGCCCTATGTTGTAGCAAGAAAGTCAGTAAAGCTTTACATGAGTGATCCTGTAGAGGTAACAGTAAAGTCGATAACAACAGTAAATGTACAGAAGCTTTACCTTTCAAAGGAAAAAGCGGAGCTTCTCAGCGGAAAGAGAGTACTGCTTGTAGACGATGTAATAAGCACCGGCGAGTCGCTCAAGGCGCTTGAAAAGCTGACAGCGGCAGTAGGCGGAGAGATAGCAGGCGAGGCGGCAGTACTTGCCGAAGGCGATGCTGCTGACAGGGACGATATAATCTTCCTGGAAAAACTTCCGCTCTTCTTTAAGTAAGGAAAAAATAATATGAAGCGAAAAATGATTGGAGCTGCGTCAGCGTATATAGCGGGATTATTTTTCGCTTCCTTTTTTACCGGGATAGACCTGTTTTTTCTGGCAGCGGCGGCGGTACTTACGATAGTAGTCGGCATATCCGGAAAATACAGCAGATACGACTATATTATCATAGCATCATTCTTCGTTACAGGAGCTGTTCTCATGACCGGCAGGACAGCCTATCTTGATTCTGCCGCAAGGGAATATGAAAACGCAAGATTCACATTCACAGGAACAGTCGAAGATATCCGCAGGTATGACGGCGGGGAAGCCATGTACACGCTGAAGGGAAGCGGAGACGGCCGCAGAAGAGTAAAAGTCAGGATATATACTGACGACAGCGGAGCTGAATATGGCGACAGGATAACTGCTGTGAACTGCAAGGCGAGTTTTCCTGAGTCCGATTATCTTTACGACAGTGCAGGCACTTTTCGGGCAGAGGGTATATCCTTCACACTGACATCTCCTGAAGAGGTGTATACCGAGCATACAGACAGGCGAAGACTGAAAAATGCGGCAATGCGCTATCGTGACCGGATGATATCCTGTTTCAGGACAGAGCTTGGTGATGACAGCGGAAAATTTCTTGCAGGAATGGTATTCGGCGAGAAGCAGGGCCTTGACGATGACATCAGGACTTCACTCTACAGGACCGGCATCGGTCATGTGCTTGCGGTCTCGGGATTGCATATATCCATAATAGCCATTGCAATCATGAGTATTTGCAGAATACTGAGGCTCAGACCGTCCATTTCACTAATAATAACTGATATAGCAGCAGGAGTGCTTATACTTATGGCGAATACACCTGTATCAGCTGTAAGGGCACTTATAATGATAGACCTTTTCTACGGAGCGAAGCTTTTCCGGCGGCAGAATGACACCTTCAATTCTCTGGCCATAGCGGTGCTCATTATAGGACTATCTGACCCATTCTGCATATACAGCAGAGGATTCGTACTGTCTGTGGCGGGAACATTTGGCATAGGAGTATTCGGCCCCTATATGACGAAGAATTTCCCTGTTAGCACAGTTATACAGAGGCTTTTCAGAAATTTCGTGATAATGCTCTGCACATCGGTATTTATAATGCCGTTCTGTATGATGTATTTCGGAGAGACCTCGCTGATATCACCGCTGACGAATATAATACTTGTTCCGTTATGCTCAATAGTACTTGTCCTTGGAGTTATTTATGTATTCAGCGGAGGCATTGCAGCAGTGCTTCCGGCGGCCGGAGTACTTATAAGAGCAGTACTAAGAATATCCGGCAAAATATCCGGTATAAGCGGAGTATGGTTCAGAAGCGGAAGTGACCGTGTAGCATACATAGCAATGGCGGTATTGTGTATAGGGTTGCTTGTACATATATCCACAAACAGCCGTAAGCTTACAGGTCTGGCTGCGGCAGCCGGATGCAGCATAGTATTCTTGAGCTCAGCCATTCATGGAGCAGTCATGTACAACACTTTCACGGCAGCAGTTCTTGGAAGCGGGAATAATGCAGCGGTGGTAATAACATATCGAGGACAGACAGAGATCATTGATCTCACAGGACATTACAGGACGCCGCAGTATGTCCGGAAATTTCTTGATGAAAATGACATTACTTCGGCGGATATGATTGTTCTGACAACAGATATACAGTCTATGTATGCATCATATTCATCAGTTCTCAGCGATCACTATCCGGATAACTGGGCGGCAGCAGGCAGCACTCCCATTTACAGCGGAGATGAAGTTCTGTTCATGGGCAGCGGCGGATACCGCTCAGATACAGGTGACCGGCAGATCACATATGACAGCGGTATACTGACAGTGGAACATTCCGGGAAAAGAATAGTTCTGGCACCGGCTTCAGAGGCACCGGAAGCTCTTCCGGAGCATGATATACTGATATTATATGGTAAAGCGCCGAAGACTGAAATAGTGAGTGACGCTATTTATCTTGATAAAAAGGCAGATAACAGTATGAATAATTTTACAGTGACTATATCCGGAGACGGAAATGTCCGGAAAAGGAGGCTATAATGCCGCAGGCAGACGGAAAAGCTGTAGAAAAGCAGATAAAGAGCGGGCAGCTCTCGAACATATATTACATATACGGAGCGGATGTTGCCGCAGTAGAGAGGCTGACGAAAAAGCTTATAAAAGCCGCTGTGGGAGATAATGAGGAATTTGCGCTTAACCGTATCGAAGGCAGGAATCTTGATCCTTCACAGCTTAGGGATATGTCAGAGATGATGCCCATGATGTCGGAGTATAACTGTATACTTGTCAACGACTTCAACTGTGAGGAGCAGCGTGAGGATACCGTAAAACAGGTCCTTGAGACGATTAAGGAGCTGCCTTCACAGACGGTGCTCATATTCAATGTGACAGGATTCGAGATAAAGACCCGGTACGACAGCAAAGTCAGGGCAAGAGTTGTTGCAGACAAGAACAAGAAGCTTGTTTCTGCTGCTGACAAAGCTGGTACAGTAGTAGAATTTCCGCTCAGGACACCGGTGGAGCTGGCAAAGGACATAGCAGCGTCAGTATCAGCAAGGGGAGGAGCGATATCCCTTGATACTGCCCGTGAGCTTGCGGAGAGATGTCTTTCTGATCCGCTTACTATAAAGAATGAGATAGACAAGCTCTGCGCCTATGCGGACGGCAGGGAGATCACCATGGAAATGCTTGACGGACTTGTCCACAGGCAGACCAGTATCAGCGTATTCAATCTGGCAGATGCAGTAGCCTCATTCAACCGCCGTCAGGCTTTTGAGGCGCTTGATGAGCTGATGCAGGATAAAGAGAACCGAGGCTCTGTTCTGGCCAATATCACAAATTCCTTCCTTGACCTGTATCGTGTCACACTTGCGAGACAGTCCGGAAAGAACAGCGGAGCAGTTATACAGGATTTTGAGTATTTCAAGCGAGGATTTGCCATTGAAAAGCTGTTCAAAAGCGGTCAGAGGATAGGGCTGACACGTCTTCATGAATGTCTGAGGATACTCCGTGATACAGCAGAGAAGCTCAACTCCACAGGCGGAGATGAGAAGGTAGTTCTTGAGCAGATGGTAACAGAAATGCTAATGACAAAGAATCAGCGGTGATAAGATGATAAAGATAGATCAGGCTATTATAGTTGAGGGAAAATACGATAAGATCAAGCTCTCCTCGGTAGTGGAAGCAGTGATAATAGTCACCAACGGCTTCAGGATATTCAAGGACAAGGAGAAGCTTGAACTGATACGCTACTATGCCGGAAGGACCGGGGTAATAATCCTGACAGATTCCGACAGTGCCGGACGCAGGATAAGAGGCTACATCAAGGGCGCCATAAAAGAAGGAAGTGTAAAGAACGTATTTATCCCTGATATATTCGGCAAGGAAAAGCGTAAGGAAAAGCCTTCCGCCGAGGGAAAGCTCGGAGTTGAAGGAATAGACAAGGAAATACTTATCGAAGCCTTTGAGAAAGCTGGTATAAGTGCATCCGGCGGCTCTGTTCCTTCTGATATAACAAAGCAGACTCTCTTTGAGCTTGGACTCAGCGGAGGCAGCAGGAGCAGTGAGAAGCGTCAGCAGCTCCAGAAAAAGCTTGGACTTCCGTCCCTGATGTCTGCCTCAGCACTTGTGGAGGTACTCCGCACAATGACAGACAGTGCAGGTCTTGCGGTCATGGTAAAGGAACTGGAGGAGGAGAGCAATGATATATAGCAGTCTCTTGTTCATATACGGATTTCTGCCGGTATCGCTGCTGCTCTACTATATAACCCCACGCAGACACCGTGACAAGACGCTTCTTGGCCTGAGCGCAGTATTCTGCGGATTGTTCAGTCTATGGTATCTCGGACTGATGGCTGCCTATACTATTGTAAATTTTACAGCCTGCCGCATAATAGGAAGGAACAGGGGAAGGGCATTATCAGCAGTACCATTTGCTGCGGCAATGATATTTGACCTTGCATCAATACTGATCTTCCGGACGAAGTATTTTACAGGCACACTGTCCTCCATAGGAGTGCCTGACAAATTTTTCCCGCTGGGAATATCCTTCCTGACCCTGTCAGCTCTTGGTACGCTTATAGATGTCTACAAGGGAAAGGTCAGAGAGGAAAAAAACATACTGCGATTTGCTCTGTACATAATGTTCTTCCCTAAGCTTATCATGGGGCCGGTGCTCAGATACGGAGGATTTGTACGAGCCCTTGAAAACCGTCGTGATGGACTCAATGAAATGGGCATAGGCTTTACGATTTTTGTAAAGGGTCTTGCGAAAAAAGTAATAGTTGCAGACAATCTGTATATGCTTTATAAGGCTGTAAACAGCGTAAATACCAATGATCTTTCAGCCCTGTCGGCATGGCTTGGCATAACGGCATATATGCTCAGTCTGTATTTTGTACTCTCAGGCTTTTCGGACATGGGTACAGGCATAAGCTACTGTTTTGGCCTGAGGCTGCCCCAGTGCTTCAACTACCCCATGTTCAGTACGAAGATAAGGTATTTTGCTTCAAGGTGGCATATGCAGATAATACACTGGTTCAGAAGGTATGTAACAAAGCCTCTGTCATCTTTTAGCCGCAGCAGATATTACCGCCGTTTGATATTTATCATATCCTGGGGAACACTTGGATTCTGGTACACATTCAGACTGACAGGTGCAGTCTGGGGACTTCTCATAGGAGCGGCAATGACAGTCGAGAACAAGCTCTCAAAAGTAAGACTGCTTGGGATCACAGGCACAATATATACCTTTATTATCATAGCATTCGGAACAGTATTTCTTGCAGGAGAGGAGCTTTCCGGCTCTTTGAAGTATCTTCTGGCCATGCTTGGAGGAAACCGCATTTTTGCTGACAGTCTCTCATTCTATCTGCTCAGGTCATACAGTGTCATACTTCTGATAGGAATGTATGCTTCCACAGACCTGTTCAGGAATATGCTCATGCGTTCAGGCAGAACACGCCTGAGGAGGATATTTTCACTTGTATCACCGGCAATAGTGCTGACATTCACAGTTTTATGCACTATACTTCTGTCATACAGCGGAAGCTCCGGAATGATACTGCTTAAGCTCTGAGGAGGTGCGGAAATGAAAGACAAGATGAATAAGGTCACAGCAGTGATAATGCTTGGCTTCATATTTGTATTTTCCGGGCTTATGCTGTTCGGAGAGAAGAAGAAGGCGTCTGAAAGTGAGAACAGGAAGCTTGCGGAGCTGCCGGAGATAAGTATATCATCGCTGAATGACGGAAGTTTTTCCCAAAAGCTGGGAGAATACGTTACAGATCACTTCCCGGCCCGTGAGAGGCTGACAGCTCTTGATGCAAGGATAGAGGCTCAGCTCAGTGAGAGCATAGTGAACGGAGTATACGTCGGAAATGATATGCTTCTTGATATAGGTGCATCTGAGAAGGGAGATATGGAAAAAAGTGCAGAGGAGATAAACAAATTCAGTGCTGCATATAAGGGAGCTGCTTACTTTGTTTGTGTGCCGACATCTGCCGGAGTTTATGGAGAAACTCTGCCGCCATATATAGAAAAGAATTCAGAAAGCAGGCAGATAGCCTCGCTGTACAGTACTCTCGGAACGGATATAAGAAAGATAGATGCATATAATATACTTAAAATGCTGAATGACAGTTATATTTTCTACCGCAGTGACAGCAAGTGGACCAGCTACGGAGCTTATTGTGTATACAGAACAGTAATCCAGAAGCTTGGATTCAGTCCGACAGCCTATGATAAATACACTATAGATCATGTAGAAGATGATTTCAGAGGGAATCTTTATCACCGCTCCAGATATTCCGGAGTTAAGGCAGATATAATGGACATATACCGCTGTGCAGACGGAGCAGGAGTACTCAGCTGTACAGGCCGTGACGAGAGGGGAAATATCTTCTCCAGGAGCCTGTATGACAGATCCAGGCTGGACTCCTCATACAAATATGATATGTATCTTGGTGAACCGCTTCCGCTGGTCAAGATAAGGACTAAGGTAAACAATGACAGGAAGCTTCTTGTGGTCACAGACCGGTTCGGGGCTTGCTTTATTCCGTTCCTGACACAGCATTACAGTGAGATAGCTGTTGTGATGCCCTCGGAGATGAGCGGTTCAGTCAGAAAAATGATCGAACCTGATAAATATGAGCAGACACTATTTCTGTTTGGCATAGACAGTATGACCGACAGCAGTATTTTTGAACGTCTTAACTGAAAGGAGAATGAGAATGAAAGCACTTATAACAGGAGCCACCTCCGGCATAGGAAAGAAGATAGCCGAAAAGCTGAATGAAAGAGGCTGGGAGCTTATCCTTACAGGCCGCAACGAGGAAGTGCTGAAGCAAATGCAGAAAGAGCTTGGTAAAACGGAGATAATCGCCGCAGATCTTTCACAGCGCAGTGAAGTGATGAGAGTATACGGATACTGTCGGGAAAAGAATATAGATATGCTTGTAAACAATGCAGGATACGGACTATTCGGCAGGTTTGAGGATATTGATCTTGAAGACGAGATCAATATGATAAATGTGAACGTAGTGGCACTTCACATACTGACGAAGCTTTTCCTGAGGGATTTCAAGAAGCGTGACAGCGGAATAATACTGAATGTAGCATCAGCGGCCGGATTCATGGCAGGACCGCTTCTGAGTTCATATTATGCCTCAAAGAATTATGTACTGAAGCTGTCGCTTGCAATATATGAGGAGCTCAGGCGAGACAGATCAGGAGTCAGCATAACCGTATTATGTCCCGGACCTGTAGATACGAATTTCAACAACCGTGCAGGAGTCACTTTTAGTGCAAAGCCGATAACAGCAGATGAGGCGGCGGAATACGCACTGAAGAGAGCATTTGCAAGAAAATTCTTTGCAGTTCCCGGACTTGCCATCAAGGCCGCAGTTATCGGACAGAGATTCGTTCCCAGCAAGCTTCTTGCGGCGATAACATACAATGTTCAGAAGGCAAAGAAAAAAGCCGGAAGCGATGAAAGGGCACTTGACCGATGAGGGATATAAGTTATCGTGTGGCACTGGGCGGGATAGTTTCCGCCCTCTGTCTGGTGACAATGTTTCTTGCA
>Ga0256871_1001253_pt1 | contig 12193 bp, 7 predicted proteins | sample RumenRJG_07RNA_FD_185439 | JGI IMG/M metagenome (GOLD analysis project Ga0256871, IMG submission 185439) | Metatranscriptome of bovine rumen microbial communities from Lethbridge, Alberta, Canada - Rumen RJG_07 (Metagenome Metatranscriptome) | ecosystem: Host-associated > Mammals > Digestive...
CAACCCCGAGACTGGATTGCAGTGCAACGCTCTTTCAATTAACAAATTGTTTTGGCTCCTTGGAGGTAGCAGAAACGAAACTGTACATCGAAAGGCTGTTGCTTGGGAGGTTGCCTATAAGGCACTCCAAGCTGGAATCGTTTGTAGCAAGAAATTCGAGACGAAAGCGGAAGCGGAAATACCTTTTGCCGAATATGTAGTTAAATTCTGGGATTTCGACAAGTCGGACTACATCAATAGGCGAAACAAGGAAAAGCCCAATAGTATCACCAAGGGTACAGCGGATAAAGAAAAGAAGCTGTTTGAGCGTTTCGCTATCCCGTTGCTTCCCAAAGGAATCAAGTTGTCCCAAGTCAAAGGGAGCGATATGGAGCGGATACGGGACAGTCTGTTTGGACTGGACGTTTCCAATTCTACCATCAACAAGGTGCTACAGGCGCTACGGAGTCCGTTGAAGGAGGCGTACCGTCTAGGGTATATCGGGGCAAATATCGGGGAGCAAATCAGGAACGCTACCCCGACACCGAAAGAGACAGGTATTCTCTCCTCAAAGGATATCTGGAAGAAGCGAGGAGCAGGAGATACAGGAACAGGCGCGTCGGTGATTTTCTGAAGGAACTGCATCTTGTCGAAGGAAGAAATACCGGAATTCCCACAGCGCTTCGCGCAATCCGGGACAACGGATCTCCGCTTCCTGTGTTCCTCACAGACGAAGACAGAAGTTTTTTCTCTGTCATCATTCCCATCCACCAGGCATTCCTTTCCCAAGGAAGATCCGGAGGATCCTTCTCAGGGAACGATGTCGGAGAAACCCACTCCAAAGGGATTCGTAGGGGGAAAAAGGGAAATCAAGCATTTGATTCTGGATTCTCTTGGACAAAAAGGAGATCTGTCCGAGAATCAGTTCTACCATTCCTTGGAATATTCGGGTACGAGATCAAAGACGTGTAAGAAGTGCTTTGGAGAATTGCTAGGCGAAAGAAAGATTCGATATACGGCCGAGAAGACCCTGACAATCAGTTGACTTGTCAAAAGCATATTCGTTGTCGTCACCCGAGAGGTGCGAACGGCATTTCCTTTATGCTCTTGCGCTTCCCGTCCTTTCTCCATAACCATGTGGAGGGAACCGGTATTCCTCTGGTGCGGGAGGAGTGGAGGTTGTCGGGGAGTTCTGATGTACGAAGCGTTCTGCAGGGATGCCGGTCTTGCCGAGCCGGTCTGGCGTGCAATGGAACAAGCGCCGAAGGATCGTGCGCTGTTTGCTCGGGCGGTGGCAACGGTGTCCGGCCGGGACCAGGAGTCGTTCAAGGCCGTCTGCCAGGAAGGGATGCGGCGGTATGGGGCGATCTTCACGCTTCTGGCACTCGCCGAGTGCTATCCGGTTACCAAGCGGTATTACCCGGATGCCGAGGTCCGGCACGCGACCCTTGGCGACATCGCCATCTGGGTTCGTCACTATGGGCAGAAGACAGGTGCCGTCGGAGCAGACAACGTTTCCTGGCTCTGCCATCACGCCTGTGGTTCCATCACCCGTCTCGGCCGGCTTCAGTACGAGGAGGCTCCATTCCCGTTTGCGGTTACGATTGTCCGGGATGGGCATGGACGGTTTACGCTTGGTGGGGAAGATGGGACGACATTGGTCCTGAAATCGGGAAAGCCATGCCTGCGTCTGCATATCCCTGAAGGCGGCCCTTTGTACGAATGGGAGGTGGATGACTCGCTGGCATGGGCGGCACGCTGGTTTTCCCGGTTTCCCATCGTGGTCTGCGACTCTTGGCTGCTTGACCCGGCTCTCTCCCAGGTGCTTTCTCCGGATTCACGGATCATCCGCTTCCAGAAGCGTTTTACGCTGTTTCCTGTTCCCCAGCACGGGCTTCCCCAGATCTATGAACGGGTATTTGGATTCGGGCTCTGTGAGCAGGATGTCCTTTCGTTTCCATCGGTCACCACGCTCCAAAAGCGCGTACAGGAAGCACTCGGAAAAGGAATACGGTTCCATTCCTGTGGCGGTTTCCTCGCCTTGCGTGCGTGATCAGCTGTTTCTCTTGTCTTTCTCGTCCGGCTCGTCGATGCTGATGACTTCCGCCTCGCTCTTGGCGAAGGGGATGATCTTCTTCAGGAAGGGTTGGACGCCGATGTAGGTCTTCTGGAACTCGTCCTCGCTTTCCTTCAGCGCCGCCTGCCATGCCGCGCCGAAGCCCGGGGAGTTGAGGGTCAGCCGGTCGACGGCAAGCTGGTAGACCTGCAGTCTCGCAACTTCTTTCCGCCCGGGCTTCTGGCTGTAGGTGCTGACCGTGACCCGAAGGTTCTCGTTCTGCTTTTTCAGCTCTTCGTTTTCCTTCTTCAGCTTGGCAAGGCCTTCGCTTTCCAGGTCGATCCGGTCGGTGATCATCTGTTTCAGCTTGTCCTTCTCGGCCATGAGCGCCTTCATCTTCTTATGCGCGTTGATCGACTGGGCAACGACGAGTACGATTGCCAGGGCAACGCCAATGCAAAGACCAATCAGAAAGTTCTGCATAGTTCATCCTTTACCGATAAGATACCGAATTGCCATGCTCCCGTAAAGCGCAGAAAAGGAGCTGTCGTTTGTGGCAGCTCCCGGAAACTGGTGTCGCTTGATTCAGTCCTTGAAGCGCTCCAATACAGCCTCGACGCTATTCTCGATTGGCTTCGGCATGGAGACTTCCCCTTGGAACGCGGCCATGTCCTTGAAGCCGATACCGGTCAATAGCACGCAGGCGCTGACGTCCTTGCCATAGCTCTTGACGAGGTGGTCGTGGTCCTTGACGAACCCGGCCCAGGCGCAGGCCGCGGCCGGCTCGACAAAGGTGCCGCTTTCCCGGACCAGCTCCATCTGCCCTTTGAAGATTTCGCTGTCGTCGACTTCGACCGTCCAGCCGTCGCACTCCTTCAGGTAGCGCACGGCCATGCGGCCGCTTGCAGGGTTCTCGACGCTGATCGAGTCGGCCTTGGTGGTCGCGTGGGCGATCGCGTCGCATTTCCCCGTCTTGAAGGCTTGGCTGATCGCGTTGCTCTGCTTGCTCTGCACGCAGACCACATGCGGCAACCTGGTGGTGAGGCCCGCTTCCTTCAGGTCGATGAAGCCCTTGATCACGCCGCTGATGATGCAGCCGTCACCGACCGGGACATAGACCACGTCGGGAACCCTGCGTCCCAGTTGCTCGAACAGCTCGATCGAGACGCTCTTCTTCCCTTCGATAGTCATCGGGTTGTAGGCAGTGTTGCGGTTGATGCCGCCAAAATGCTTCGTATAGGCGATGGAAAGCTTGAAGGCGTCGTCGTAGGTGCCCTTGACCGGGACGACGGTGGCTCCGTAGAGGACGCTCTGCATCAGTTTGTTGACAGGAGCCGTCTCCGGGACGAAGAGCACGATGTCCAGGCCGTATGCGGCACCTGCGCAGCTCATCGCAGCCCCGGCGTTTCCGGTGGAGGCGAGACAGACTTTCCTCTCTCCGTGGGCCAAGGCCTGGGCGGCGACCAGCTGGCTCGCCCGGTCCTTGAAGGACCCGGAAGGGAGGGCGCTGTCCATCTTGAAGAAAAGGCCGGGGGTCCCGTACTTCCCGATCAGCCGTTTGGGGCGGACGACCGGGGTGTCGCCCACAGGATAGCTGTCCTTGTCCGGGACGTCATAGGGGAAGAAGTCATAGAAGGTGACGTGGGGTTTCTTGCCCAGCTCCTTGAGCTCGTCCCTGTCATACGTGACGATCAGGTTTCCCTTGGGAAAATGCAGGTCGTCGTTCTCCTTGGCGCAGTCGGGGCACTGGTAGATGACCTTGTCGGTGGTGAAGGTCTTGCCGCAGTCATTGCAGACATAGGTGAAATGCATGGAATCCTCCTGTGATGCAAGAAAGGGGCGGTGGTCCGCCCCTTTCCTGGCCTTCCGGCTTACTGTCCAAGAATCTCTTTGTTGAACGACTCGATCAACTCGTCGATCTGCTTCGCCATCGGGGGCAGCTGCTTCCAGTAGGAGCGGTCGTACCACTGGGCGCGAAGCTCTTCTGCGGTCTTGCCCTGCTGCTCGATCCAGGTGTAGTACTTCAGGTTGTGCACCCTGAGCTTCTCGTAGTAGGTAAGCTCGAGTGCGTTCTCGATGCCCTGGTGGTGGAGCGCCGCGGCAAGCACCTTGGCGGCCTCGGTCTCGTCGAACTTGCCCTGCTGCGCGGTCAGCTCGGGAAGCCTGCTCTTGTACATGACCGAACTGTCGGTCAGGACGGTGAAGACCACGTCATCCTCATCCAGCTCGTAGTACTTGGCCATCTTGATGGCGCCGAGCATGTTGCCGATGCCGCTGATGCCGAAGTACTGCAGGTTGGCGATGTCCTTGTCGGAGACGCCCTGCTTCTTCAGATAGGCGATGCCGGCCGGCTCGTTGAACAGGCGGTAGATGTCCATGCAGTCCTGGTCGTCGATGGCAAGGATCATGTCGGTGTTCTTGACGTTGTGGATCCAAGGCACATGCTTGTCGCCGATGCCTTCGATCCGGTGGCCTCCGAAGCCGTTGCGGAGCAGGGTCGGGCACTGCAATGCCTCGCCGCTGCCGATCTTGATGTCCGGATAGACGTCCTTCAGATGGTCGCCGGCCGCGAGGGTTCCGCCGCTTCCGGTGGAGGAGACGTACCCGCGGACGTTCTCGCTCTTGACTCCGAGCTGCTTCAGGACCTCGATGATGGCGGAACCGGTGACGGTGTAGTGCCAGAGGTAATTCTCGAACTGCTCGAACTGGTTGAAGATCACGATATGGGTTCCGCGCTCCTTGTCGAGCTCGTGGCATTTGTCGAAGATTTCCTTGACGTTGCTCTCGCAGCCCGGAGTGGCGATCACCTCGCCAGCGACGGTCTTCAGCCAGTCGAAGCGTTCCTTGCTCATGCCCTCGGGGAGGATGGCGATCGATTTGCAGCCGAGCAGGGCGCTGTTGTAGGCGCCGCCACGGCAGTAGTTGCCGGTGGAGGGCCATACGGCCTGCTGCTCCTCGGCATCGAAGTTTCCGGTCACCAGGGCGGGCGCCAGGCAGGAATAGGTGGCGCCGACCTTATGGGCTCCGGTGGGGAAGTACTTGCCGACCAGGGCGTAGATGTGCGCCTTGACTCCGGTAATCTCGCGGGGAATCTCGATATAGTTCACCCCGCCAAACCGGCCGCCTTTCTCCTTGGGCTCGTTATGCCAGTTGATGCGGTACAGGTTCACGGGATTGACGTCCCAAAGCCCGACCTGGTCCAGTTTCTTCAGGATGGATTCGGGAATCAGGGAAGGATCACACATCTGCTTGAACGTGGGAAGGAGAATGCCCTTCTCCCGGCAGAGCTTTACGTTCTTGGCCCTGATTTCAGGGTGCATGGTCAGATTAATCAACATGGAATTTGCCTCCAACTCTTTCCAAGTATCGGTGAAAAGTTGTAATCTGTAAAGGAAAAACCACCATATCCATGACTTTTTTCGTGAAGATTCTTTGGGAAACGCAGTTTTCGCAGCAATGTTGCATTGTGTTGCATTTTCTCATTGACGCACGGTGAATCTGCTTTACAATAAAGCAAGGAATAAGGAGTGTACGACCATGTCTGATATCATGCATCCCGTCCCGTTTGGAGAGCTGCTTGTCCGGATGACCCAGGAGCTGAAGCTTCATGGATCGATCTTCAATATCCCATATGACCAATTCTATCATGCCAAAGGCGGCAAATCCATCAGTCTGTTCGGACAGAGCGCCGAAACCGCGCTCGGACCGGCCGCAGGTCCCCACACCCAGCTTGCACAGAACATCATCACCAGCTACCTGGTCGGCGGACGTTTCATCGAGCTGAAGACCGCCCAAGAGAAGGATGACTTCGCAGCCACCGGCGCTGTCGCCAAACCCTGCATCGACGCGCGGGACGAGGGATACAACGTCGAGTGGTCCACGGAGCTGATGCTGCCCCAGACCTGGAGCGAGTATGCCAAAGCCTATATCATCTGCTGCCTTCTGGATGCAGTCACCCACAAAAGCCCTTGGAAGAAGAGCTTCATTTTCAACCTGTCGGTAGGCTACACCCTCGAGGGTATCAAGACCGAGAAGATGCGCCGCTATATCAGCTCGATGCTGGACGCCCGGGGCGAGTCCCGCTGGCAGGAGTATCTGGACGAGCTTTCCGAGCTGCTCGAAGAGGGAGACCTGTTCGAGGGAACCCCGTGGGAAGGCAAGGAAAAGAGCCTGAAGGATTTTGCCGGCAAGATCGATCCGCATATTGTCAACAATGTGACGGTGTCCACCATGCACGGATGCCCGCCGAAGGAAATCAAGGCGATTTGCTCCTACATGCTGCATGACGTCCATATCCATACCTATGTGAAGCTCAATCCGACGCTGCTCGGCTACGACGAGGCGAGAAAGATCCTCGACGCCAACGGTTTCTCGTATATCACCCTGACCCATGAGAACTTCGACCACGACTTGCAGTACAAGGACGCCGTGGTCATGCTCCGCGAGCTGGTCGAGTTGGCAAAGAAGGAAGGGCGCCAGTTCGGAGTCAAGCTGACCAACACGCTCGGCTCGGTCAACGACCAGAAACAGCTTCCCGGAGGGGAGATGTACATGTCCGGCCGCGCCTTGCTGCCGCTTTCCACGACGGTCGCCACCTGGCTCAGCAAGGAGTTCGGCGGCATGCTTCCCATTTCCTACTGCGGCGGCGTGAACCTGATGAGCGCCCCGGAGCTGTTCGCCTGTGGCCTGAAACCGCTTACCATCGCCACCGACATGCTGCACCCGGGCGGGTACGGCAAGCTTACCCAGATTGCGAAGAAACTGGAGGGTTGCCCCGGCTGGGACCTGCGGCAGATCGATGTGGGAAAGCTTTCCGCGTTGAGCGAGAAAGCCCGTAGCGGCAAGACCGGGTTCCTGCAGAAGGAGCGCCATGGGTTTGATTCCGTGAAGATCGGACAGGAACTCCCGCTGACGGACTGTTATGTCGCCCCCTGCCAGATGGCGTGCCCGATCCACCAGCCTGTTCCCGAGTATGTGCAGCTGGTCGCCGAGGGCCGTTACAGCGACGCGCTGGCCCTGATCTACAACACCAACGCCCTTCCCGGAATCACCAGCTGGATCTGCGACCACCAGTGCCAGCAGCACTGTGCCCGCAACGACTACGAGGGGCCGGTGCAGATCCGCGAGATGAAGAAGCTGGCTGTGGAGAACGGGTTTGCCGACTTCCGGAAGGAGTGGGAAGGGGCCACCGAGAAGAGCGATGTGAAGGCTGCGGTCGTCGGAGCGGGTCCGGCCGGCCTTGCCGCCGCCTATTTCCTTTCCCGTGCAGGTTTCGATACCCATGTCTACGAGAAGGAGCAGGATGCCGGAGGCGTCGTGCGGTATGTGATTCCTTCCTTCCGCATTCCCGCTTCGGTCATCCAGCAGGACATTGACTTCATCAAGGCCCACGGGGTGACGTTCCATTTCGGAGCCAAGACCGAGGAAGAGACAGTCGGCGCGTTGAAGCAAGCCGGATATTCCTATCTGTTCTACGCGGTCGGTGCCGAAAGTTCCCGCCCGCTCGGAATCGATGGCGAGAACGTGCGGAGCGCCTGGGATTTCCTGGCTGGCTTCCATACGGACCCGAAAGGAATTTCCCTTGGCAAGCATGTCCTGGTCATCGGTGGCGGCAACACCGCGATGGATGCCGCCCGTGCCGCAAAGCGCGTTCCGGGCGTCGAGGATGTGACCATCGTCTACCGCCGCTCGATCGAGGAGATGCCGGCGAACAAGGAAGAGCTTGACCTTGCCCTTGCGGAAGGCGTCAAGACCAGTTTCCTGACCAATCCGGTCAGCCTGGCCGACGATGTGGCGACGCTGGCGGTCATGACGCTCGGCGAGCCGGACGCTTCCGGCCGCCGCAGCCCGAAGGATACCGGAAAGCGGATTTCCTTGCCCTGCACGGCGATGCTGACCGCCCTTGGCGAGAAGGCTGACGGTGGGTTGCTTTCCGCATTCGGACTTCCGCTGACCGACAAGGGGTGGCCGGAGGCCGACAGGGAAACGAAGAAGACTCCGCTGGAAGGAGTCTATGCGATTGGTGACATGCAGGGTGGTCCCAGCGTGGTGGTCAAGTGCATCGCCAGCGCCCAGGCGGCGGTGGATGACGCGATCGACGACGTGCTTGGCGACGAGGCCGATGACGAGGAGCATATGCACCATCATTGCGATGATGAGGACTGCCACTGCCATGACCACGAGCATGACGATGACGAGGAAGAGGAGCTTTCCCCCGAGGAGCAGGACCAGCTGACCAGGGACGAGGACGCATACTTCGCCGACCTGTACGAGAAAAAGACCCATATCCGCGAGGGCCTGAAGAGCGGAGAGAAGGAATTCGCCGTCCGCGAGGGCAAGCGCTGCATGGAGTGCTCGTACCTGTGCAACAAGTGCGTCGACGTCTGCCCGAACCGGGCCAATGTCGCCGTCGATGTCCGTTCGCTCGGCATGTTCGACAACCCGTTCCAGATCGTCCACCTCGACGCTTACTGCAATGAGTGCGGAAACTGCGAGACCTTCTGTCCCTACAGTGGCGGCCCCTATAAGAAGAAGTTCACCATCTTCAGCGACAAGGAGTCGTTCGAGAAGAGCGAGAACAGCGGTTTCTACCGCGATGGGGAGGGTGGCTTGGTCATCCGCCAGGATGGCAAGATCTACCATGCCTCGTTTGACAAGGACGGCAACTTGGGTGGCGATGAGGGAGTGAGCGAGGAGACAGCCGCGCTGGTCACCACCCTTTTCGAGACGTACAGCTACCTGCTTGGTCCGGTCGAATAACGGAGGAGGGATGCGATGATTATCACGATTACCAACACGACGGTCATGCAGACCATGCAGCCGATTACCGTGGAAAATGGCGTCGATGTCGTGATCAAGGATGACTTGATCGTGAGCGTCGGCAAGGATGCTGCCAAGGGCGTCAAGGCAGACAAGCACTTTGACGGGACCGGCCGCGTCGTGATTCCCGGCAACGTCTGCGGACACCACCATTACTACAGTGGATTGTCCCGTGGCATGCAGATCACAGCCGGTCCCCAGACCGATTTCATCCAGGTGCTGAAGGAGTGGTGGTGGCGTCTGGACCGGGGTCTGGACAAGGAGGCCTGCCTGTACTCCAGCCTGATCTGCTCGCTCGATGCGATTGCCTCGGGTACCACCAGCGTGATCGACCACCATGCTAGCCCTTCGTTCATCAAGGGGAGCCTGGACACCATTGCCGACGGTATGGAACAGGTGGGCATTCGTGGCATGACCTGCTATGAGGTGACCAACCGCAACCGCGGCATGCAGGAGGTCGAGGAAGGGGTGCAGGAGAACTACGACTTCGCCGTCAGCAGCAAGAAGCGCCGCCTGGTACGCGGCATGATCGGCGGACACGCGCTGTTCACCATCCCTGACGCGGGATTGAAGCTGATGGGCGAGGCGATGCACGCCTCAGGAGCCGGAACGCACACCCATATCGCCGAGGGCAACTATGACAGTGTCTGGAGCCATCATTTCTACAACATGGATATCGTGGACCGGCTGGACAAGTTCGGTATGCTGACCGGAAACTCGCTCTACGCCCATGGGCTCTGGCTTTCCTCGCAGGAGGTGAGGAAACTGAACGAGCATGGCTGTTTCCTGGTCCACAATCCCCGCAGCAACATGAACAACCACGTCGGGTATGCCAGCCATCTGACCGAGGTGAAGAACCTGATCATGGGTACCGACGGATGTGGCGGCAACATGTTCGAGGAACTGAAGATCGGTTTCTTCAAGCACAAGGATGCGGGCGGTCCCTTCTGGCCGAGCGACTTCGTCGAGGCGATGGCCCGGGGCAACAAGCTTTTGGAGCAGTATTTCGTGGGAGCCAAACTTGGACGTGTCGAGGCTGGTTACAAGGCTGATTTGGACATCCTGGACTATCGTTGCCCGACACCGCTGGTTCCGGCAAACGCCGCCGGCCATTTTGTCTGGGGCATGTCCAGCGGCTGTGTGGAGAGCGTGATCGTGGATGGCAAGGTGGTCATGGACCATCGCTCCTTCCCCGGTCTGGATGTGGATGCCATCTACGCCAAAGCCCGCGAAGTGGCCTCGCGCGTGTGGCATACGGTGGATACTTCGGTTCCTGTGGAACCTGAGAAAGAACGAACATAAGGGAAGAAGGAGAAGATGCATATGGATATGTCGAAGAAGATTCTGGAACTGGCCGCGAAGTACCGCGACTACACGGCGGAGAACCTTTCCAAGCTGGTCAAGACGAAGAGTTATTCCTCCAAGGAAAAGGATGTCTGCGACCTGATTGTCAGGCTTTGCAAGGAAGCGGGTTTTGACGAGGTGAGGGTCGATGGACTGGGCAGTGTCATCGGCCGTGTCGGAAACGGTCCGAAGTCGATTGCCTTCGATGCCCACATCGACACTGTCGAGGTCGGCAACATGAAGAACTGGACCTTTGATCCGTTCTCGGGCGACATCAAGGATGGCAAGGTCTGGGGCCGTGGCGCGAGCGACCAGAAGGGTGGCGCGGCCGCCATGATCACTGCCGGTCGTATCCTGAAGGAGTTGGGCTATGGCGGACAGTACACGGTGTGGTTCACCTTCACCGTCATGGAAGAGGACTGCGATGGCATGTGCTGGAAGTATATGATCGAGGAGGAGGGATTCAAGCCCGACCTCATCTGCTCCACCGAGCCGACCAGCTGCCGCATCTATCGTGGACACCGCGGACGCATGGAGATCCAGATTTTCCTGAAGGGCATTTCCTGCCATGGTTCCGCTCCGGAGCGTGGTGTCAATGCCGCCTACAAGGCGGCCAAGGCCGCTCTTGCCATCGAGAAGCTGAACAACGAGCTGCAGCCGGATGAGGAGCATTTCCTCGGCAAGGGTACCATCTGCGTCAGCCAGATGGATGTCAAGGGACCGAGCCAGTGCGCTGTCGCCGACTACGCCATGATCTACTGCGACAGGCGCCTTACCTGGGGCGAGACCGCCGACCTTGCCATCGCCCAGGTCAAGAAGGCCGTCAGCGAGGCGACCGGAGACCCGGAGGACGAGATCGTCGTGCAGATGCCGGACTACAAGAAGGTGGGATACACGGGCACCCACTACAGCCAGGAACTCTATTTCCCGACTTGGAAGACCGACAAGGACCACCCGCTCGTGCAGGCGGCCGTCAAGGACTACGAGACGCTCTTCGGCAAGGAACCGGTAGTCGACAAGTGGACCTTCAGCACCAACCTCGTCGCGACGACGGGACGCCACAAGATTCCGGCGATCGGCTTTGGTCCCGGGGACGAGGAGCAGGCTCACGCGCCGAACGAAATCACCCGTGTGAAGGATTTGGAGATTTGCAGTGCGTTCTATGCGGAGCTGCCCTACCTGTTGGAAAAATAACAGCGGTCTTCGATTTCCTGATATATACTGGGCTATGGGCGACCATAGCCCAGTGTTCGCTTGAACAGCGATTGTTTGTAAAAAGATATAATGGAGGCGCTCTTTGATGACGAAAGAGATTTCCGATCCTGTACGCAGGTATGACGCCATCGACAAGTGTACGGGAAAACAGAAGTACCTGGGAGACATGCATTTTCCAGGCGCGCTCTACGCCCGCATGGTCCGTTCGACCATCGCCCGTGGCAAGATCCTTGCCATCCATCTTCCCGAGATGCCACAGGGATACGATTTCGTTTCCTACAAGGACATTCCGGGCAAGAACGAGCTGTGGATGATCCAGAAGGACTGGAAGTGCTTCGCCGAGCATGACGTACGGTATGTGGGCGAGACCATCGGCCTGCTCTGCGGTCCGGACAAGGAGATGTTGGACGACCTGCTGTCCCAGGTCACGATCGACTATGAGGAGGAGACTCCCGCCATCACGATCGAGGAAGGGCTTGCCTGCAAGGGCGGTGCGTTCGTCGGCAAGGACAATCTGTTCTGCGAGATGACCACCCGTTCGGGAGAAGACATCGACAAGGTTTTCGCCAGGGCCGACCGCGTGTTCGAGGAGACGTACCGCACCGGCTTCCAGGAGCACGTGAACCTCGAGCCGCAGAGTTGCTGCGCGACGATGGAACAGGGGCGGTATGTGGTCTACGCCTCCAGCCAGTGCCCGTTCTACATCCGCAAGTCGATCGCCGGACTTCTGAACCTGAAGCCGGAGGATATCGATGTGCGCCAGACGATGACTGGAGGGGC
>Ga0256871_1001256_pt1 | contig 12185 bp, 9 predicted proteins | sample RumenRJG_07RNA_FD_185439 | JGI IMG/M metagenome (GOLD analysis project Ga0256871, IMG submission 185439) | Metatranscriptome of bovine rumen microbial communities from Lethbridge, Alberta, Canada - Rumen RJG_07 (Metagenome Metatranscriptome) | ecosystem: Host-associated > Mammals > Digestive...
CATCAATGGCAATAATTTTTTGTTGTTCTGACATCTTTATTTGCATTAAAAAAGCAGAAAGACATCTTACATGCCCATTCTGCCACTATATTTTTTTTAATTATTTTGCACCACATGCAGGACATACATGGTGTGGACGTTTCTTTTCGCCACATGTTTTGCATACACCGCATGGCATAATACTTAATGCATCATGACTGCGACGTTGTGCGCTGCGTGCTTTACTGGTTTTCTTTTTTGGCGTTGCCATTTTAACATCCTTTTTATTTACAGTTTCGTATTCTATTATAATATCCGCAATTTGCAAGCAAAAGTTACATTCTGATTGCATGTTGTTAGTTATTTAAAATATAACCAACAACCATGCAGACTTGTTATATATCTAATAACTGTTGCTGTTTACCACCTTCGCGTGCCAATTTTTCGGCCTTTTCTTCATCACGTGCAATTTCACGAACGCGACGGACATATGCACCAGTTCCAACTGGCATCAAACGACCAACAATCAAGTTTTCGTTAATACCAACCAATTTATCCGTTGAACCAGAAATTGCGGCATCCACTAACACTTTTGTTGTTTGTTGGAACGAAGCATTAGATATAAATGAACGCGATGTTAACGATGCACGAGTCAAACCTACCAAGACCTGGGACGCTTCGGCGATACGACCAGATTCACGTGCAACGCGTGCATTTTCTTCTTCAAAATCTACACGATCAACAACCTGACCCATCAAGAAGCCTGTATCACCTGGATTTGTGATTTCTACACGACGTGTCATTTCACGAATCAAGATTTCAATATGCTTGTCATTAATTACCACGCCCTGCAAACGGTAAACCGCTTGAATCTGTTCAACCATAAATGTTGCCAAGGCTTTTTGCCCCAAGATACGCAAAATATCCTGTGGTACTGGTTCACCATCAACCAATTTCTCTGCCTTTTTAACAGTATCACCACTGCGGACCAACAGATTTGTTCCCTTTGGAACAGCATATTCCACAGGTGCGGTACCATCATCTGGTTCAATGCGGACTATAATCTTAGATTTTGCATCTTCCAATTCGATTGTACCGTCAACTTCTGCCAATATGGCTGGATTAGATGGACGACGAACTTCCAGCAATTCGTTAACACGTGGCAAACCACCCGTAATATCGCTGGTACGTTTCGTTTGAACTGGGATTCGTGCTAAAACATCACCAGCTGCAACTGTTGAGCCATTGGATACATTCAACACAGCGTACATCGGTAATAAATATTCAGCAATCTTTTTACCACCCAATGAAATTACATTCCCTTTGTCATCAACCAATGTAATAGATGGTTTCAATGCCTTTTTAGTATTAGTTTTCCAGTTTATAACCTTGCGTGAAACAATACCTGTCATTGAATCAACTTCTTCTTGATACGAAACGTTTTCAATCAAGTCATTTAATTGAACAATACCATCTTTTTCAGCAATGATTGTATTTGAATAAGGATCCCATTCAGCAACCTTGGAGCCCTTTTCAACCTTTTCACCGTCGTTGATAATCAACATTGATGCATATGGTAACGATGTACTGAACAATTTAGCACCCTTGTCATCAACAATTGTCAATTCACCATTACGAGACAATACAACAATGCGTCCGACAGAATTCTTAATCGTATTCACACCGACCAATTTGACAGTACCGGATACTGGTGCTTCGATAAAGTGACTTTCTGCACCACCAGCCGCAACACCACCAATGTGGAACGTACGCAACGTTAACTGGGTACCAGGTTCACCAACAGATTGTGCTGCAATAATACCAACCGCTTCGCCAACATGAACCAATGCACTGCGTGACAAGTCCATACCATAGCATTTTGCACACAAACCATCACTGTGACATGTCAAAACACTGCGAACATCAACAGATGGCAAGCCAGATTCATTAATCTTCTTGGCTGCGGATTTGGTAATCAATTCACCCGCTGAAACAATAACTTCTTTTGTCAAAGGATGAACCACGTCATGCGCCGCAGTACGTCCCAACACTACATCGCCCAACGCAACAGTCAATGTTGAACCTTGATACACAGGTTTTGCAGTAATAAAGTCAGATGTTCCACAATCATGTTCTGTAATAATTGTGTTTTGTGCCAAATCAACCAAACGACGTGTCAAATAACCTGCGTCAGCAGTTTTCAAAGCCGTATCCGACATACCCTTACGTGCACCGTGTGTTGACGTAAAGTATTCAGACATGGTCAAACCTTCTTTAAAGTTTGAAATAATTGGAACTTCGATAATCGAACCGTCTGGTTTTGACATCATACCACGCATACCAGCCAACTGGCGAATCTGGTTTTTAGAACCACGCGCCCCAGATAAAGCCATCATGTAAATAGAATTCCATTTATCACCTTCTGTTTTACCCAAAGCAGCATAAGCCAAATCAGCCAACTTGTCGGTTGTCTTTTGCCACAAGTCAATCAGTTTATTATGACGTTCACCCGATGATAACAAACCGTTTTGATATTGTGATTCAATTTCTTCAGCAGATTTTTCTGCATCTGCAATCATTTTTTCTTTTTCTTCTGGAATAACGATATCGTTAAATCCAATAGAAATACCACTGCGTGCAGCCTGTTCAAAACCTGTATTCTTTAATGCGTCAGCCAATAAAATCGTATCTTTATCGCCACAACGTTCATATGTTGTTGCCAATAATGCTTTGATTTCTTTTACAGGCATAACTTTATTAACCAAATCAAACGGCATATCGTCACGTTTTGGCAATAATTCACCCAAAATCATACGACCTGCGGTTGTCTTGTATGTTTTGCCATTAATACGTGCAATAATTGGTGTATGCAATGTGATTGTTTTATTTTCCAATGCCAATTTCACTTCGTCCATGTTTGCAAAACGTGGCGATTTATCAGTATGTTCACCATTAATCAATGAAATATAGTACACACCCAATACCATGTCTTGGGACGGAACAATCATTGGTTCACCGTTTGCAGGAGACAAAATGTTATTAGAAGATAACATCAATGTACGTGCTTCTAACTGCGCTTCTAATGAAATTGGAACGTGAACAGACATCTGGTCACCGTCAAAGTCAGCATTAAAGCCCTTGCATACCAACGGATGTAAACGAATTGCTTTACCTTCTATCAAAACCGGTTCAAAAGCCAACAATGATAATCTATGCAAAGATGGTGCTCGGTTCAACAACACAGGATGTTCATGAACTACCTTTTCCAGCATTTCCCAAACAACATCTTCACCGTTTTCGACCATTTTACGTGCGGTCTTTAACGTATTAGCATAATCACCAGCCATCAATCTTGCAAAAACGAATGGTTTAAATAAATCCAATGCCATTGTTTTTGGCAAACCAACCTGGTGCAATTTCAATGTTGGACCAGACACAATCACAGAACGACCAGAATAATCTACACGTTTACCCAACAAATTCATACGGAAACGTCCAGATTTACCGCGCAAAGAATCAGATAATGATTTCAATGGACGGCGGTTTTGTGAAACCATTGGACGTGCCTTGTGCCCATTATCAAACAAAGAATCTACCGCTTCTTGTAACATACGTTTTTCATTACGGATAATGATTTCTGGTGCATGCATTTCCATAAAACGTTTCAAACGATTGTTACGAATAATAACACGACGATACAAATCGTTCAAATCAGATGCAGCCACATGTCCAGCATCCAATGTAACCAATGGACGCATATCTGGTGGAATAACAGGAATAATATCCGGCAACATCCATGCAGGTTCTGTTTTGGAATCCAAGAATGCTTCAACCAATTTTAATTGTTTAATGATTGATTTACGTTTTGCTTCGGATTTTGTTTCGGCCAATTCTGCACGCAAACGTGTTCTTTCATCGCCCATATCCAAATTAGCAATAATTGAACGAACGCCTTCGGCACCAATACCAACGTGGAAAGAATCAGCACCAAATTCTTCAACAGCAGCCTGATATTCATCTTCACTGATAACGTCATACTGTTTCAAATTCGTCAAACCCGGTTCAATAACGATATATGCATCATATGAAATAACCTGTTCTAATTTCTTTTGTGGCAGATTATTCAACAAAGTTGCTATTTTACCTTCGCGCAAGAACCATGTATGTGCAACAGGCATTGCCAATTTAATATGTCCCATACGTTCACGACGTACAGAAGATGAACCAACTTCGACACCGCAACGTTCGCAAACAACACCACGGAATTTGATTCTTTTGTATTTACCGCATGCACATTCATAATCTTTTACCGGACCAAAAATCTGTTGGCAGAACAACCCTTCGGCCTCGGGCTTTAAAGAATGATAATTAATTGTTTCCGGCTTTTTAACCTCTCCATGTGACCAAGACAGTATTTCTTCGGGCGATGCAATTGTAATGCGCAACGCATCAAACTGTTCTTTGGTTTCAATTTGTCCAAATATCTTCTGCAACATATTTGTCATATTTTATCGCTCCTTATAGTCGCTTTTTTGTATTAGTGGTTAGTGTTAGTGATTAGCGGTGGTGGTGATTAGCAATTAAAAATTACTAGTCATCAACCACATACACTACCCACTAATCAAGTTTTTTCGGTGTCATCGCCAATCCCAATCCGCGTAATTCACGTACTAACACGTTAAACGCTTCTGGGGTTCCAGTCTGGATATCATTGCTGCCAGAAATGATGGCTTCGTACATCTTGTTACGTCCAACAATATCATCAGATTTTACTGTCAACATTTCTTTCAACAAGTGTGCTGCACCGTGCGCTTCCAATGCCCAAACTTCCATTTCTCCTAGACGCTGGCCACCCATATGTGCCTTACCGGACAATGGTTGTTGTGTAACTAATGAATAATTACCAATTGAACGCGCGTGAATCTTTTCATCAACAAAGTGATGCAGTTTCAACATGTACATAACACCAACTGTTACAGGACGTGCAAACTTTTCACCAGTCATACCATCATACAGTGTAAACTGACCTGTTTCTGGTAATTTTGCCAATTTTAACATTGAACGAATGTCATCTGGGCTGGCACCGTTGAATGTTGGTGTTGCCATTGGAACACCATCACGCAACAGACTTGCTTCGGCACGAATATCTGTATCGGTCATCTTGGCCAACTTTTCAGCGGTATCTTTGCCATAAATCTTGCCCATAATGTTGCGTAAATCGTCTGTTACAGCGCGTTTCGCCTTTACTTCGTCCAAAACATCACCAATTTGTTTACCCAACGTACGTGCAGCCATACCCAAGTGAGTTTCCAAAATCTGACCAATATTCATACGAGATGGCACACCCAATGGATTCAATACAATATCAACTGGGGTTCCGTCTTCCATGTATGGCATATCTTCGATTGGAACGACCTTGGATACAATACCCTTGTTACCATGACGCCCCGCCATTTTATCACCAGGCTGTAATTTCATCTTGTGCGCGATGTACACTTTTACTTCTTTCAGTACACCAGCATTCAAAGAATTACTTTCCGTGGCCTTGGCAATTTCGGCATCAGCGTTTTCATTCAAAGCCTTTAATTTCAAGACATGCTGTTCACGCAATTCATCAATCTTGGCCTGAATTTCTTTGTTTTTCACAACCAATTTTTTGACATCTGCTGCGCGAATACCTTCAAAAACTTCTGCCGTCAATTTTTTACCAACGAAAGGTTTCAAACTGCCCGTTCCAGAATCGATAACTTCGTTTTCTGCCATCTGGAATATTTGATCAGCAAAGCCTTTTTCGATAATCGCAATTTCTGCATCACGGTCTTTGTTAATCTGTTCAATTTTTTGCAGTTCAATCATTTGGGTACGTTCGTCTTTTTTCACGCCGTGACGTGTCAAAACGTTAACACCAATAACTGTACCTTCTTCGTTTGGCCCAACCTTTAATGAAGAATCTTTTACATTCAGTGCCTTTTCACCAAAGATGTTACGCAATAATGCTTCTTCTGGTGTTAACAAAGTTTCAGATTTTGGAGATACACGACCAACCAAAATATCACCCTGTTTCACACGCGCACCAACGTAAATAATACCGGATTCATCCAAATTCTTTAACGCTTCTTCACCAACGTTTGGAATATCACGAGTTAAGCTTTCTGGACCTAATTGAGTATCACGAACCTTGATTTCTTTTTCAACGATTTTGATTGATGTAAATGCATCATCACGTGAAATACGTTCAGAAATCACAATAGCGTCTTCGTAGTTATAACCACGCCATGGCACAAATGCAACCAACACGTTGCGTCCCAATGCCAATTCACCATAGTTCATTGATGCACCGTCGGCAATGATATCGCCTGCGGAAATTCTGTCACCAACCTTGACCAATGGTTTTTGATGTATAATCGTTTCGCTGTTGCTGCGTTCGAATTTTTCCAAGTTGTAAATATCTACACCAGTTACAACGTTGCGACTGTTCATACATTTTACCACTATGCGGTTTGCATCAACAGATTCAACAACACCACTGTGTTTTGCAACTTTACCTGTACGAGAATCACGTGCAACTTCGCGTTCAATACCTGTACCAACTAATGGGGCCTGAACACGCATCAAAGGCACAGCCTGACGTTGCATGTTTGAACCCATCAAAGCACGGTTCGCGTCGTCATTTTCTACGAATGGTATTAAACCTGTTGCAATAGATACCACCTGACGTGGTTCAACGTCAATCAGGTCAACATCCATTTTTGGAACCATTGTAAATTCGCCATCTACACGAGCCGTAACAGTATCGCTGGTTAAATTACCACGTGAATCTGTCGGTGTATTACCCTGGGCAATTTTGTGTCCCAGTTCTTCATCTGCCGTCAAATATACCATCTTGTCGGTAATTTTACCGTTTTCAACAATATAATATGGTGTTTCAATAAACCCATAAGGATTTACACGTGCATAAATAGACAAGTGATTAATCAAACCAATATTTGCACCTTCGGGGGTGTGAATTGGGCACAAACGACCATAATGTGTTGGATGAACGTCACGTACATCAATGCCTGCACGTTCACGGTTCAATCCCCCTGGTCCCAATGCAGAAATCAAACGCTTGTGTTCCAATTCTGATAATGGGTTATACGCATCCATAAACTGTGATAATTGTGATGTACCCAAGAATTCAGAAACCAAACTCATCAAAGGTTTAACATTGATAACATCTTGTGGTTGCATATTAGCAATATTTGGACTGCTTAACGCTTCACGCACCAAACGTTCAATACGAACCATACCTGTACGGAAATTTTGTTCCAATAATTCACCAACAGTACGGACACGACGATTCGACAAATTATCGATATCATCTATTGTATCTTTGTGGTCAATAATATTGGTCAATGTTCTTAATACAGCCAAGAAATCTTCTTTGGTCAACAAACGTTCATCTTCTGGACGTTTACCAGAATCTATTTTCAAACGTTTGTTCATCTTGAAACGACCAACCGCTGACAAATCATAGTATGCCGCTTCAAAACCTTGACGCATAAACAGGTTTATCGCAGCTTCTAATGTTGGACGTTCGCCCGGACGAATAACATTATAAATCTCGATCAAAGCTTCTTCGCGGTTAGCTGTTTTATCTGCCATCAAAGTATTGCGCATATGTGCAGAAATCGTTGTGTTATCAATTGCAACCAACGAAATCTCTTTAACGCCCATCTTATCTAAATCAGACAATACTTCTTCGGTCAATTCTGTACCCGCTGGGAATACAACTTCGTCACCACTCATGATCGGGTCAAACAGATATTCACCCAACAAAGATTCTGGCAATATACCATATTTCTTGGATGTTGTCGCAATCTTTGACAGACGTTTTGTATTTAATCTGTCGCCCTTAGACGCCATGGCCTTTTTGTCTTTTGGATTAATAATATCATAATTCAAACGATATTTTTCCAAACCTTCAAAAGCAGCTACAACGCCAATCCAGAATTTTCCGTCAAACGACAAAGGTAAACGTTTATAGAACGCACCCAATATTTCCGTATCCGTCATACCGCGGATGGTCGCATTGCGTGGATTTGCAATCCATTTCTTTTCATCTTCGGCAGATGGCAAACAACGTAATAACACAGTTGCTGGCACCTTGCGACGACGATCAATACGAACATAAATAACTCCCTTGGATTCTTCAAAATCAATCCATGATCCATGTTCTGGAATGATACGCGCAGTATATGTTGTCGGATTTCCTGCAACCTTGGCTTCTTTGGTTGTTGCGAAAACAACACCCTGGGCACGATGCATTTGTGAAACAATGACACGTTCAACACCCGCAGCAATAAAACTGCCACGTTCTGTCATTAATGGAACTTCGCCCATAAATATTTCTTGTTCCTTGATATCGCGCAAGGTTTTCTTGCCATCTTCTGCGACATCCCACAAAATCAATCTCAGCTTCAGTTTCAGCTTGCTGGAATATGTTAAATTACGCAGCATGCATTCTTTCACGTTATACACAGGCTTATCCAATGTGTATTCTACAAATTCCAAATCTGCAACACCTGCATAATCTTTGATTGGGAACATAGAAGAAAACACATTCTGCAGTCCGGCATTCTTGCGGTTTTGCGGTGCAACATCGGCCTGCAAAAAGTCTTTGTATGAATTATATTGAATTTCGACCAAGTCAGGAAGCGGAGTTTGCAAAAAACTTTTACCAAAAGATTTTCTAATTTTCTGGATAACTGCCATGGGTATCAATCCTTTATTTTGTGCGTTTTGCAAACGAATCTAAATCGTATATCTCTTGCGCCACTGCGCCCGCCAAGCATTTTGCATTGACGGGCCGTAGCATTTACCGCAATTTACCGCATGCGGCGCGCGTTTATTTTTTGGTTAAATTATTTCAATTCAACCTTGGCACCTGCTGCTTCTAATGATGCTTTCATTTTGTCAGCTTCATCTTTTGCAACAGCTTCTTTTACTGTCTTTGGTGCAGATTCAACCAAGGCTTTTGCTTCGCCCAGGCCCAAACCTGTGATTTCTTTAACAGCTTTGATAACTGCCAATTTGTTTGCACCCACATCTGCCAAAACAACATCAAATTCTGATTTTTCTTCGGCAGCAGCGGCTGCTGGGCCAGCAGCAACTGCAACAGCAGCAGCAGCGCTAACGCCCCATGTTTCTTCCAATGCTTTGGACAGTTCAACTGCTTCCAAAACAGTCAATTTTGACAATTCTTCAACTAATTTTTGAATGTCTGCCATTTTTTGCTCCTATTTATCTTTAGGTTTTTAATTCTTTTTTCCGTACTCTGCAGAAACACGTGCAATACGCGATGCAGGTTCAACCAATATACGCGCAATAGTGCCACGAATTTCCAACAATGACGGCAGCTTGGATAATTGTACAATGCCTTTCACATCCAAGACGTCTGCATCCATTTTTCCACCAACGATTGTCAAATTCGGATGTTCTTCAGCGAATTTTGCCAATACTTTTGTAACAGCCAAACCATCTGTTGCGATTGCAACTGCGGTTGGACGTTTCATCATGTCGGATACAGGTTCAAAGTCAGTGTCTTTCAACGCCAACTTCATCAAACGGTTCTTTACAACTTTGAACAAAGAAACAGAACCACGTAATTCGTTACGCAAAACTTCCATTTCTTGTACAGTCAAACCATGGTTTTCAACAACGAAAACTCCGTTTGCGTCTTTCAGTGATGATTGCAACGACGAAATCAAATCTGACTTTTCTTCGCGTCTCATCTATCATACCCTTACTACTGTTTTGTTTAACTTTCCATTCGGTGTTGCCACCTAATGGGGCCTGTTGTTCCTGCCCCAAAGAATCTTTTCTTTGTCTATGATGGGAATTAAGCGTTGCCGCACCATCAGTCTTGGACAGAAATCTGCGTTTTGCCGATTCAGTTTTCACTAAATCGGCAAAGAACTACTTTACATCAACCTTCAAGCCTGGACCTTGGGTTGTGGCAACAGCCGCACCCAACATATACTGCCCCTTGACGGATGATGGTTTAATTTTCTTTAACTGTTCAATCAATGCATTTGCATTTTCAACCAATTGTTCAGTTGTGAATGACATTTTGCCGATACCAGCATGAATAATACCATTCTTTTCGGCACGATATTCAATCTGCCCTGCTTTGGCTGTTTTAACTGCTTCTGCAACATTGTTTGTAACAGTACCCAATTTTGGATTCGGCATCAAGCCCTTGGGACCTAATACACGTGCAATTTTTGACATTTTTGGCATCATATCAGGTGTTGCGATAACACGATCAAAGTTAATTTCGCCACCTGCAACCTTTTCAATCAATTCTTCGCCACCAATAACATCTGCACCCGCCTTTTTGGCTTCGTCTGCAGAATTAACTGTGAAAACAGCAACACGCACTGTTTTACCTGTACCATTTGGCAATGACAACATGCCACGAATATTTTGATCTGCCTTGGTTACATCGACACCTAAACGAATCGCAATTTCCAAACTTTCATCAAACTTTTTAGAACAATATGGACGCAACGCTTCCACAGCATCTGCCATAGAATAAACTTTTTCACGGTCTAATGCCGCCCATGTTTGTTGTCTTTTTGTTGCTTTCATATCTTATTCCTCCACCTTTACGCCCATTGAACGGCATTGACCTGCAACGATATTCATAGCAGATTCAATGGTAGAGCAATTCAAGTCTGGCATTTTGTTTTCTGCAATTTCTTTTATTTGTGCTTTTGTAATTGTGCCAACAAAATCACGACCTGGTTTATGGGAACCAATCTTTAATTTCAATGCCTTTTTGATATAATAAGACACTGGTGGCAGTTTCATAATAAATTCAAAACTGCGATCTGTATAAACAGTGATTATACAAGGAATTGGCATTCCAGGTTCTTTATCGGCTGTTTTATCATTAAATTGTTTGCAGAATTCGGCAATATTAACACCTGCCGCACCCAACGCGGGCCCAATCGGAGGCGCTGGATTTGCTTGTTTTGCGGGGACAACCAGTTTCACAATCCCCTTTAATTCTTTCTTTGCCATTTTTTACTCCATTTTTGTTTTTTGAGTCCTGTGGTCCGATGTTGGCGCATCTGCCACAAATTTAGTGCACACTGGCTTTTACCAACACGCACACTAAACACGTTCTACTTGGGTGAAATCCAATTCAACACTGGTTTCACGACCAAATACCAATATAGTTACAGTCATTTTCTGTTTTAAATTATCAACTTCACTAATAACACCATTAAAGCCCGCAAACGGACCATCGATGACATGAACTTCTTGGGAAACTTCGTAAGATATTTCTTCTGGTGCAACGGCCCCTTCCTCGACCTGACGTATCAAGCGACGCGCTTCTTCTTCACTAACAGGAATTGGTTTATTACGCGCACCCAAAAACATAACAACTTGGGGCAACAATTTAACCAACGAGAAAGTTTCGTTATTCATAACCATTTGAACAACAATATAACCAGGGAAAAATTTGCGTTCAACCTTGACGCGTTGGCCTGCTTTGATTTCAACGACTTCGCGTGTTGGAACCAAAATTTCACCAAAATATGCATTTAAATGACGTTTATCAATCTGTTCACGCAAAGAACGCGCAACCTTGTCTTCACAACTGGTGTGAACATTAACAACAAACCACTGCATTTTATCATCCATAGACGCCACCTTTTGCCATTATTTAGGTTAAAAAATCCAGCCAACTATCGCATTTAAAATACTGTCCACAACAAAAAAGAACAGTGCAGCTAACCCTGAGAACACCAGAATCATAATTGTTGCACGAATAACACTGTCGCGTGATGGCCATACAATTTTGAACCATTCACTGCGCACCGATTTAATATATTCCAGTATTTTTTTCATCAAACATCCCATTGTTTTTAGGGCTATTTCTTGGCAGGGGCAAAAGGAATCGAACCCTTATCCGCGGTTTTGGAGACCGATATTCTACCAACTAAACTAACCCCGTCTCGCATTGACCATTTGACCATTTACCATTGATCATTTGGTGTTTTGCATTTTTAGGCATTGTGGAAAAAAGTCGCCCAACTCGTGGACTGGCTGGTAGCTCCACCGGGAATCGAACCCGGATCTAATCTTTAGGAGAGATTTGTTCTATCCATTGAACTATGGAACCTTTGTTGCTTTGTCGCGAGCCTCAACTTTTC
>Ga0256871_1001259_pt1 | contig 12179 bp, 9 predicted proteins | sample RumenRJG_07RNA_FD_185439 | JGI IMG/M metagenome (GOLD analysis project Ga0256871, IMG submission 185439) | Metatranscriptome of bovine rumen microbial communities from Lethbridge, Alberta, Canada - Rumen RJG_07 (Metagenome Metatranscriptome) | ecosystem: Host-associated > Mammals > Digestive...
CTAATCATTCATATCATAATGAACAAACTCTTATTATTATCTGCTGTCACGTTTGTTGGCCTGGCGGCGAGCGCTCAGCCAAGATCGCCCAAGTCGAAAGCCGCAAAAACGGGCGTGACCACGACCGTGACTTCTGCCATGCCTTCTTGGACGGAATGGCATGACCAACAGGTCAACGAGGTCAACCGCTACAAGTTGCACACCAATTTCTTCGCCTACGAGGATGAGGCTAAGGCTGAGGCCGGCGACCTTACGAAGTCGGCTAATTATCTCTCGCTCGAAGGTCCTTGGAAGTTCCGTTGGGTGGCCAACGCCGACCAGCGTCCCACCGATTTCTACAAGACCGACCTCGACGACTCGTCGTGGACAACGATGAATGTGCCTGGCATATGGGAGCTCAACGGCTTCGGCGACCCGGAGTATGTGAATGTGGGCTTTGCCTGGCGCTATATGTTCAAGAACAACAACGTCTACAATGGCTGGAAACCGGAGTATGCGCCTGAGAACGCCACGTTGACCAGCGTGCCTGTCAAGGACAACCACGTGGGTTCCTACCGTCGTTATGTCGACCTACCTGCATCGTGGGACGGTCGGCAGATCATCGCCCACTTCGGTTCCGTGACGTCCAACATGTATCTCTTTGTCAACGGACAGTACGTGGGCTACACCGAGGATGCCAAGGTGGCTGCGGAGTTCGACATCACCAAATATGTCAAGCCCGGCCGCAACCTCATCGCCTTCCAGACCTTCCGCTGGTGCGACGGTTCCTTGGATGAGGACCAAGACTTCTGGCGCCTCTCGGGAGTGGCACGTCAGAGCTACCTCTATGCGCAGGATAATAAGGTGCATGTCAACAACCTCCGTCTGACGCCCGACCTGGAGAATAACTACAACGACGGCGAGCTGCTCATTGACGTGTTTGCCAAGGGCATGCCTGTCATAGACTTCCGTCTGCTCAACGCCAACGGCACGGTTGTGGCTAAGTCATCGGCCGACTTCAACCGTCGCACCGAGGGTACGGCCCGCTTCATGGTGCGCAACGTGAAGAAGTGGACGGCAGAGACACCTTATCTCTATACGCTCATCGCCACGGTGAAGGACCGCAAGGGCAACGTTGTGGAGGTCATTCCGCAGAAGGTGGGCTTCCGCAAGGTGGAGATCAAAAACAAGCAGTTGCTCGTCAACGGCCAGCCTGTGCTCATCAAGGGTGCCGACCGCCACGAGATGGATCCCGATGGCGGCTATGTGGTGACCCTGGAGCGCATGCTGCAGGATATCAAGATCATGAAGCGTCTCAACATCAATGCTGTGCGCACCTGTCACTATCCCGACGACCCGCGCTGGTATGAGCTGTGCGACCAGTATGGACTCTATGTCACGGCGGAGGCCAACCAGGAGAGCCATGGCTTCGGCTATGACAATACTTCGGAGGCTAAGAAGGAGAACTTCGCACGCCAGATACTGGAACGCAACCAGCACAACGTCGAGACGCTGTTCAACCATCCCAGCATCATCGTGTGGAGCCTTGGTAACGAGACCGTCGACGGTCCTAACTTCACGGCCGCCAAGGAGTGGATTCTCAGTCAGGACAAGAGCCGTCCTATCCATTGGGAACGTGCCGGGACTGGCGATAACTCCGATCTCTTCTGCCCGATGTACTACAGTGTGTGGAATTGTGAGAAATACTGCAAAGACCCCAACTCTCCCAAGCCGCTTATCCAGTGTGAGTACAACCACACGATGGGCAATTCGTCGGGCAACCTCAAGGAATACTGGGACCTGGTGCGCAAATACCCCATCTATCAGGGCGGATATATCTGGGACTTCGTAGACCAGGGCCTTCACCGCAAGCCTAACTTCGTGGCCAGCCGCACCGTGGCCGACTACGATGCCATCGCCGCCAAGTATGAGCCGGGCACGGGCAACATGTCGCCGCTCTACACCTATGGTGGTGACTATAACAGCAAAGATGCTTCCGACAACAACTTCAACTGCAACGGCATTATTGGTCCCGACCGTCAGCTCAACCCTCACGCTTACGAGGTGGCCTATCAGTATCAGAACATCTGGGCCGAGCCTGTCGACCTGCAACAGGGCAAGATCAGTGTGCACAATGAGTTTTTCTTCCGCGACCTGAGCAACTACTACCTGACCTGGACGCTCGTCAAGGATGGCAAGACCGTGCAGAGCGGCCGTGTAGGTAAGCTCGACGTGGAGCCGCAGCAGACCGCGCAGCTCACGTTGCCTTATCAGGTGCCAGCCGACGGTGAGGTCATGCTCAACCTCTCGTTCAAGTTGAAGACCGCCGAGCCTCTGATGAGTGCCGATCAGACGGTGGCCACACGTCAACTCGTCGTGCGCGAGAATAAACCCGCATCGTCGTTCGGTCTGACCGCTGGCACTGTGAAGATTCAGAACAAGAAGAAAGATCCGCAGATTGTGCTTACATCCGACAAGATGACGATGGCCTTCGACAAGACCACTGGCCTGCTCACGCAGTACACCGTCAACGGAAAGCAGATGCTCGGCGAGGGTGGTACGCTGCGTCCTAACTTCTGGCGTGCCGTGACCGACAACGATATGGGTGCCAACCTGCAGAACAAGCTCAAGGTATGGCGCAACCCGACGATGAACCTCAAGAGTCTGGAGGCCAACAAGGTGAAAGCCGGTAAGAACGTGATGGCAGAGGTGAAGGCCGTCTATGACATGCCCGATGTGAAGGCCACGCTCACTCTGAACTATATGATTGACGGCAATGGCGGCATTGGCCTGACCGAACAGCTCACGACTACTGCCGGTGCAAAGGTGCCCGATATGCTGCGCTTCGGCATGGTGATGGATATGCCTTACGACATGAGCCAGAGCTCGTACTACGGCCGTGGTCCGATTGAGAACTACAGCGACCGTGACGGCGGCCAGTGGATAGGCCTCTATCAGCAGACTGCCGACCAGCAGTTCTATCCTTACATTCGTCCGCAGGAGACTGGTACGAAGAGCGATATCCGTTGGTGGCGTCAGAGCGACAGCACGACAGGTGGTCTCCTTCTGCAGCCCGTAGGCTCATGGATGGATGCGTCGGCCCTGCACTACGCCCTCAGCGATCTCGACGAGGGTAATGAGAAGCATCAGCGTCACTCTCCTGAGGTGAAGAAGAGTAAGTTCACTGAGCTTTACTTCGATCTCATTCAGCAGGGTTTGGCCGGAGAGAACAGCTGGGGTGCCCTGCCTCTCGAAAAGTATCGTGTGCACTATGGCGACAAGACCTTCATGGTGCTGATTACTCCTAATAAATGAGGCCTCACCCCAAGCCTTTACTTATGTCCCACACTTATGGTGTTGCCTGCCGTTGACGAAAATCGCATACGCGGAAAATTGCCCTCGGGCATAAAATAATGCGGTTGCCCTTGAGCCGTCAATTGAAACTAGCCCTCCCCATTTGGGGGAGGGTCCGCGCGTAGCGCGGGGGTGGGGCTTATTATCTTCCGTAATACGCTCGTACGAGCGGCTCAATGCATTTCGGCACCATGTCGTTGAACGGCTCCCCGGCCTTGGCGCGTCGGCGTATCTCCGTGCTGCTTACGGGATACAGTTCGGTGTTGACGAGGCGCACCTGTGGAGGCAACTGGCCGTTGATGGCATAACCCTTGCGGGGATAGACGATGATGGGGAAATGCGAAAGAATATAGTCCGGTTCGGCCCAGCGGTCGAATGCCAGCCAGTTGTCCGCACCAATAATGAGGGCGAACTGCCGGTCGGGATAGGTCTGGGCCAGGTGCTGCAGCGTGCGCCAGGTATAGGACGGTTTGGGCAGATGAAACTCGTAGTCGGAGGCCACCATGCCAGGCTCTGCCGCCAGTGCTCTTCGGGCCATCAGCAAGCGCTGTTGGTCATCGATGAGGTCGGTGCTGCCTTTCTTAAAGGGATTGAGCGGCGACACCATAAACCATACCTCATCAAGGCCGGCTTGTTGCATGATCTGCCGCGCCAGTTGGATATGTCCCATATGGATGGGATTGAAGCTCCCGCCGAAGATGCCTGTTGTTTGCGTCATTGCCCCGTGGTGATAAAAGCCGTGTGATATAGTACGAAGGACAGTCCGTTAAATGGATTGCGATGCCCTTATTCCTGCCGCAGGAAGTCCTGCACCAGCTTCAGCGTCTCAGCTTCGGCCGTGGCCAGATCGTCGTTGACCACGATATGGTCAAACTTGTCAGCGAAGGTCAGTTCGTAGGAAGCCTTGGCCAGCCGTTGCTCTATCACCTCCGGTGCGTCGGTGGCACGTCCGATGAGCCGTCTGCGCAGTTCGTCAATCGAAGGCGGCTGTACGAAGATGCTCATTGCCCTTGCGCCATAGTGCTGCTTGATGTTGCAGCCACCTTTTACGTCGACGTCGAACACGACGTTCTCGCCTTTGGCAGTCTGCGTCTCCACTTGCGACTTCAGGGTACCGTAGAAGCGGCCGGGGTAGACCTCTTCGTATTCGAGAAAGTCTTTCTCCGCGATTTTCTGCCGGAAGGCCTCCTCTGTGAGGAAGATATACTCCACGCCGTTGCGCTCCGTGCCACGTGGCGCCCGTGTGGTGCAGCTGATGGAGAACGCCAGTTTTAGCTCCGGGTGCTCCTGCATGAGCCAGTTCACGATGGTCGACTTGCCGGAGCCTGACGGTGCGCTGAAGATAAGAAGCTTCCCGCCAAGCGGGGCTGTATGGGGTTGTTGTGCAATATCAGTCATTGTAGTAGGTGATTGAGGTTGTGGAAAGAAAGCGGTTTAAAGGGCATTGAGCACCTGCTCCTTGATCTGCTCCAGCTCGTCTTTCATCTTCACGACGATGTTCTGCATCTCGGCCTGGTTGCTCTTCGACCCGGTGGTGTTGATCTCGCGTCCCATCTCCTGTGCGATGAAGCCGAGCTTCTTGCCGTTGGGCTGGTTCTCGGCCATCGTCTCACGGAAGTATTTCAAGTGGTTGGCCAGTCGCTGTTTTTCCTCGCTGATGTCGAGCTTCTCTATATAGTAGATAAGCTCCTGCTCCAGCCGGTTCTTGTCGTACTCCACCTCGGGGATCTGTTGCAGTCCCTTGACGATGGTCTCCTTGATCTTCGGCACGCGGCTCTTCTCGTAAGGCTCTATGCTGTGCAGCAGCGCCTCGATGTTGTCTACTTTCTCATGGAATTTCTTCTCCAGTGCGGCTCCTTCCTGGCGTCTGAAGGCCAGCAGGGCATCGAGGGCCTGGTGGATGGCCTGCTGTGCCACCTGCCACTCCTCGTCGGAGAGCTCTTCGATTTGTGTGCGTGTTGTCACATCGGGCAGTGAGAGCAACGTGGCGAACCAGTCGCTGGGCTCGGGAATGCCGGCCGAGGCCGAGATGGCCTTCAGCTGTTTGTAGTAGTTCTCCACGATGGCTCCGTTGATGGGCGCGGCATCTACTGTCGCGTCTTTCTCCACCCAGATGGAGAAGTCGACCTTACCTCTGATGAGTGCCTTGGCAATCACCTGACGAATCTCCATCTCCTTCTCACGGTAGATGGGAGCGATGCGTGTGGAAAGGTCAAGCGCCTTGCTGTTGAGCGATTTTACTTCAACATTGATTTTCTTCTCCTTGTAGGTCACGACAGCTTTGCCGTAACCTGTCATTGACAGTATCATAATAGCTTTGACGTTAAATTTCTGCAAAAGTACAAAAATTGCAGGAAAAAGGCGTAAATTTGCACTTTATTAAGATTAAAAGAATTATGTCGTGTATATTGAACATTGACACGAGCACCAATGTGTGCTCGGTAGCTGTGAGTCATGATGGTGCCGTTATCTTTGAAAAAGAAGACCACAGCGGCCCCAATCATGCCGAGCGCCTTGGCTCGTTTGTCGACGAGGCTCTGTCGTTTACCGACAACCATGCCATTCCTTTTGATGCGGTAGCCGTGAGTTGTGGCCCGGGTTCTTACACGGGTCTGCGTATTGGTGTGTCGATGGCCAAGGGCATATGCTATGGCCGTGGCCTGAAGCTTTTGGGCGTGCCCACGCTGGAGTTGCTCTGCGTGCCTGTGCTGCTGGAGGAGCTGGTGGCTGACGACAACGCCCTGCTCTGTCCCATGCTCGACGCCCGCCGTATGGAGGTCTACGCACAGCTCTTCGACCGTTCGCTTCACGAGGTGCGCCCCATCCACGCCGATGTCGTGGAGGCTGATACCTACAACGAGTACCTCGACCGCCAGCCGGTGTATTTCTTCGGCAATGGCGCTGCCAAGTGCAAGAAGGTCATCACACATCCCAACGCCCATTTCATTGATGGCATAGAGCCACTGGCCAAGAACATGCTGCCCCTTGCCGAAAAGCGCATGGCGGAGGGTAAGTTTGAAGATGTGGCTTATTTCGTGCCGTTCTATCTCAAGGACTTCGTGGCCAAGCTGCCGCGCAAACTGCTCTGACGCGTTCGTGCCGCCAGAGCTTTTCTTCCTGGCTTTATCTTTCTCACACCCCTTTAATAACTGATTATGAACATCAAAGGATTAGACTATAACACCCAGCGCGAGCGTCTCGTGCTGCCCGAATACGGCCGCGAGGTGCAGAAGATGGTGGACTACTGCATGACGCTGCCCACCAAGGCTGAGCGACAGCGTTGCGCAGAGTCAATTGTCACCACCATGGAGCGCATGATTCCCAACGTGCGCAACAGTGCCGAATACAAGCAGAAACTGTGGGACCAGCTGGCACTCATCAGCGATTTCAAACTCGACATCGACTGGCCTGTCGACATCGACAAGGCTCGCATCATGCAGCAGAAACCCGGCCACGTCGATTATCCCATGAGCCATATTCCCGTGCGCCACTACGGCAAGCTGGTGTTTGAGCTCCTCGACCGTCTCAAGACGATGCCGGCTGGCAGGGAGCGCGACGAGCTCACGGCACAGACGGCCAATCAGATGAAGCGCGACCTCATGCAGTGGGGCCACGGCCTGTGCGACGACGAGAAGGTGGCCGACGACCTGGCCCGTTTCACCGACGGCGTCATCCAGCTCGACCTGTCACGCTTTAAGTTCGCCAAGATAGACCTGCGGGCTCTCAACGCCGCCAACAACAATGGTGGTGGTAAAAAGAAAAAGAAGCGGTAGGTCATGGCATCGTTTATCATTGAGGGTGGTCACCCCCTGGAGGGTACCATCACACCGCAGGGCGCCAAGAACGAGGCGCTGCAGGTGATCAGTGCCACACTGCTCACCAGCGACCCGGTGCGCATCACCAATATACCGGATATCCTCGACGTCAACAACCTCATCCAGCTGCTGCGCGACATTGGTGTGAAGGTGACGCGTCACGATGCCCACGACTATACGTTTCAGGCCGACGACATCAACCTCGATTTTCTCAACAGCCGCGACTTCGTTGACAAATGCGCGTCGTTGCGTGGCTCCGTGTTGATGATCGGTCCGCTGCTGGGCCGCTTCGGCAAGGCCACGGTAGCACAGCCCGGTGGCGACAAGATTGGACGTCGCCGTCTCGACACGCATTTCCTGGGTTTCAAAAATCTCGGAGCCCACTTCGTACACGACGATGAATACAACGTCTATCGCATTGAGGCACAGCACCTCAAGGGTACGTATATGTTGCTCGACGAGGCTTCGGTGACTGGTACGGCCAACATCATCATGGCGGCCGTCATGGCGAAGGGCACCACTACCATCTACCATGCGGCCTGCGAGCCTTACATCCAGCAGCTCTGCCACATGCTCAACCATATGGGTGCCAACATCTCGGGCATTGCCAGCAACCTCATCACCATCGTGGGCGTTGAGCGGCTGCATGGCACCGACCACCGTATCCTGCCCGACATGATCGAGGTGGGATCATTCATCGGCATGGGTGCCATGGTGGGCAACGGCATCCGCATCAAAGACGTGTCGCTGCGCAACCTCGGACCCATCCCCGACGCCTTCCGTCGGTTGGGCATCAAGGTGAAGGCCGACGGCGACGACCTCGTCATCCCGCATCAGGCCCATTACGTGGTCGACTCCTTCCTCGACGGCACCATCATGACACTCTCCGACGCACCCTGGCCGGGCCTCACGCCCGACCTGCTCTCCGTGCTGCTCGTCGTGGCCACCCAGGCCCGAGGCACGGTGCTCATCCATCAGAAGATGTTTGAGAGCCGTCTGTTCTTCGTCGATAAGCTCATCGACATGGGCGCGCAGATTATCCTCTGCGACCCCCACCGCGCCGTGGTGGTCGGACAGGACCATCGCATCCGGTTGCGGGCCGGCCGCATGACCAGTCCCGACATACGCGCGGGCATCGCACTGCTCATCGCCGCCATGAGTGCTGATGGTACCAGCCGTATCGACAATATCGGACAGATTGACCGGGGCTATCAGAACATTGAGAACCGGCTCAACGAGTTGGGTGCCAAGATCACCCGTGTGTCATAATCTTCTACACTAAGCGGTGGCGGAAATGAACCGAACGGGAACGAATCAACCGGTATTGAACGAAATAGTACAACAACAATGAACGAACACAACCATAACGACAGCCGTCCTTACCCTACGCTCGACGCCAACGATGTCTACTGCATCGGTCGCTTGGGCAAGCCGCATGGCGTGAAGGGCGAGATGACATTCCTCTTCGACGACGACGTCTTCGACCGCGTCGATGCCGACTATGTGTTTGTGAAGGTCGACGGTCTGCTCGTGCCATTCTTCTTTGAGTCCTACCGTTTCCGCTCCGACGAGACGGCGCTTGTCAAATGGGAGGATGTTGACACTGCCGACGCTGCCGCTGAGCTCACAGGCTGTGAGGTGTTCTTCCCGCGCCAGCTGGCTGACGAGGACACCGACGCGCCGCTCTCCGTAGCCGAGATCGTAGGCTATCAGGTCATCGACGCCGCCAACGGACAGACCGTGGGTACCATCACGGCGGTAGACGACGCTACCATCAACACCCTTTTTGAAGTGGAGACACCCGACGGACGCAGCGTGGTGCTGCCGGCCAATGCCGACCTCATCGGCACCTTCGACCGCGCACAGCACACGGTCACCATGACCATTCCCGATGGTGTGCTCAATCTGTAAACAGCTTTACTCGCACTATGAACAAACAAAAGATATGTATTCTTGGCAGCACAGGCTCCATCGGCACGCAGACGCTCGACGTCATCCGTCAGCATCCCGACCGCTTTGAGGCTTACTGCCTTACGGCCAACAACAACGTGGAACTGCTGGCCCGGCAAGCACGCGAATTTCATCCCGACGCCGTGGTCATTGCCAATGAGGACCATTTGGCCGCGTTGAAAGCGATGCTGGCCGACACCGACGTGAAGGTGTATGGTGGACGGCAGGCTCTCTGCGACGTGGTGCAGGCCTCACCGGTCGACACGGTGGTGGCTGCCATGGTGGGCTTCGCCGGACTGGAACCGACCATCAATGCCATCAAGGCGCATAAGAAAATATGTCTGGCCAACAAGGAGACACTGGTGGTGGCCGGTGAGCTTATTCTGAGTCTCGTCAGTCAGTACCACGTCAGTCTGCTGCCCATCGACTCTGAGCACAGTGCCATCTTCCAGAGTCTCGTGGGGGAGGATATGAACGAAGTTGACAAGATCCTGCTCACCTGCTCGGGCGGACCGTTCCGCCTCTTCACCCACGACCAGCTGCGCTCGGTGACCGCAGCCGATGCCTTGCGCCATCCTACGTGGGACATGGGTGCGAAGATTACCATCGACTCGGCCTCGCTCATGAACAAAGGCTTTGAGGTGATGGAGGCGCGCTGGCTCTTCGGTGTGCCCGCCGACCGCATTGAGGTGCTCATCCATCCGCAGTCGGTCGTCCACAGCGGCGTCCAGTTTGTTGACGGTGCCGTGAAGGCGCAGCTCGGCGTGCCCGACATGCGACTGCCCATACAGTATGCGCTCTCTTATCCTGAGCGTCTGCCGTTGCAAGGCGACCGCCTTGACCTGTTCAAGACGCAGAAGCTGGAGTTCTACAAGCCCGACATCGAGAAGTTCCGCTGTCTGGCCTTGGCCTACGACGCCATTCATAAGGGCGGCAACATGCCCTGCATCCTCAATGCGGCCAACGAGGTGGCCAACGCTGCCTTCCGGCGCGGCGAGTGCTCGTTCCTGGGCATGGCCGACATCATTGAGCGTACCATGCAGCAAGCCACCTTCGACAGTCATCCCGACCTCGACGTCTATCTCAACACCGACAGCGAGGCCCGGCAGATTGCACGTCAGCTTGTCAGTCATCAATCATAGTACTTATCATTAGCCAACCCATTTCATTCAACGGCCCTCTCTCTTTAAGCGGTATCGCACTGTGGCAGGACTGAGGCCCGATTATTCAGACACATGGAAGTATTTCTTATAAAACTCTTACAGTTCATCCTCTCCATCTCACTCCTCGTGCTGTTGCATGAGGGCGGTCATATGCTGGCTTCCAAGATTTTCGGCGTGCGTGTGGAGAAGTTCTTCATCTTCTTCGACGTGAGCATCGGCAAGTGGAGCGGCAAGCTCTTCAGCTTCAAACCCAAAAACAGCGATACCGAGTACGGCATGGGCTGGTTGCCCTTGGGCGGCTACTGCAAGATTGCCGGCATGATCGACGAGAGCATGGACACCGAGCAGATGAAGCGCGACCCGCAGCCGTGGGAGTTCCGTACCAAACCGGCCTGGCAGCGACTCATCATCATGGTGGGTGGCGTCACGGTCAACTTCGTGCTGGCGCTGTTCATCTACTCCATGATCATGTTCCACTGGGGCCAGAGCTACGTGCGTATGGCCGACATGACATACGGCATGGAGTTCAACAACGACGCCGAGCGGCTTGGCTTCCACGACCATGACATCCTCTTGGGTACGAATATCCGACCGTTTAAGGACTTCAACGTCGATGTCTACCGCGATCTCTCGCAGGCTACTTATGCTGATGTGCTGCGACAGGGCAAGCACGTGCGTGTCGCACTGCCCGGCAACATCAACCTGCTGGATATGATAAAAAACAAGCCGCAGTTCGTGCGGCCGTTCATCCCGGCTGTCGTCGACTCTGTCGTACAGCGTATGCCGGTGGCGGAGGACAGCAAGGATACCGTCGTCTCACCTGCCACAGCCATGGGCTTGCGTAAGGGCGACCGCATCGTAGCTTTCAACGGAAAGCATATCAGCTCCTACAACGACTTCACCGATGTGATCAACCATCTCGACAGTCAGATGACAACTGCCAGCACCCATGCCGACAGCCTGCGTCTGCGCCAGGTGACGCTGGTCGTGGCCAGAGCCGGACAGAAGGGAACTGCCCAGACCGACACGCTGAGTGGGGTGCTGACATCCGACTTGAAGGTGGGCTTCCAGGCTGCCGACGTAAAACGTTTATATAAGGTGACGCACATCGACTATGGCTTCCTCGAGAGCTTCCCTGCCGGCATCCGCTATGGCTGGGATGTGCTGTCGGGTTACGTGAGTGACATGCGTTATGTGTTCTCGGCTGAAGGGGCCAAGAGTCTCGGAGGCTTCGGTGCTATCGGCTCGCTCTTCCCGAGTCAGTGGGACTGGTATCAGTTCTGGATGATGACGGCTTTCCTGAGCATCATCCTGGCGTTCATGAACATCCTGCCTATCCCGGCACTCGACGGTGGACATGTGCTGTTCCTGCTCTTCGAGATCATCACGCGACGGAAACCCTCGGAGACGTTCATGATCAGAGCCGAGTACATCGGCATCACCATCCTCATCTTGCTGATGGTGGTGGCTAATCTCAATGACATCTTGCGATGGTTGGGAATACTATAAGGTATTGTTAGGAAGCCTCAAAAGGGGACTATTGCCATAGCCGATAAACCATAGCTGATTGGTCATAACCCCCGAGGTGGGCTTATTAAGGCTGTTTTCATGAAATCCAATTTGTTAGAACCCCCAAGGGGGTTCTAATAGTACCATTATTAATTCGAATCAACAAGTGCCACTTTGGATGTGCTTTCATCAGCATATGTAATGACCGGACTTCTGTCTTCTGAACTACGGCCTTACATAGAACCCCCTTGGGGGTTCCGGTATCATAGCGAGGGGATGAGCAAATGAGCGATAGCGAATGCAGCGATTCCCCTCGAAATCGATGCGAGAGCAAATTAATGCGCTACCCCCTTGTGGGGTTGCGGCAATATCAAATACAAAGCAACCGTAAAACATACATCGATTGGCC
>Ga0256871_1001267_pt1 | contig 12137 bp, 6 predicted proteins | sample RumenRJG_07RNA_FD_185439 | JGI IMG/M metagenome (GOLD analysis project Ga0256871, IMG submission 185439) | Metatranscriptome of bovine rumen microbial communities from Lethbridge, Alberta, Canada - Rumen RJG_07 (Metagenome Metatranscriptome) | ecosystem: Host-associated > Mammals > Digestive...
TATTAGACTGCCATGCAATGTGATTGTTTAACATTTAAGGAGTGATGACTATGCCAAAAGCCGTAAAACTGGGCAAGAAAGAGCGGCAAACTTTCGCAAAGATCAATGAAGTTGCGGAAATGCCGAATCTCATTCAAATCCAGACAGATTCCTATAAATGGTTTATCGAAAAAGGACTGCGCGAGGTCTTTGAGGATATCTCTCCGATTCAGGACTATGCCGGCAACCTCGTTTTGGAGTTCATCGATTATTCACTGAGCGATCCTCCGAAATACGATCAGGAGACCTGCAAGGAAAGGGACGCCACGTATGCGGTGCCTCTGAAGGTAAAGGTGCGCCTGATCACGAAGGAAACCGGAGAAGTGAAGGAGCAGGAAGTCTTCATGGGTGATTTCCCCATGATGACGGAAACCGGTACCTTCATCTATAACGGTGCAGAGAGAGTCATCGTTACACAGCTGGTGCGTTCACCGGGTGCATATTATGCTGTGGAGATCGACAAGAACGGGCATGATCTCTACTCGACCACCGTGATCCCCAACCGCGGTGCATGGCTGGAATATGAGACTGACTCCAATGAGATCATCTCTGTACGTGTGGACCGGACAAGAAAACAGTCGGTGGCAACGCTGCTGCGGGCCATCAATGAGTTTATTCCCGAGGAACAGGAACGCTACGGTGCGCATGAGGGATTGTCCCTTGAGACAAATGAGGGCATCCTGGCGCTGTTCGGTGAAGAGGAACGGCTGATCAACTCGCTGGAGAAGGATACTACAGATAATAGCAAGGATGCGCTGAAGGAAATTTACAAGAAGCTTCGTCCCGGTGAACCGCCGACGGATGAAAGCGCTTTTTCGCTTATTCATTCACTCTTTTTCGATCCCAAGCGATACGATGTATCCAAAGTGGGAAGGTACAAATACAACAAAAAGCTGGGCCTGGCAAACCGCCTGGAAGGCACCATTGTCGACGAGGATGTTATTGATCCCAACACCGGTGAGATTCTGGTGGAGGCCGGCAATGCCAACCTCGGCGGTCAGCCGCTGACAAGAGAGCAGGCCTTTCTCATCGAGAACGCCGGTGTATATTCTGTGCTGGCACATGATAAGGATACGCCCGGTGACGTCACCAAGGTCATCGGCAACAACTTCGTCGAACTGGCCGATTACGTGGCCTTTGACACCTCGGATATGAAGGTGGCAGACAAAGTGTATTATCCTGTGCTGCGTCAGATTCTGGAAGCCTTCCAGGAGGAAGAGGAGCTGAAGGAAGAACTGGAGAGAAGGCGCAATGACCTTTCTCCCAAGCATATCATTCTCGATGATATCATTGCTTCCGTCAGCTATATTCTCAATCTGCCGCACAGAATCGGCGAAACGGATGATATCGACCATCTGAGCAACCGCCGTCTGAGGACGGTAGGTGAACTGCTGCAGAACCAGTTCCGTATCGGTCTGGCCAGGATGGAGCGTGTGGTCAAGGAAAGAATGACCATTCAGGATATCGAGGCGACGACGCCGCAGGCACTGATGAACATTCGGCCGGTGACGGCTGCGATCAAGGAATTCTTCGGCAGTTCCCAGCTGTCGCAGTTCATGGACCAGAACAACCCGCTGTCTGAGCTGACCCACAAGAGGCGTCTGTCCGCACTGGGACCCGGCGGTCTTTCCCGAGAGAGAGCCGGATTCGAGGTGCGTGATGTGCATCATTCTCACTATGGCAGAATGTGCCCCATCGAGACGCCTGAAGGTCCGAACATCGGACTGATCGGTTCGCTGACCACCTATGGAAGAATCAACGAATACGGCTTCATCGAGACGCCGTACCACGTTGTTGAAAACGGCATCGTCAAAGACGAAATCCGTTATCTGGCCGCCGACGAGGAAGAGCGTATGACCATTGCGCAGGCCAATGAGCCGCTGGATTCGGAAGGCCGCTTTGTCAACCGCAGGGTCGCCAGCCGGGGCTACGGCGGCGAGATCGGCCTGGTAGCCAGGGAAAAGGTCGACATGATGGACGTCTCCCCTAAACAGGTTGTGTCGGTGGCGACGGCCATGATTCCCTTCCTGGAAAACGACGATGCGAACCGTGCACTGATGGGCGCCAACATGCAGCGGCAGGCTGTGCCGCTGATGGTCACGGAAGCGCCGATTGTCGGTACAGGCATCGAATACAAGGCGGCCAAAGACTCCGGTGTGGTGAAGGTAGCCAAGCATGCCGGTGTCATCAGCTTCGTCGATGCTTCCAGGATCCAGGTGACAAGAGATGACGGCAAGGGGGTTGATACCTACCGCCTCCTCAAGTTCAAGCGGTCCAACCAGGGAACCTGCCTCAACCAGAACCCGATCGTTTTCCACGGTGAGCATGTGGATGCCGGCGAGATTATCGCCGACGGCCCCGCAACAGATCAGGGCGAACTGGCGCTGGGTAAAAACCTGCTGATCGGCTTCATGACATGGGAAGGCTACAACTATGAGGATGCTATCGTTCTCAACGAAAAGCTGATCATGAACGATGTGCTCACATCGATCCATGTGGTGGAGTATGAGATGGAGGCCAGAGACACCAAGCTCGGCCCCGAAGAGATCACCAGAGATATCCCCAATGTCGGCGAGGAAGCGCTCAAGGATCTGAATGAAGAGGGCGTCATCCGCATCGGTGCGGAAGTCAGCTCGCAGGACATCCTGGTCGGCAAGGTTACGCCCAAGGGCGAAACGGAGCTTTCTGCAGAGGAGCGCCTGCTGCGCGCCATCTTCGGTGAAAAAGCAAAGGAAGTACGTGACACCTCCCTGAAGATGCCGCACGGCGAGCAGGGAATCGTCATTGATGTTAAAGAATTTTCCCGTGAAGAAGGCGGCGACCTTCCGCCGGGGGTGAACAAAGTAGTCCGCGTTTATGTGGCTACGAAGAGAAAGATTCAGGTCGGCGACAAGATGGCCGGACGCCACGGAAACAAGGGTGTTATTTCAAGAATCCTTCCGGAGGAGGATATGCCTTTCCTTGAAGACGGCACGCCGCTGCAGGTGATGCTGAATCCCCTGGGCGTACCCTCCCGAATGAATGTAGGACAGGTACTGGAGGTGCATCTGGGTCTGGCGGCCAAGAGCAAGGGCTGGTATGTAGCCACCCCGGTATTCGACGGCGCCAATGAGAAGGATATTATCAGCCTGCTGAAGGAATGCGGCTATGATGAATCCGGCAAGCTTCGCCTGCGTGACGGCAGAACCGGAGAATACTTCGATGCACCGGTTACGGTAGGCTATATGTACATGCTGAAACTTCACCATCTGGTCGATGACAAGATTCATGCAAGATCCACCGGCCCGTATTCCCTGGTGACGCAGCAGCCGCTGGGCGGCAAGGCACAGTTCGGCGGCCAGCGTTTCGGCGAGATGGAAGTATGGGCGCTGGAAGCCTATGGTGCGGCGTATACACTGCAGGAGATTCTGACCGTCAAGTCCGATGATATTGTCGGACGTGTCAAGACCTACGAGTCGATCGTCAAGGGAGAGAACATTCCGGAGCCGGGCATCCCCGAGTCCTTCAAGGTACTGATCAAGGAGATGCAGTCTCTTGGTCTGGACATCAAGGTCCTTTCGGAGAACGATGAGGAGATCAAGCTGCGTGAATCCAGCGAGATCGAAGAGCCCACCGATATTCGCGATATCGAAAGGAAGCCGCTTGGCCACGGCGGATATGAGATCGATTACGATGATCGCATCGATCGGCATGCAGCCGCTTCGCGCAGTCATGAAGAAGACAGCGAAGAAGAAACAGAGGCGGCCCCGGAAGAGGCGGATGACACGGTTTCCGAGGATACTGCCTCTGAAGATGCGGTCTCCGGGGACACTGCCGCTGAGGACGCTGCAGCTGCAGAGGATGAAGCTACGGAAGACGAGAACCCTGCAGCAGAATCCGGTGATGATGAAGGCGCAGACACAGACGAAGAATAGGGGGACAAATCGTGGAAAAAATCAATGAAAACGGAAACGAACTGAACCATTTCGAGTCTTTAAAGATCGGACTGGCCTCCACCGAAAAGATCCTCAGCTGGTCGCACGGCGAGGTGCAGGAACCGGAAACAATCAACTACAGAACGCTGAAGCCGGAACCCAAGGGCCTCTTCTGCGAAGCGATCTTCGGACCCACCAAAGACTGGGAATGCCACTGCGGTAAATACAAGCGCATTCGCTTCAAGGGCATCGTCTGTGACAAGTGCGGTGTAGAGGTAACCAAGTCCAAGGTGAGACGTGAGCGGATGGGCCACATCAAGCTGGCTGCTCCTGTTTCGCATATCTGGTACTTCAAGGGCATCCCCTCCCGCATGGGCCTGTGCCTTGACATGACGCCGAGAAACCTGGAACGTGTTCTTTACTTTGCGGACTATGTCGTGCTGGAGCCGGGCGATACCGGGCTGGCTTACAAGGATATTATCAGCGAACAGCAGTACAAAGAGCTGAAAGAAGAGTATGGCGACAGCTTCCGTGCAGGCATCGGTGCAGAAGCCGTCAAGGAAATGCTGGAAGCCATCGATCTGGATGAACTTTCCGCTTCTCTCCGCGAGGAGATGAAAAATGCCAGCGGGCAGAAAAAAGTCAAGATCGTGCGGCGGCTGGAGGTTATCGAAGCGCTGCGTATATCCGGCAACCGTCCGGAATGGATGATCATGGAAGTCATCCCGGTCATCCCGCCTGATCTGCGCCCCATGGTGCAGCTGGACGGCGGCAGATTTGCCACCTCCGACCTCAATGATCTGTACCGCCGTGTCATCAACAGAAACAAGCGGCTGAACCGCCTGCTTGATCTGGGGGCACCTGACATCATCGTCCGCAACGAGAAGAGAATGCTGCAGGAAGCTGTGGATGCGCTGATCGATAACGGCAGACGCGGCAGACCGGTCACAGGACCGGGGTTGAGACCCCTCAAATCCCTCTCTGATATGCTGAAGGGAAAGCAGGGCCGCTTCCGGCAGAACCTGCTGGGCAAGCGTGTTGACTACTCCGGCCGTTCCGTTATCGTGGTAGGCCCCGAGCTGCGTTTCTGGCAGTGCGGTCTGCCCAAGAAAATGGCCCTGGAGCTCTTCAAGCCCTTCATCATGAAAAAACTGGTGGAGCAGGGACAGGCGCATAATATCAAGAGCGCGAAGAGAATGATCGAGAAGGTCAAGCCGGAGGTCTGGGACGTCCTCGAAGACGTTATCCAGGAGCATCCGGTCATGCTGAACCGTGCACCTACGCTGCACAGGCTGGGCATTCAGGCCTTCGAGCCGGTGCTGGTGGAAGGCAAGGCCATCAAGCTGCATCCGCTGGCATGCACCGCGTTCAATGCTGACTTTGACGGTGACCAGATGGCGGTGCACGTGCCGCTTTCTGTAGAGGCGCAGGCGGAGGCCCGCTTCCTGATGCTTTCGGTCAACAATATTCTGGCCCCGAAGGACGGCTCGCCTATTACCACGCCGACGCAGGATATGATCCTGGGAAGCTACTACCTGACGCATCCGGGCAGTGATGAGAGAAACACGCCGGCCGAGAAGGGCGACGGCAAAATCTTCTCCGACCTGGATGAGATGCTGATGGCCTATCAGGATGGCATTGTCGGCATTCACGCCAGAGTCAAGGTCAGAGTCTATGCCGGTGAGGACGATAAAAGAGGACATCTTGTCGAGTCCACCGTGGGACGGTTCATCTTCAACCAGAATATCCCGCAGGACATCGGTTTTGTGGACAGAGAAAAGGATAAGTACAGCCTGGAAATTGATTTCCTCTGTGATAAGAAGGGCCTTGGCAAGATCATCGACAAATGCTACAAGGCACACGGCAATACACAGACGGTTCTGATGCTGGACGGCATCAAGGACATGGGCTTCCACTATTCCACCAAGGCGGCCATCACCATTGGCATCTCCGACATGGAGATCCCCAAGGAAAAGGACGAGATCCTGGCTGCAGCCGACGAAAAGGTAGCGCAGTGCGAAGAGTACTACGACATGGGACTCTATTCTGACAAAGAGCGCTATGACAAGGTCTGCGAGATCTGGTCGGAGACCACGGAGGAAGTGGCGGATGCTCTGATGAACAGCCTTGATCACATGAATAACCTTTATATCATGGCGAATTCCGGTGCTCGAGGCAGCAAGAAGCAGATTTCTCAGATCGGCGGCATGCGTGGTCTGATGGCGAACGCAACAGGTAAGACGGTAGAGATTCCTATCAAGGCGAACTTCCGTGAAGGCCTTTCAGTACTGGATTACTTCGTTTCCACGAACGGTGCCAGAAAGGGTCTGGCCGATACCGCACTGCGGACGGCGGACTCCGGCTACCTGACCAGAAGACTGGTTGACGTTTCCCACAACGTCATCGTCCGTGAGCTGGACTGCGGTACGGATGAAGGACTGGAAGTCAAGGCCTTCAAGGACGGCAAGGAGATGATCGAGCCGCTGCACGAGCGGATCGTCGGACGCACTTCGCTGAAGGATATCTGCCATCCTGAAACCGGTGAGCTGATCACGGCAGCCGGTGAACTGATTACGGAAAAGCAGGCGCAGCTTATTGAGGACCTGGGCATCGAATCGGTGGCTATCCGTTCAGTGCTGACCTGCCGCAGCAAGGTGGGCGTGTGCGCCAAGTGCTATGGCCTGAACCTGGCGCGGGGCGAACGGGTCAATATCGGCGAGGCCGTCGGCATCACTGCGGCGCAGTCCATCGGCGAACCGGGCACCCAGCTGACCATGCGTACCTTCCATACGGGTGGTGTCGCCGGCGGCGATATCACACAGGGTCTTCCCAGAGTCGAGGAACTGTTTGAAGCCAGAAAGCCTAAGGGCCTTGCGGAAATCTGCGAGGAATCCGGCAATGTCATTTCGATCTCGACGGCAGACAAGAAGACGGAGCTGGTGATCCGCAGCGACGATGGCGTCGACAGAACCTACAACGTGCCTTACGGTGCACGGCTGGATGTGGAGGAAGGCCAGCATGTGGATGCCGGTCAGGGCCTGACAAGAGGACCGCTGAATCCGCATGATATCCTGCGGCTGCAGGGTGTGGAAGGTGTCTACCACTATCTGATCAAGGAAGTGCAGAAGGTATACAAGCTGCAGGGTGTAGACATCAACGACAAGCATATTGAAGTGATCATCAGCCAGATGCTGGGCAAGTACAAGATCGAGGATGCCGGTGATACCAACCTGCTTCCCGGCGAGATGTACAGCATTCATGAGATCAATGAAGCCAATGAAGCCGTGGAAGCGGAAGGCAAGGAACCGGCGCAGTATGAACGCATGCTGCTGGGTATCACCAAGGCTTCCCTGGCGACCAACTCCTTCCTGTCGGCTGCGTCCTTCCAGGAGACCACCCGTGTTCTTACCGATGCGGCGATCAAGGGCAAGAACGATACGCTGCAGGGCCTCAAGGAGAATGTCATCATCGGCAAGCTGATTCCGGCCGGCACCGGTATGAAGCGGTACCGCAACATTACAGTGGACTACGGTCCCAATAAGGAATATGTAGAGACTTATTCCCGCGACAACGAATACGAGGATGAGACGGACATGTTCTCGGAGGATCCGGACTACGCTGCAGCGCATGAGGAAGCTGCGCAGCATGCCGACAGCATGCCCGATGCAGGAAGCGCACCGGAGGCGTGAAGCAGTTGACACAGCTTCACACTTTGTGTAAAATAGCTATGTTTTGAGTCGTTTTGACTTGAATATAAAAATACTTGTCAAGGGCAAGAGAAAGGAGAATGTAATGCCTACAATTAATCAATTGGTTCGCAAGGGCAGAAAGTCGAGCGTCAAAAAGTCGACGGCACCGGCTCTGGGAAAAGGAATGAACTCCCTGAGGAGGGTGGCGACCGACGTAAACTCCCCGCAGAAGAGAGGCGTTTGCACCTCGGTCAAGACCGTGACGCCCAAAAAGCCTAATTCGGCGCTGAGAAAGGTTGCCAGAGTTCGTCTGACCAACGGCATCGAAGTCACCGCGTACATCCCGGGCATCGGCCACAATCTGCAGGAGCACAGCGTTGTCCTGATCAGAGGCGGCAGAGTCAAGGATCTGCCTGGTGTCAGATACCATATCGTCAGAGGCACACTGGATACGGCCGGCGTGGCGGATCGTGGACAGTCCAGATCCAAGTACGGCGCAAAGAGACCGAAGAAAAAATAGCACGCGATCGGACCAATAGCCCTTGATATCATGATATCAGGCGCCGCGGCTCTAAAAGGTAAAGTGACGGTTTAGAGTCGAGTACCGATCTGTGCCAGTATTGGCAAGGAGGGAAGAGACGTGTCAAGAAAAGGAAACATCCCCAAGCGCGAGGTGCTGCCCGATCCCGTATACGGGAGTGTCGTCGTCGCCAAGCTGATCAACAGCATCATGCTGGACGGCAAGAAAGGCACGGCGCAGGCCATCGTCTATGATGCCTTTGACATGATCAAAGAGCAGACAGGCGAGGAACCGCTTGAAGTATTCGAAAAAGCAATGAACAATATCATGCCTGTCCTGGAAGTCAAGGCAAGACGTGTTGGCGGTGCCAACTATCAGGTTCCGGTAGAGGTCAGACCGGAGAGAAGGCAGACCCTGGCATTGCGCTGGCTGACGGCATTCACCAGAGCCAGAGGGGAAAAGAAAATGTATGAAAAGCTGGCCAATGAGCTGATTGATGCATCCAACAATACAGGTGCATCTGTCAAGAGAAAAGAAGACACACACAAAATGGCAGAGGCAAACAAGGCGTTTGCACACTTCAGATGGTAACTGCATCGAAGAGCGGAAAGGAGGTATATCCGGATGCCTAGAAGTTTTCCTTTGGAAAGAACAAGAAATATCGGTATCATGGCACACATTGATGCCGGCAAGACAACAGCTACTGAGCGCATCCTGTTCTATACAGGAAAGACGCACAAGATCGGTGAGACACACGACGGCGCTGCGCAGATGGACTGGATGGATCAGGAGCAGGAAAGAGGTATCACCATAACCTCTGCTGCTACGACCTGCCAGTGGAAAGATACGCGAATCAATATTATTGATACACCGGGACACGTGGACTTTACAGTCGAGGTAGAGCGTTCTCTGCGTGTTCTGGACGGTGCTGTCACCGTGCTCTGTGCTAAGGGCGGTGTAGAGCCGCAGTCTGAAACCGTCTGGAGACAGGCGGAGAAGTACAACGTCCCCAGGATGATCTTCGTCAACAAGATGGATATCATGGGCGCCAACTTCTACCATGTTGTGGACATGGTGAAGGACAGACTGAAAGCCAACGCCGTGCCGGTGCAGCTGCCGATCGGTGCGGAATCAACATTCGTCGGTATCGTGGACCTGATCACCATGAAGGCCGAGGTCTACGAGGATGACCTGGGCAAGGTCATCGATGAGGAAGAGATTCCCGCAGATATGATGGAAAAGGCACAGGAATGGCATGAGAAGCTGATCGAATCGGTTGCCGAGACCGATGAAGCTCTGATGGAAAAGTACCTGGAAGGGGAAGAACTGACAGAGCAGGAGATCAAGAAGCAGATCAGAAAGATGACCATCGCTAACGAGATGGTGCCTGTGACCTGCGGATCGGCATACAAGAACAAGGGCGTACAGATGCTGCTGGATGCCATTGTTGACTACATGCCCTCCCCGGTGGACATTCCCCCGATCAAGGGCATCGATCCTGAGACCGATGAGGAAGTCGAGAGGAAGGCGGACGACAAGGGCCCCTTCGCAGCTCTGGCTTTTAAGATCATGGCTGACCCCTATGTGGGTAAACTGGCATTCTTCCGTGTTTATTCCGGCACGCTGGAATCCGGATCCTATGTCTACAACTCCACAAAGGGCAAGAAGGAAAGGATCGGAAGAATCCTGCAGATGCATGCCAACAAGCGGGCTGAGATTGACAAGGTCTATTCCGGCGACATTGCTGCTGCAGTAGGTCTGAAAGATACAACGACAGGTGATACCCTCTGCGATGAGGAGCATGAAGTCATTCTGGAATCCATGGAATTCCCGGATCCTGTTATCGAGATCGCCATCGAGCCCAAAACGAAGGCCGGCCAGGAAAAGATGGGCATTGCCCTTGCCAAGCTGGCTGAGGAAGATCCTACGTTCAAGACCTATACCAATGAGGACACCGGACAGACGATCATCGCCGGTATGGGTGAGCTTCACCTGGAGATCATTGTCGACAGACTGCTCCGTGAATTCAAGGTTGAGGCCAATGTCGGCAAGCCGCAGGTTTCCTACAAGGAGACACTGACCCAGCCTGCCGATGTGGATTACAAATACGCAAAGCAGACGGGCGGACACGGTCAGTACGGACATGTCAAGATCAAGGTTTACCCGCGCAAGCCGGGCGAAGGCTTCGAGTTTGTCAACTCGATCGTCGGCGGTGCCATCCCCAAGGAATACATCCCCAAGGTGGAAGATGGTATCAGAGAAGCGATGGAAAACGGCCCCATTGCGGGCTACCAGGTGGTAGATGTCGGCGTAGAGCTCTACGATGGATCCTATCACGAAGTCGACTCTTCGGAGATGGCTTTCAAGACGGCCGGCTCCATGGCCTTCCGTGAGGCCTGCAAGAAGGGAAAACCGGTCATGCTGGAGCCTGTATTCAAGGTGGAAGTGACCGTTCCCGAAGAATACATGGGCGATGTCATCGGCGACATCAGCGGCCGCAGAGGCCGGATCGAAGGTTCGGATATGAACAACGGCGCCGTAGCTGTGCGCGGTTACGTGCCCCTTTCGGAGATGTTCGGCTATGCCACCGATCTGCGTTCCAAGACGCAGGGCAGAGGTGTGTATGTCATGCAGTTCGATCACTTCGACAAACTGCCTGATAACCTGGTCGAGAAAATCAACAAGTAAACGAGGAGGATAGAAAAAATGGCAAAAGAGAAATTTGAAAGAACAAAGCCGCATATCAATATCGGTACCATTGGCCATGTTGACCATGGCAAAACAACTCTGACGGCGGCAATTACGACGGTTCTGCACCAGAGATACCAGCTGGGCGGCGACGTTGCATTCGACGAGATCGACAAGGCACCGGAAGAGAAGGAAAGAGGCATCACCATTTCCACCGCACACGTGGAGTATGAGACCCCCAACCGCCACTATGCGCATGTTGACTGCCCGGGACACGCTGACTATGTCAAGAACATGATCACCGGTGCGGCGCAGATGGACGGCGCAATTCTGGTCGTAGCGGCTACGGACGGCCCGATGCCCCAGACAAGAGAGCACATCCTGCTGTCCCGTCAGGTCGGCGTACCTTACATCATCGTGTTCCTGAACAAGTGCGACATGGTTGATGACGAGGAGCTGCTGGATCTGGTCGAGATGGAAGTCAGAGAGCTGCTGGACGAGTACGATTTCCCCGGCGATGACACGCCGATCATCCGCGGATCTGCGCTGAAGGCGCTGGAAGATCCTGCAGGCAAGTGGGGAGATGCGATCGTAGAGCTGATGGAAGCTGTCGACAGCTACATTCCGGCACCGGAGAGAGACACCGACAAGCCGTTCCTGATGCCGATTGAGGATATCTTCTCCATCACCGGCCGCGGCACCGTTGCCACCGGCAGAGTGGAGAGAGGTACGCTGAAGCTGAACGAAGAGGTTGAGATCGTAGGTCTGACCGACGAGAAGAGAAAGGTTGTCGTCACGGGCATCGAGATGTTCAGAAAGCTGCTGGACGAGGCACAGACCGGCGACAACATCGGTGCGCTGCTGCGTGGTGTACAGAGAGATGAAATCGAGAGAGGACAGGTTCTGGCACATCCCGGCACGATTCATCCGCACACAAAGTTCAAGGGTCAGGTATACGTTCTGAAGAAGGAAGAAGGCGGTCGTCACACCCCGTTCTTCAACGGCTACAGACCGCAGTTCTACTTCAGAACCACGGATGTAACGGGCGACCTGAAGCTGCCCGAAGGCACAGAGATGTGCATGCCCGGAGACAACGTTGTGATGGAGATCGACCTGATCACCCCGATCGCGATCGAAGAGGGACTGCGCTTTGCTATTCGTGAAGGCGGCAGAACCGTAGGATCCGGCGTTGTAACCGAAATCATCGAGTAATCGGACGGCGAAAGGAAAGCCGGGGCCGTTCGGCCGGGCTTCAGAGAACCGATTAAACGGGAAATACAATCAGAA
>Ga0256871_1001279_pt1 | contig 12090 bp, 8 predicted proteins | sample RumenRJG_07RNA_FD_185439 | JGI IMG/M metagenome (GOLD analysis project Ga0256871, IMG submission 185439) | Metatranscriptome of bovine rumen microbial communities from Lethbridge, Alberta, Canada - Rumen RJG_07 (Metagenome Metatranscriptome) | ecosystem: Host-associated > Mammals > Digestive...
CATGATCACTTCAAGGCTTCTATCTACGTTTTGAAGAAAGAAGAAGGTGGTCGTCACACTCCATTCGGTAACAAGTATCGTCCTCAGTTCTATCTCCGTACTATGGACTGTACTGGTGAGATAAAGCTTCCAGAGGGAGTTGAAATGGTAATGCCTGGTGATAACGTTGAGATCGAGGTTGAATTGATCTACAAGGTTGCTCTGAATGAAGGCTTGCGTTTCGCTATCCGTGAAGGTGGTCGTACCGTTGGTTCTGGTCAGATCACGAAGATCTTGGATGATGTGAAGTAATCGGAAAGATTAATTTAAATAAAGATTCCCGCAACTGCGGTTTCGGGAATCCTTTTACGGGAATAGCTCAGTTGGTAGAGCATCGGTCTCCAAAACCGAGGGTCGTGGGTTCAAGTCCTGCTTCCCGTGCTAAGTAAAAATACAATATGAAGAAGTTTTTTAAAAAAGTAGCAAATTATTGTAAGGCTTGTTACGACGAGCTTGCACATAAGACTACTTGGCCTACATGGGCACAACTTACTCACAGTGCAGTGGTTGTATTATCTGCTTCCCTCGTTATTGCATTAATTGTGTTCTGCATGGACTCTGTCTTCAGGGCATTAATGAGCGCGATCTATCCAAGTTAATCAATTTCTGAGATGGCTGAGACAGGAAAAAAATGGTATGTGCTGAAAGCCGTTAGCGGTAAGGAAGCCAAGGTAAAGGAATATATTGATGCTGAGATCAAGCATAATCAATTGCTGCAGGATCATGTTTCTCAGGTTCTGATACCGATGGAGAAACATGCAACTTTACGCAATGGAAAGCGGGTTGTCAAGGAGAAAATTAGCGTCCCAGGATATGTATTCGTTGAAGCATCCCTCGTGGGTGATGTTGCTCACACCTTGCGTTTCATGCCGAATGTACTTGGCTTCTTGGGTGGCTTGGACAATCCTTCTCCGGTACCACAGTCCGATATTAATCGTATGCTGGGTAATGCAGAAGAGTCTGAGTTGTCAGATGATACATCTATTCCTTACGCCGTTGATGATGCGGTCAAGGTGACCGATGGTCCTTTCAGTGGCTTCAGCGGTGTTATTGAGGAAGTAAACGCAGAGAAGCGTAAGTTGAAGGTCATGGTTAAGATTTTCGGTCGCAAGACACCATTGGAATTGAGCTTCATGCAAGTTGAGAAAGAATAATGAGACAATGTGAAATAGAGGTATTTGTTACGGTGCCCCTATTTCAAATATACGGTCGGAGATGCTTCCAATCTTTCGACTTATACCAATTAAATAATTATTAACAAAGAAATGGCTAAAGAAGTTGCTGGATTAATCAAATTACAGATTAAAGGTGGCGCTGCAAATCCTTCTCCTCCAGTAGGACCTGCATTGGGTTCCAAGGGTATAAACATCATGGGATTCTGCAAGGAGTTCAACGCCCGGACCCAGGATAAGGCTGGAAAGATCCTTCCAGTTGTTATCACTTACTATACCGACAAGTCATTCAGCTTCGTCATCAAAACTCCACCTGCAGCTGTTCAACTGAAGGAGGCAGCAAAGGTGAAGTCTGGTTCTGCTCAACCTAATCGAAAGAAGGTTGCATCGGTTACCTGGGATCAGGTAAAGGCAATCGCGGAAGATAAGATGAGCGACTTGAACTGCTTCACAGTTGAGAGTGCTATGAAGCTTGTTGCCGGAACAGCAAGAAGTATGGGTATCACTGTAAAAGGGGACTTCCCTGGAAAATAATTAATAACTTCAATTAAGAAAATGAGTAAACTGACAAAAAATCAGAAATCAGTCGCTGATAAGATTGAAGCAGGGAAAGCATACTCTTTGAAAGAAGCTTCGGAGTTGGTAAAGGAAATTACTACTACTAAGTTTGATGCTTCTCTGGATATTGATGTACGTTTAGGTGTAGATCCACGTAAAGCCAACCAGATGGTTCGTGGCGTTGTTTCGCTTCCGAATGGTACCGGTAAGGTGACACGTGTTCTTTGCCTCTGTACACCAGATGCCGAAGCTGCAGCTAAGGAAGCTGGCGCTGATTATGTTGGTCTCGATGAATATATCGAAAAGATCAAAGGTGGATGGACAGATGTTGATGTCATCATCACAATGCCATCTTGTATGGGTAAGGTTGGTCCTTTAGGTCGTGTACTCGGTCCTCGTGGCTTGATGCCTAACCCCAAGAGTGGTACTGTAACTATGGACGTTGCAAAGGCAGTTAAGGAAGTAAAGCAGGGTAAAATCGACTTTAAGGTTGACAAGGCTGGTATCATCCATACGTCAATCGGTAAGATTTCTTTCACTCCTGATCAGATTTATCAGAACGCAAAGGAATTCCTTGCTACTGTTATCAAGTTGAAACCTGCTGCTGCTAAAGGTACATACATTAAGAGTATCTTTATTTCAAGCACTATGAGTAAGGGTATCAAGATTGATCCTAAATCAGTTGAATAACTCTTTAAAAAGCGTGTAAAATGAAAAAGGAAGTTAAAGATACTATCATTGTAGAACTTGGACAGAAGTTGAAGGAGTTTCCTCATTTCTATCTGGTAGACGTTACCGGTTTGAATGCTGAGGATACAAGTGCTCTTCGTCGCAAGTGTTTCAAGAGCGAAATCAAGATGGTTGTTGTCAAGAATAAGCTTCTTCGTAAAGCATTCGAGGCAGCAGACGTTGATTTCGAGCCTTTGTATGACAGCCTTAAGGGCAACACTGCAGTGATGTTCACGAATATAGCTAATGTTCCTGCGAAACTTCTGAAAGAATATAAGGACAAGAAGAAGGATATTCCTGCTTTGAAAGCCGCTTATGCTGAGGAAGGTATTTACGTAGGTGCGGATAAGTTGAACGAGCTTGCAGCTATCAAGAGCAAGAATGAGGTTATCGCAGAGATTGTTACTTTGTTGCAGTCTCCTGCCAAGAATGTTGTTTCTGCTCTTCAATCAGGCGCAAACACTATCCATGGTGTGCTCAAGACTTTAGGCGAGCGTCCTGAATAATGAAGGATCACCTGATCCCATAAGGTCACAGATTTATTTATTTAAGAACAATTAAAAATTAGAAATAAAATGGCAGACGTTAAAGCTATTGCTGAAGAATTAGTAAATTTGACAGTTAAGGAAGTAAATGAGTTGGCAACAGTCCTGAAGGACGAGTATGGTATTGAGCCTGCTGCTGCAGCTGTTGCTGTAGCTGCTGGTCCTGCTGCTGGCGGCGCAGCTGCTGCAGCTGAAGAGAAGACTGAGTTCGATGTAGTGTTGACTGAAGTTGGCGCAACTAAGCTTCAGGTCGTAAAGGCTGTTAAGGAGGCTTGCGGTCTTGGTCTGAAAGAGGCTAAGGAACTCGTTGACGGTGCTCCTTCTAAGCTGAAGGAAGGCTTAGCAAAGGCAGAGGCTGAGAATCTGAAGAAGACGATCGAAGCTGCTGGCGCTAAGGTTGAGCTTAAGTAATTGATATTGCTTCTTTCGATAATAATGGTTAGGATTCGCCCAGTCGGTGAGTCCTAACCTTTTCGCGTCTTTTGACATCCTATCCTATTTAAGCCAATAGGTATTTTGTTTATAGTTTAAATTGTATGGCTACAAAAATTGTTGATAATAGAATAAATTTCGCCAGCGTGCACAATCCGATGCCGTATCCGGATTTCCTCGATGTACAGCTAAGCTCCTTCCGTGACTTCTTGCAGTTAGATACTCCGCCTGAGGAACGCAAGAACGACGGTCTGTATAAGGTTTTCTCTGAGAACTTCCCGATCACAGATACGCGTAATAATTTCGTTCTTGAGTTCCTGGATTACTATATTGACCCGCCTCGCTACACCATTGATGAGTGTCTTGAGCGCGGACTTACCTATAGTGTACCTTTGAAGGCTAAGATGAGACTGTATTGTACGGATCCTGACCATGAGGATTTCCCACGTACTACGCAGGATGTGTTCTTGGGAACAATCCCGTATATGACTTCTAATGGAACCTTTGTCATCAATGGTGCTGAACGCGTCGTTGTATCCCAGTTGCATCGTTCGCCAGGTGTCTTCTTCGGGCAGGGCGTCCATGCTAACGGTACTGTTCTTTATAGCGCGCGTATCATACCTTTCAAAGGCTCTTGGATTGAATTCGCTACGGATATCAACAATGTCATGTATGCCTATATCGACCGTAAGAAGAAATTGCCTGTCACCACCTTGCTGCGTGCAATGGGCTATGAGTCAGACAAGGATATCCTCCAGATCTTCGACCTTGCTGAAGAAGTAAAGGTCAATAAGAAGAACATGAAGGAGGCTATTGGTCGTCGGCTGGCTGCCCGCGTGCTGAAGAGTTGGAACGAGGATTTTGTGGATGAGGATACAGGTGAAGTTGTTTCCATCGAGCGCAATGAGGTAATCATGGAGCGTGAGACGGAGCTTACGGAGGACAACATCGATGAGATCCTGGACAGCGGTGCCTCTACGATCCTTCTTCATAAGGACGAGGAGGTTGCGAACAAGTTTGCAATCATCTTCAATACCTTAGCAAAGGACCCCAGCAATTCAGAGAAAGAGGCTGTGAATTATATCTACCGCCAGTTGCGTAATGCTGACCCAGCAGATGATGCCAGCGCACGGGAAGTGTTCCAGAACTTGTTCTTCTCTGACAAGCGCTATGACTTAGGAGAGGTAGGACGCTATCGTATAAATAAGAAATTGGGATTGGATACGGATATGGATGTCCGTGTCCTTACGAAAGAGGATATTATCGAGATTATCAAGTATCTTATCCAGTTAATCAACTCGAATGCAACGGTCGACGATATCGACCATCTGAGCAACCGTCGTGTACGAACGGTTGGCGAGCAATTGGCAAACCAGTTCTCCATCGGCTTGGCCCGTATGAGCAGAACGATCCGCGAGCGTATGAACGTGCGTGACAATGAGGTGTTCACCCCAACGGACCTGATCAACGCTAAGACGATCTCCAGCGTGATCAATTCCTTCTTTGGGACGAACCCACTGTCCCAGTTCATGGATCAGACCAACCCGTTGGCAGACGTCACTCACAAGCGTCGTTTGTCAGCCCTTGGTCCTGGCGGTCTGTCTCGTGAGCGTGCAGGTTTTGAGGTCCGAGACGTCCACTATACGCATTACGGTCGTCTGTGTCCGATTGAGTCTCCTGAAGGACCTAATATCGGGTTGATCTCCTCGCTCTGTGTGTATGCGACGATTAATGAGCTTGGGTTCATCGAGACTCCTTACCGTAAGGTAGAGGATAGTGTCGTAGACTTGAAAAATGAGGATGTTGTCTATTTGACGGCTGAAGAGGAAAAAGACCATATCATCGGTCAGGGGAATGCTCCTCTGAATCCAGATGGTACTTTCATTCGCAATGTGGTAAAATGCCGTCAGGACGCTGACTTCCCAGTGGTTCCGCCTTCAGAGGTTACCTTGATGGATGTATCTCCTCAGCAGATCGCGTCTGTTTCAGCTTGTTTGATTCCTTTCTTGGAGCATGACGACGGTCACCGAGCGTTGATGGGATGTAACATGATGCGCCAGGCTGTGCCTTTGCTGCATAACGACGCTCCTATCGTGGGAACTGGTCTTGAAGCTCAGGTTTGCCGGGATTCAAGGACCATGATCACCGCAGAAGGTGATGGCGTGATTGAATATGTGGATGCAACAACCATCCGAATCCTTTACGACCGTACGGAAGAAGAGGAGTTCGTCAGCTTCGAGCCGGCACTGAAGGAATACCGTATTCCTAAGTTTCGCCGTACGAACCAGAACATGACAATCGACCTTCGCCCGATCTGTGACAAGGGTCAGCGCGTGAAGAAGGGTGATATACTGACAGAAGGATATGCAACGGAAAATGGTGAGCTTGCATTAGGGCGAAACCTCCTCGTGGCTTATATGCCTTGGAAGGGTTACAACTATGAGGATGCTATCGTGCTGTCTGAGCGGATGGTACGCGATGATGTCCTGACTTCCGTCCATGTAGATGAGTATTCCTTGGATGTCCGCGAGACCAAGCGTGGCGTAGAGGAATTCACGAGTGATATCCCAAACGTTTCGGAAGAGGCAACCAAGGATCTGGATGATAATGGCGTGATTCGTGTGGGTGCACGGGTTGAGCCAGGCGATATCTTGATTGGTAAGATTTCCCCGAAGGGAGAGAGCGATCCTTCACCAGAGGAGAAGCTCCTTCGTGCGATCTTCGGTGATAAGGCAGGAGATGTCAAGGATTCCTCTTTGAAAGCAAACCCATCCTTGAGTGGAGTGGTAATTGATAAGAAACTGTTCTCCCGTGCCGTCAAGACTCGAGAGTCGAAAAAACAGGACAAGGTCGTTCTTGCCAAGATCGATGAGGAATACGAGGCAAAGAATGAGGACTTGAAGGATATCCTTGTTGACAAGCTGTTGACTTTGACAGAGGGCAAGACTTGCCAAGGTGTTAAGGACTATACCGATGCAGAGATTATCGCGAAGGGTAGTAAGTTTACGACAACTATCCTTAAGAACCTGGAATATGATGGCATCCAGTCTAACGGCTGGACAGAAGATGAGCATACCAATGGATTGATTCAAAAGCTGATCATGAACTACATCCGGAAATATAAGCTGCTGGATGCAGAGCTGAAACGTAAGAAGTTCGCAATCACCATCGGGGATGAGCTTCCATCCGGTATCCTCCAGATGGCTAAGGTATATGTTGCCAAGAAACGTAAGATTGGTGTCGGTGATAAGCTGGCCGGTCGACACGGAAACAAAGGTATTGTATCCAAGGTGGTACGCATGGAAGATATGCCATTCCTTGAGGATGGTCGTCCTGTCGACTTGGTATTGAACCCGTTAGGCGTTCCTTCTCGTATGAACTTAGGTCAGATCTTCGAGGCCATTTTAGGTGCCGCAGGTCGTAAGTTAGGCGTACGCTTTGCCACTCCTATCTTTGATGGTGCCAAGTTGGATGACCTTTCGGAATGGACAGACAAAGCAGGGCTGCCTCACTTGTGCTCCACCTATTTGTATGATGGCGAGACTGGTGAGCGTTTTGACCAGCCAGCTACTATTGGTGTCACTTACTTCTTGAAGTTAGGCCACATGGTTGAGGATAAGATGCATGCCCGTTCAATTGGTCCGTATTCTTTGATTACCCAACAGCCACTTGGTGGTAAGGCACAATTCGGTGGACAGCGTTTCGGAGAGATGGAGGTCTGGGCCCTAGAGGCATTCGGCGCAAGCCATGTCCTTCAGGAGATCTTGACAATCAAGAGTGATGATGTGGTGGGTCGTTCTAAGGCCTATGAAGCCATTGTAAAGGGTGAGCCTATGCCAACACCGGGAATTCCGGAGTCACTCAACGTACTTCTCCACGAACTCCGTGGTCTGGGATTAAGCATCAAACTCGAATAATAAAGATTAAGATATATGGCTTTCAAAAAAGATACAAAGGTTAAGAGTAATTTTACGAAGATTTCGATCTCTCTAGCATCACCAGAGGAAATTTTGGAAAATTCGTATGGTGAGGTAACAAAACCTGAGACCATAAATTATCGTACATATAAGCCTGAGAGAGATGGTTTGTTCTGCGAGCGCATCTTCGGTCCGACTAAAGACTATGAATGTGCCTGCGGTAAGTACAAACGAATTCGTTACAAGGGAATCGTGTGCGACCGATGCGGCGTCGAGGTTACGGAGAAGAAAGTGCGCCGTGAGCGTTCGGGACATATCGAGCTGGTTGTCCCTGTGGCACATATCTGGTATTTCCGTTCCCTCCCCAATAAGATTGGTTATCTGTTGGGGATGCCAACCAAGAAACTGGATGCAGTCATCTACTACGAGAAATATGTCGTGATTAATCCGGGACCCATGGAAGGCAGGAAGGATGCCGAAGGGATGGAAATCAATGGATCCCATAAGTTGGACCTCCTCACCGAAGACGAGTATATCGATATTGTAGACAACCAATTGGATGAGAATAATGACCGCTTAGAAGACAACGACCCGAACAAGTTCGTTGCCAAGATGGGCGCAGAGGCTATCTTGATCTTGCTTCGTGAGTTGAGTGATGAGGATGCCAATGGTCTTACGGGCTTGGATAAACTGTCCTATGAGCTTCGTGACCAGGCCAACAATGACTCTAGCCAACAGCGTAAGACGGAGGCCTTGAAACGCCTGCAGGTGGTAGAAGCCTTCCGGGCTTCCAAGGGCGTGAACCGTCCGGAGTGGATGATCATGAAGATTATCCCTGTGATCCCGCCAGAACTTCGTCCATTGGTGCCTTTGGATGGCGGTCGCTTCGCGACGTCCGACTTGAATGACCTGTACCGTCGTGTGATCATCCGTAACAATCGACTGAAGAGATTGGTGGAAATCAAGGCTCCTGAGGTGATCTTGCGAAATGAGAAACGTATGTTGCAGGAAGCTGTGGACAGCTTGTTTGATAATTCCCGGAAGAGCTCGGCGGTCAAGAGTGAGAGCAATCGACCCTTGAAGTCACTTTCCGATTCACTAAAAGGAAAGCAAGGTCGCTTCCGTCAGAACTTGCTCGGTAAGCGTGTCGACTATTCCGCACGGTCCGTGATCGTCGTGGGTCCTGAGTTGAAGATGGGCGAGTGCGGTCTTCCTAAGCTTATGGCCGCTGAGCTGTATAAGCCGTTTATCATCCGTAAGCTCATCGAGCGCGGCATCGTGAAGACCGTGAAGAGTGCCAAAAAAATCGTAGACCGTCGTGAACCGGTGATCTGGGATATCTTGGAGAATGTCATGAAGGGTCATCCCGTGCTCTTGAACCGTGCTCCGACCTTGCACCGTCTGGGTATTCAGGCTTTCCAACCGAAATTGATTGAGGGCAAGGCTATTCAGTTGCACCCATTAGCATGTACGGCTTTCAATGCCGACTTCGACGGTGACCAGATGGCTGTCCACCTCCCCTTGAGCAATGAGGCTGTGCTGGAAGCGCAGATCCTGATGCTCGAGAGCCACAATATCCTGAACCCTGCCAATGGTGCGCCTATTACCGTTCCTTCGCAGGACATGGTGTTGGGTCTGTACTATATTACGAAATTGCGCCCGGGAGCTAAGGGGGAAGGACTTACGTTCTATGGGCCAGAAGAGGCCATCATTGCCCGCAATGAAGGGAAATGCGACCTTCATGCCCCGATCAAGTGTATCGTCAACGACCTCGTAGACGGGAAGCTCCAAAAGAGAATGGTAGAGACCTCAGTTGGTCGTGTCATCGTCAACCAGATTATTCCGGATGAGGTAGGTTTCTTCAATGATATTATTTCTAAGAAGACCTTGCGCGGCATCATCGCGAACGTGATCAAAGCGGTTGGTATGGCACGCGCCTGCGACTTCCTCGATGGAATCAAGAACCTCGGTTATCACATGTCGTATGTTGCCGGACTGTCCTTCAACCTTGATGATATCATTATCCCACCCGAAAAGAACACTATTGTAGAAAAGGGTAATAAGGAAGTAGAGGAGATTACCAATAACTATAATATGGGATTCATCACCGATACGGAACGTTATAACCAGGTGATCGATGCGTGGACCCATGTCAACAATGAGTTAGGCGATGTCCTGATGAAGGAGATGACAGAGGCTGACCAGGGATTCAACGCTGTGTTCATGATGCTGGATTCTGGAGCCCGTGGATCTAAAGACCAGATTAAGCAGCTCTCCGGTATGCGTGGACTGATGGCGAAGCCTCAGAAGGCTGGCGCAGAAGGACCGCAGATCATTGAGAACCCGATCCTTTCTAACTTCAAGGAAGGAATGAGCGTGCTGGAATACTTCATTTCTTCACACGGTGCCCGTAAGGGACTTGCTGACACGGCCATGAAGACTGCCGATGCCGGTTATCTGACCCGCCGTCTGGTGGATGTGTCTCATGATGTCATCATCACGGAAGAAGACTGCGGTACCTTGCGTGGACTGGTGTGCACCGCCTTGAAGAATGGAGATGAGGTGATCTCTTCTTTGGGAGAACGCATCTTGGGTCGTGTGTCTGTTCATGATATTATCAATCCTACCACAGGCGAGCTGATTTGCGCTGCCGGTGAAGAGATCACTGAAGATAAGGTCGCTCAGATCGAAGCTTCTCCGATCGAGAGCGTGGAGATTCGTTCCGTGCTCACTTGCGAAAGCAAGAAGGGCGTATGCCGCAAGTGCTATGGTCGTAACCTTGCAACGCAGCGTATGGTCCAGATAGGTGAGGCTGTCGGCGTGATCGCCGCACAGGCTATTGGTGAGCCAGGTACCCAGTTGACCCTCCGTACCTTCCATGCCGGTGGTGTCGCTGGTAATGCAGCCGCCAATGCTTCTATCGTGGCCAAGAACGATAGCAAACTGGAATTCGATGAGTTGCGTACCGTTCCGTTCAAGGAGAGTACGGGCGAGAAGGACGTGGACTGCCAGATGGTAGTTAGCCGTCTGTCAGAGGTTCGTTTCATCGACCCGAATACCAACATCGTTCTCTCCACGCTGAACGTTCCTTATGGCTCTTCCCTGTATTTTAAAGCTGGGGATGTCGTGAAGAAAGGCGATATGATTGCCAAATGGGACCCATTCAATGCTGTCATCGTCTCAGAGTACGCAGGTACCTTGAAGTTCAATGACGTCCTGGAAGGGAAAACATACCACGCTGAGACCGATGAGACTACCGGACTGACTGAGAAGATCATCATGGAGAGCAAGGATAAGAATCTTGTCCCAACCTGTGATGTCATTGGAAAGGATGGCGAGGTGTTAGGTACTTATACCTTCCCGGTTGGCGGTCACGTTGTCGTAGATGACGGAGCGACGATCAAGACTGGTGAAACCTTGGTGAAGATCCCGCGTGCCGTAGGTGGTGCAGGTGACATCACCGGTGGTCTGCCTCGTGTCACTGAGTTGTTCGAAGCACGTAACCCGTCTAACCCTGCCATCGTATCAGAAATCGACGGCGAGATCACCATGGGTAAGGTAAAGCGAGGCAACCGTGAGATCATCGTGACTTCAAAGACAGGTGCCCAGAAGAAATACCTCGTGCCCCTGTCTCGACAGATCTTGGTTCAGGAGCATGATGCCGTACGGGCGGGTACGCCTTTGTCCGACGGTGTGATTACTCCGGGCGATATCCTTGCGATCAAGGGTCCAACAGCCGTTCAGGAATATATCGTGAATGAGGTTCAGGACGTTTACCGCTTGCAGGGTGTGAAGATCAACGACAAGCACTTCGAGATTATCGTGCGCCAGATGATGCGCAAGGTGCAGATCAATGACCCTGGTGACACGACCTTCTTGGAGCAGGAATTAGTGGACAAACTGGATTTTGCAGAGGAGAACGATCGTATCTGGGGTAAGAAAGTCGTTACGGACGCTGGCGACAGCGAAGTGATGAAGCCCGGCCAGATCGTGACCGTCCGTAAGCTTCGTGATGAAAATTCATCCTTGAAGCGGCGCGATAAGAAGGTCGTGCAGGTGCGCGATGCCGTGCCAGCTACTTCAACGCAGATCCTGCAGGGTATTACCCGTGCGGCCTTGTCGACGAAGAGCTTCATGAGTGCCGCTTCCTTCCAGGAAACCACCAAGGTATTGAATGAAGCTGCGATCCGTGGTAAAGTCGACCATCTAGAGGGTATGAAGGAGAACGTGATCTGCGGACACTTGATACCTGCAGGTACTGGACTCCGTGCTTGGGACAAGCTGATCGTCGGGTCGAAAGAAGAATATGACCGAATCCAGGCAAACAAGAAGAATGTCATTGACTTCGCAGAGCAGCCGAATGCCGCGAAAGAATAATTTTTCTGGCTCTTGTTAAGAGGAGAGGTGCCCTGTTAGGGAGTGGAATACACGCTTTGGGACCTTCTTTTCATATCAGATAAAAAGCAGATTGCATCTCACCGTGCTGCACGGAGGGCAGCAATCTGCTTTTATCGTTTTCCCAGTATTTGTAAAAGATCATCTCATACAAGGCGGGAGATGACCTTTTCGCTTGTAAAAGATGATCTATCGCAAGCCAAGAGGTAACCTCCTGTAGTGCCTTTGGCGGTTAGCGTTTGTAGTTTACTGGATTTAGTTGACAACTTCTGATGTTAATAACTAAATGGGTTGTCACGTTTA
>Ga0256871_1001285_pt1 | contig 12070 bp, 9 predicted proteins | sample RumenRJG_07RNA_FD_185439 | JGI IMG/M metagenome (GOLD analysis project Ga0256871, IMG submission 185439) | Metatranscriptome of bovine rumen microbial communities from Lethbridge, Alberta, Canada - Rumen RJG_07 (Metagenome Metatranscriptome) | ecosystem: Host-associated > Mammals > Digestive...
AAAACAAAACGCCTATAGATAGAACATATACTCTTAAATAAATATTGGTTTGCTGATAACATTATCGGCGTAAATATGGTAGTATATGATTCGAAATACCGAATTTTTAGCGAACAAAGAGTTGCAGTTAGCCCAGTGTAAAGCTGAGGTTTACGCATATATTATGCAACTTACCCACGATCGTGAACTTGCTGACGACATCTTTCAGGAAGTTTCTGTCCGTGTACTCTCTAAAATCCGCAAAGGTGAGTATCAGGACAACGGTAAATTCGCCGGATGGGTGAAGACTATCGCACACAACATGGTGATCGATTATATGCGTTCGGCAAAAAACAATTGCGTCTACTCGGACGATATGATCAACGAGGACGCTGCTCTCGACGATAGCGAAGAGGATATGATTGTGAAAGAGCAGATTAATGAGACGTTGCACCGTCTGATCAACAAACTGCCAAAACCTCAGACTGAGATTATCAAGATGCACTATTTCGAAGATTTAAGTTTCAACGAGATCGCTGAAAAGAAGAATATCAGCATCAACACCGCTCTTGGTCGCGCCAGATACGCGTTGATCAACCTCCGTGAAATGATCAAGGAAAAAAATATCATTCTGTACGCATAATTTTAGGCTTTCATAACTTTATAGCTGCTCGTTCTTACGAACTCGCAGATGTGTGGTGGAGTTAGGACGTTCCGTCCTTAACAATCCTCAAAAACCTATAGCCAATTAAGGAGTATAGGTCGAATTATTTGATTTTTAAGTATAACAATTAAAACCCAATGCCTATTGAACAGAACATATACACTTAAATAAATTAACCTGCCGATAGCAATACCGGTGTAAAAATTAGTAGTATATGATTCGAAACAATTTTTCAGCAGACAAGGAGTTGCAGATTGCCCAGTGCAAAGCTGAAGTGTACGCTTACATTATGCAACTAACCCACGACCGTGACCTAACGGACGATATCTTCCAGGAAGTGTCAATCCGTGTGCTTACAAAAATCCGTAAAGGTGAATACCATGACTCCGGCAAATTTGTCGGATGGGTGAAGACTATCGCTCACAACATGGTGATCGACTACATGCGTTCGTCCAAAAACGACTGCGTCTACAACGACGACCTTATCAACGAGGACGCTGCACTCGACGACAATGAGGAGGATATGATTGTGAAAGAGCAGATTAATGAGACGTTGCACCGTCTGATCAACAATCTTCCAGAGCCTCAGACTGAGATCATCAGAATGCACTATTTCGAGGATTTGAGTTTCAACGAGATCGCTGAGAAAAAAAATATCAGCATCAACACCGCTCTTGGTCGTGCCAGATACGCGTTGATCAACCTCCGTGAGATGATCAAGGAAAAGAATATTATTCTTTACGCATAATCTTAGGCTTTCATAACTTTATAGCTGCTCGTTCTTACGAACTCGCAGATGTGTGGTGGAGTTAGGACGTTCCGTCCTTAACGATCCTCAAAAAACTACAGCCAATTAAGGCGTATAGATCGAATTATTTGATTTTAAGTATAACAATTAAAACGTAATGCCTATGGAGATTCTTTACCGGCTTTAATCTTTATACGTCATATAATCAAAGCGATATCTTTTAACAACTACTTTTTTCTTATCTTTTACTTATAAATAAAGTCGTAGACTTTTTCTGTGAACTTTGTACCTCTGTGGTTTTATTAAATTTATGTGCTCGCCTACGGCTCGCACGTGTGGAGGGGTTAGGACGTTCCGTCCTTAACAATCCTCATTTATTACACTCCAACTATCATTTTTTTTTCATCGAATTGACGTTTTTTTACTTCTCTTTTTACTAAAATTCTCTGTGAACTTTGTGCCTCTGTGGTTTTATTAAATTATGTGTGCTCGCCTTACGGACTCGCAATGAGTAACAGACAAGAGCATTCCGCCCTTCACAATCCTCATAGAAATATACAGTCACAAACTAAGACCTATCAATTCTTTTTTCTTCCTGCTTGGCTGCACCTAATTCTTAAATTTTAACTTTTAATTTTCAACTCTATATATAAATCGCTACCTTTGCATATTATTTTGAATTATTATGTCAAATTGTAGAGTAATATTAAAAAACGGAAAGGAAGAAGCTGTATTCAGATTCCATCCGTGGGTGTTTTCAGGCGCGATCGCTAAGATTGAAGGCAATCCTAAAGAGGGAGACGTGGTGAAGGTTTTCACTTCCAAAGGCGAATTTTGCGCGGTGGGACACTATCAGATCGGAAGCATAGCTGTAAGAATTTTCTCATTCAAGGATGAGGAGCCGACAGCCAAATTCTGGAACACTAAACTGAGCGAAGCTTACAAGATGCGTCGCGCTATCGGCATAGCAGGACGAGCTGACAACAACACCTATCGTCTTATCCATGGTGAAGGCGACGGAATTCCTGGATGCGTCATCGACATCTACGGCAAGACAGCTGTGATGCAGGCTCACTCTGTGGGCATCCATAATATCAAGGATTTGCTTGCCAAGGAACTTATCAAGGTGATGGACGGCCAGATTGAGAATGTCTACTACAAATCAGAAACGACTTTGCCTTACAAGGCTGAAACAGACAAGGAAGACGGATATCTTATCGGAAGTGCCAACGAAGCTGATTTCATCGCCATCGAAAACGGTTTGAAATTCAAGGCAGACTGGATAAAGGGTCAGAAGACGGGATTCTTCGTCGACCAACGCGACAACCGCGCGCTTCTTGAGCACTACGCAAAAGACAAAGATGTGCTCAACATGTTCTGCTACACAGGCGGATTCTCATTCTATGCCATGAGAGGCGGAGCCAAGAGCGTCACTTCCGTCGACTCTTCCGCAAAAGCTATCGAGCTAACAAAAGAAAATGTGGAATTGAATTTCCCTGGCGACACACGTCACAAAGCGGAGGCCACAGACGCTTTCAAATTCCTTGATGATATGAAAGACGGTGAATACGACCTTATCATCCTTGATCCACCAGCTTTCGCAAAACACAGAGATGTGCTCAAACGTGCGTTGAATGGATATAAGAAGCTGAATGCCAAAGCTTTCGAGAAAATCAGAAAAGGTGGCATACTATTCACTTTCTCTTGTTCTCAGGCAGTGAGCAAAGAGCAATTCCGTCTTGCCGTATTCTCGGCAGCCGCAATGACAGGACGCAACGTGAGAATTCTTCACCAGCTTACTCAGCCATCCGACCATCCCGTCAACATATACCATCCAGAGGGTGAATACCTGAAGGGCTTGGTGCTATACGTAGAATAAAACAGACACAGCTTATATCATGACATACACAACTTTATTTTTCATAATCGTCGCATTCATCGTCGTGGAGACGGCATGGGAGAAATATCTCGACCATCGCAACAGAATCGCATCGACACAGCCTCTTCCAAAAGAGGTGGAAGGGCTTTACAGCGAAGAGGAATACCGCAAACAACAGGAGTATTTTGCGGCAAACAATAAGTTTGGCAATTTCACCGATATCGTGTCTCTTTCAGTGACCTTGATCCTGCTTTTCACATTCGCGTTCAAGTATATCGATGATTTTGCAAGAAGTTTCGGATTCTCCGAACCATGGACAGCCGCAATTTTCGTCGTCGCTACAAACTTGATTTCCGACGTCATCTCGATTCCGATGTCGGCATACAAGAATTTCGTGATTGAGGAGAAATTCGGATTCAACAAGATGACCGTCGGCACATTCATTGGCGACACAATCAAGAACATGCTTATTTCAATGGTTCTGATGACGGTGGTAGTGGCTGCTTTAGCGTATGTTTACCAATGGCTTGGCGTGAACTACTGGATTATCGGCTCTGTGATTTTAGCAGGAATCATGATATTCTTCATGACTTTCTACACATCGGTAATTCTTCCGCTTTTCAATAAGATGACTCCGCTTGAGGATGGTTCCCTCCGCACAGCGATTGAAGAGTTTAGCAATAAGACGGGATTCAAAATTTCAGACATCTACATTATTGACGGCAGCAAACGCAGCACCAAAGCCAACGCATTCTTCTCAGGTCTGGGCTCAAGAAAAAGAATATGTCTGTACGACACATTGAAAAATAAGATGACAGACGAAGAGATCGTAGCCGTATTGGCTCACGAAATCGGACATCAGAAATGCAAGCACACCACTAAACAGTTGGCATTGGGCATTTTGAATATGGTATTCATTCTGTTCCTGTCGTCATTATTCTTGGGAGATCCTGAGACTGGCAACGCGGACTTAGCAGCCGTGTTTGGCAGCGACAAACCGTCGTTCCACTTGAGTCTGTACGCATTCATGCTATTGATGTCGCCAATTTCAACCGTAGTTGGCTGGCTTGTGAACATTCTGACCCGCAAATACGAATATGAGGCAGACGCTTTCGCAAAGAATCATGGTATGGGAGACGAATTGGTAAGCGCATTGAAAAAGCTGTCAGCCGACTCACTTTCCAACCTGACTCCAGACTCGCTATTTGTGAGCTACCATTATTCACATCCGACATTGGTGCAGAGAATAAAAGCAATTCTTAATTCTTAACACTTAATTTTTAATTAATTCAGAAGAGATGTCAGAGAACATTGACAATCTAATAGATAAATTTTACGCAGAAGTTGAAGAGTCTGTGGCAAACGCCAAAAACAGGCTCAACGAAGCTATAGAAAACAAAGAGACAAACATCGAGTTGCTTGACACGATCATGCAACCAATTGTGGACACACTCACATACGACGACATGGATAGTGAGGAAGTCTACAAGAAATACATTGACTATTTAGGAAGTTTTTCGTGGCCAGCAAAAAGAGCCGCACAGATTCAGTTGGAGACGATCTGCGGATACAAGCACCACATAACAATAGCGGCATTGCTTGTGGCGGAAGATAAGTTTGGCAATAAAGTGCCAGGCGATTTCTTCCATTTTGCGAAGCAGAGCGACAATTGGATCAACAAATGCGCAGGAATCCTGTCATGCGTTTCCCGCAACACGGAAAATCCAAACTATAAAGAAATAGTCAAAAAACTCGGTGAAAAGGTAGAATTGGTCAAGACTCTGGATGAAGACAGACTAGAAAGATTGTGTAAAATCACCGACGATTATCCCTCTGATGAGATGCACGAATTAAGTTCCGTGGATGCCAAAGACATAGAGGATGCTTTGGAAGTGTTGGACAAAGCGTTGGCTGAGACAGATCTGATGCAGCGTAAGAGAATCCTCAGCGACAGTGTCATCGCATTGAATATCAGACTGTCGATGCTTGATTTTGAACGCACGTCGACGGTGCTTGACGGAGAAAACATAGAGTTTGAGATACTGTGTGACAATGCGTAATTCATAATTCATAATGCATAATTCGTAATTTGGAATATGTTCGCGTCTGAAATAAAAGAATACGAAGAGGCTCTTAAAGAGTATGATAAGACTATCGGCACGAAAGTGGCGATAGAAGATCTTCGTGTCAGACACGAAATACTTTTCTCCGCACACAGTTGCGCCATCGAGGGCAACAGTTTCACCGTTGGAGACACTCAGGAACTCAAAGAAAAAGGGTTAGAATTAATTCCACAAAACAAAACCCTGTTTGAAGCGTTTGAGATTCTCGACCATTTCAAAGCATACGAATTCCTTTTAAGCGACACATCCCGTCCTCTTACGGAATCATTGCTAAAAGAGACTCACAAAATAATGATGAGCACTACTCTGCCCTACAAGGTGCCGGGTGCTGTGCCAGGAGAATATACAGACACAGATATGTGTGCTGGAGAGACCGTGTTTGGAGATCATGAGATTCTGATTTCACGTGTTCCCAAATTATTGGAGTCAACACAAAGAGCGATAGATGAAAAATCGCAACATCCAATGATAATCGCAGCTAGATTCCACGGTTTCTACGAATATCTGCATCCATTCCGCGATGGAAACGGAAGAATCGGCAGATTGTTCAGCAATTATATTCTTCAAAAGATGGGACAACCGATGATTGTGATTGATTCAAAAGACAAACCTGAATACCTTGATTGTCTGAATGCTATCAGAAAAGAAAACACCGATGAATACTTGATCAGATTTTTCTTTAAGACCGCGACTAACAAGATGCTGCAAGATGTGAAAGACCACAAGTCGGCATCAGTCAAGCAGATGATGATGAATTTTGCATTCTGATTTGAGATATAAAAATTTAACCTATGGCAACGTGGAATCATACCGACATAATTGTCAACGGCCAGACAATTAAAGCGCAGGCTCCAGTTATTGTGTCTGCCAGCAGGAGCACAGACATTCCTGCATTCTATGCCGACTGGTTTTTCGATAGATTGGAGAAGGGCTATTCAGCATGGACAAACCCATTCAATGGAGTAAAGTCGTATATTTCCTACACCAACACTCGCTTCATCGTGTTCTGGTCGAAGAATCCAAGTCCGTTACTACCCTATCTGCATATTCTCAAAGAACGCGACATCAAATGCTATATCCAATATACGCTTAACGACTACGAACAGGAGAATCTGGAGAAAGTTCCGCCTCTAGAATACCGCATCGAGACATTCAAGCAGCTGGTAGAGCAACTTGGGAAAGGGGCTGTGGTGTGGAGATTCGACCCTATGATACTGACTGATGATATATCGGTAGATTCCCTTTTGCAGAAAGTTCAGAATATCGGCGACCAGCTGAAAGGCTACACAGAAAAATTGGTGTTCAGCTATGCGGACATAGCCATGTATAAAAAGGTGAAGCATAATCTCGACGTGAATGGCATCCATTATCACGAATGGGAGACAGAACAGATGGAAGAATTTGCGGAAAAACTTTCCGTCATGAACCAGGAACGTGGATGGAACTACCAGCTTGCCACATGCGGAGAGAAGATCGACATCAGCAAATACGGAATCCAGCATAACCGTTGCGTCGACGGAGATTTAATCACCCGACTTGCATGGAGCGACAATAAACTGATGGATTTCATGAAAGTGAGGATAGAGAAAGTACCGTCGCCAAATTTATTCGGAGACGCCCAACTGCCCAGCAATGCGATCCTCCTGCCCGGCAACCATTATTTCATCAGCACCCACAAAAAAGATCCCGGACAACGGCAATTCTGTGAATGTATGGCATCCAAAGACATCGGAGAATACAACACATGCCCGCATCTCTGCGAATACTGCTATGCCAACACAAGCAAAGAATCCGCCTTGCAAAACTGGAACAAACACAAAGAAAATCCTTTTGGAGAAACAATAACGGGAAAATGACTATGAGAGAAGAAAAGACACTATACGCATACATACTCAAATATCAAGAGGATCTGTCGTTCGACAAGATAATGAGTTATACAAGAAATTTAATCAACGACCTGCCACAACAGCTCGTTGACGACATGTATGAGATGCTTAACCGCGGTGTGGTGCAGATAGACACCGAGCCTCAGATGCTAGTGTATCTCTATTCATTTGGCAAGATGCACAAGGCAAAGCTCGACTGTGCTTTCGCCCATTTACCCAAAGATTTCCTTCAACAGCCAGAAATAAATATCATCGATTATGGCTGCGGACAAGCAATTGGCACAATGTGTTACGTAGATTTTCTGAAGGAAGAAGGCATAATCCAAAACATCAGAAAAGTCACCTTGATAGAGCCATCCGAAACCTGCCTGAAAAGAGCAGCACTGCACACATCCGTTTTTTTGCCTGAAGCGGAAATCACTACCGTCAACAAAACCTTCGACAAACTTCTAATGACCGATATTGAAACCAACGAAAACATTCCTACTCTGCATATATTGTCGAATGTGTTAGATTTAGAGTTTAATTTATACAGATTTGCATTAGTGATAACCGAACACATAAAAGGATATAATCAGTTTGTCTGCGTCGGACCCTATTTCAGCTATTCCGACAAAGATGAACGAATATCAAAATTTTGTTCGCTTATAAATGGCAAAGAAAACTTCAGCAAAGTTTATGAAAAATATGAGCTCGATGCAGACAAACCTTGGACAGCCAATATTAAACTTTTTTCTATAGGGGAATTGGAAGAGAATCTATCAACTAAGGCGACAGAAGAGGATATAAAGAATGGAATTGAGGATAAATTTGGTGTGGTATATAGCAAAGATGGAAAAAGATTATTGAGGTGTAAAAAGCAAAAATCAGGAACTTATGTCATAAAAAAAGGGACAAAAGTAATTTGCAATAATGCATTTGACCAGTCCCCCAATTATTACGAGTTTGAAAAAGCTTTCTTTGATGGATTTGATTATATAATAATTTCGGATTCTGTAACCTGTATTGGAGATAGTGCATTTTCTGGTTGCTCTTCTTTGCAACAGATCTTCATTCCGGATTCTGTTACTAGTATTGGATACATGGCGTTTTCTGGTTGCTCTTCTTTGCAACAGATCTTCATTCCGGATTCTGTAACTTCTATTGGAAAAGGGGCGTTTGATTGTTGCTCTTCTTTGAAACAGATAAACATTCCAGATTCTGTAACTAGTATTGGAGAATGGGCGTTTTCTTGGTGCTCTTCTTTGAAACAGATCTACATTCCGGATTCTGTTACTAGTATTGGATACGTGACGTTTTATGGGTGTTCTTCTTTGGAACAGATCTACATTCCGGATTCTGTTACTAGTATTGGAGAGCGGGCGTTTCAAGAATGTTCTTCTCTGAAACAGATAAACATTCCGGATTCTGTTACTAGTATTGGAGGGGGGGCGTTTTCTCGGTGCTCTTCTTTGCAACAGATAAACATTCCGGATTCTGTTACTAGTATTGGAGAGAAGGCGTTTTCTCGGTGCTCTTCTTTGAAACAGATCTACATTCCGGATTCTGTTACTAGTATTGGCAAATGGGCGTTTCAAGAATGTTCTTCTTTGAAACAGATCTACATTCCGGATTCTGTTACTAGTATTGGAGAGGAGGCGTTTTATATGTGCTCTTCTTTACAACAAATCAACATTCCGGATATTGGAGAGCGTGCGTTTTATCGGTGCTTTTCTTTACAACAAATCAACATTCCGGATTCTGTTACTAGTATTGGAGAGGAGGCGTTTTATGGTTGCTCTTCTTTGCAACAGATCAACATTCCGAATTCTGTTACTAGTATTGGACACTGGGCGTTTGCTAGTTGCTCTTCTTTGAAACAGATCTACATTCCGGATTCTGTTACTTCTATTGGAGAAAGGGCGTTTAATAAATGTTCTTCTTTGCAACAGATAAACATTCCAGCAAACAGCATAGAAAAATTCAAAAAAATATTGCCAAAGAAGTTGTGGGATATACTTAAAGAAGATGATGATGAGAGAAATTTGCCATTTTGATAGATTCTTTAAAATATTACAGGCGGAAACTGATGGAATTATGCAATTTCCACCTGAACATATGATAAACGGACAAAAAGAAAATGATACGAATCTCAAAAATCAAGCATCTATGTCAAATTACGTGATAAGATAAAGAGCACTGAATTCAATAGTAAAAAAGATAATTTGACTCACTGATTTTTCAATGCCTTTTTCAACCATTTTTTTACTATAACTCCAATATCACCAGATTTATTGAACGAATTAAGCCTTAGAAAACTGTCAAAATCCGCAAGTTCACTTATTCGGTACTTACCTGTCGTTTCGTCATATTCAGCATTTTTCTTAAGGAACGCATCAATTACATTTGTAAGCCCTACTTGGCGAATGAATTTGTCATAGAGATACAGAGTATTGATAGATATAACCATAATAGGTTTACAGTCCATTTCAGTCAATATTATATCTGTTTTTTTCTCTATTTCTTCATAGAACCACCTGTTAATAATCGAAAGTAATCCAGGTTGAAGCAACCTTACGTCTTCAAAAACTATTACAGGATAATAGGAAACATCATTAGGAATATTATTATCCCAATCAAAAGAATCTGCTTCTATAGAGTCAATATGATGTATTAGTTGCCCAACGCCAATAGGTTCAGGGTCCCCATGGAACTCTTTTCTCGATTTGTCTAAATTTCGGGTCTTAAGAACTATCTTTTCATGCAACTCATCAAGCAAACGAATGTAATCCCCATCATCACGACATTCTCCGTTCATTTTAATGGCCTTACACTCAACTATAATCAATTCTGCCTGTTTGGTACGAACGTAGAAATCTGGTTCATTCTGTTTTTCTAAAACTTCTTTTGAATTACGCATTGGGAAAGTAAAACACTTCATCGGTAAGCAATTGAAAAAAGTTTGGCGAAACAGAACTTTTTCGATAAATTCCTTATTATAATCAAAAAATCCGCAACTACCTTTTCTCCCATTGATAAGTGGCAGGAGATCAAAGTATAGACTATTAAATAAACGCTCGCAAAGAAACTGGTTATTAATAACTACATAGCCGGAGCCATCTTTTAATTTGACAAATGGTTTTGAACGGAATTTTCTGAAATCTATATTCAAATCGTTCTTGGAAACTCCTTCAACCTCCTCATAAGGTATGTAGTCGTCTTCGCCTATACATAGATGTTCAACAAGAGAAGAAGAAAATAATCCTGTTTTGTCTTTAAGTTTCATTTTTTCTAATGAAATAACAGGAATACCATTCTGCTTTTCTTGATAATATTTATCAGTTTCCGAGGCCAACCAGATTATGGTTGTATAATATTGTTGCCAACTTTTGATGCCCCAATTCACAAAGAGATTCTCGATTGCCGATGTCAGAATATTATTAGATGAAATATAGTTGACTAAGATGCGGAAATAGTACATCTGTGGTTGTAGGACAGATTGCAAGGTGTAGTTGTTCGTGTCATTGGTTAAAAAGCCGTTAAGGAATATAAGTTCGTCAAGTTCGTAGAGTTCCTCTCGTCTCTTAAAACTAACAATCTTCTCGTTTAATGCGAGAATCACCTTGAAAATAGTAAATTCAATGTCGCACTCTTCTATAGTATCATTAAAATCCTCTGCACGAATAGCAAAGATTTGTCGCCATAGTTCTAAACTTGTGCGGTAAGTGACAATTTGAACTTTCTCATTTGGCGATAATCCTATTCTTTTATAATAAGACTGAAATAAACTATTTATATGAGAGATGTGTTTCCTGCTACAATCAGAGAACAGTGTACGCTCATTATCAGGGAAATGCATATTGCCATAATGAAGACTAGATATTGCTGCCATTCGAACCAGTTTGTTTCGGTTGAACTGTTTTAATATCGCTGGTATATCAATAGGCTTTTCTCCATTGAAGAACTCACTATACTCAACTACTCTTCTAAAACAATATGTTGTTTGTTTTGACATAATATTGCTTTTATTAATCACCTCCTATTCATCACACTCTCCGCCAACAGATAAACTCTTGTGCCAAGTGTTTGTGACCAACGGTCAGTAGGATTCTTAAAGACATACGTCCTTTTAGAAGCCAAGACTCGAATCTCCCAGCAAGAATGGAATGACACCTATTCAGATGCAAAGACATTGGCTGATGCTGAGGCTGGTACTGGTCACTACTATGATTTGATCGATGCTCCTGATGGAAAAAATAAGTATTACTACTATACACGATGCCGTTTTCATCCGTCCATTGCTTGGCGTTTCCGTCAACAATGACTATCTTACAGAAAAGATCTCCTGAGTTCTTCAACGAGAAAGTCTCCTGATTATGTTTTTCCTCAGTATCTACATTCAAAGCTGATTGGATGTAGTTTTTTTCGAATCCCGTATTGACCACAAAGACAATCTCATATTGAGTTACTGCAAAAACAGTCGAATCATTCGACCTTTTTTGCAGTATAAAAGTAGTTTATTTTCTATAATTATGCAAACAAATGGCTGATTTGTGCAGTTTTAGTTTTAGGCTTTATTTATAAAAAAAACACTTCGTTTTAAGTGCCATTAAAAGTCTTGGGCAATAAAATATCTCTATTTTCCTCATAAAAAGCAAAGTCTTTCTCTAAAAACTTCTATCCTCTGTGGTTTATCTTATTACCAAACAAATTCACGCCATATTACCAAACAAATTCACGCCATATTACCAAACAAATTCACGCCATATTACCAAACAAATTCACGCCATATTACCAAACAAATTCACGCCA
>Ga0256871_1001292_pt1 | contig 12057 bp, 8 predicted proteins | sample RumenRJG_07RNA_FD_185439 | JGI IMG/M metagenome (GOLD analysis project Ga0256871, IMG submission 185439) | Metatranscriptome of bovine rumen microbial communities from Lethbridge, Alberta, Canada - Rumen RJG_07 (Metagenome Metatranscriptome) | ecosystem: Host-associated > Mammals > Digestive...
GCAGATGCCTGATCCTGCTCGTCAGTGCTGCGCTAATATATGTGCAGTACTGTGATGCAAGGGGAGAAAGGCATTGTCAGACACCGTAAAATTCACCGTAAGCGCTGACCGCGCCGTAAAAGAGCAGTGCGAGGAGCTCTTCAGGGATCTAGGGCTGAACCTCAATATTGCCATCAACCTGTTTCTCCGCCAGTCCCTCCGCGACGGAGGCATTCCGTTTGATATCCGCCTCGCGGGTAAAGATGGCGGAGCTGAGAGAGAGTCGGAAATGGAGCGCATAGCGGATGATCCGGCGGCAAAGCGCTATTCGAGCGTGGAGGAGGCGCTGAAGGATCTGAGGACTTAGCGGCATGAGCCTTGGGCGCAAAGTTCCGGCTGTCAGGGCATGGTGAAGAGGAAATAAACGTGAACTGGGAAGAACAAAGTAAAGGCTGAGGACCATGCTGCGGCCAGGTACATTGAAGATGCGGAGCTCTGCGCACCTGTACTCTCAGCAATGATCAGAAAACGCAAGGAGCTCGGCATGTCACGGCGCGGGCTGGCTGAAAGATGCGGCATTTCTGAATCATCGGTCCGCCGTATCGAATCATTTGAGACATCGCCGAAGATCGATACACTCCTCAGAATTCTCAGAGATCTGGGGTTGTGCTTAACAATATCACCGGGTGCTGGCAAATGATTGGATTCCGGACCAGGTGCTCAGTACAAATGGCTGGTTATTCCAAATTTCACCTTTCGTGGATAGCGTTAGATCTGGAGCTCTTTGGTCTGATTAATTTAACAGGCTCATATTCAGATGCGGATATTTCTGTTATTTGGGGGAGAAGTTTTTTTACTGTCAGCATGATGTTGTCAACTTTTATTGTTTTGTTATGTGCGTCACATTTTAACAGTGCCGTTCTCTATTATCATGACATATGACAAATCTTGTCGGATAATTTTTGCCCAGCGCATAAAAGATAGCAGTACAGCAGCGCTGAGTTGATCTTCATGTTATAAATTCATAATCATGTTGGAGGATGTCTTGTTAGATTACTCCGAGGCATTTGAATGGTACAGAAAAGCTGCCGAGCATGGAAATGCGTCAGCCCAGTACAGTTTGGGAGAAATTTACCTCAACGGCTTTGGGGTTGAGAGAAACGTTGCTGAAGCTAAGAAATTGTTTCAGAGCGCAGCAGGACTCGGCAATGCTGATGCTCAATATACGCTTGGCTTGATGAATCAAACAGGATATGGACTGCCACAGAATTTCGAAGAGGCGTTTAAATGGTACAGCCTTGCGGCAGCACAAGGCCATGTAACGGCCCAATACAATCTGGCCAATATGTACTATAACGGCTTTGGTCTTAAAAAAGATTATGTCGAGGCAGCTGCCTGGTACCGGAAAGCCGCTGAGCATGGGTACAGCGTTGCACAGTTTGATTTGGGCTTTATGTACGATTCAGGACGTGGGGTTGCACTGGATCGTGATGAGGCTTCAAAGTGGTACAGAAAGTCGCAAGAACCGAGGCACGAGTCTTCTTTGTCTCAGTTTAAGGAGCGAGTATTTGACTTGTTCTGTAAGGCCAAAGAGCAGGCATATGCCGAGGCGCGGCATAGCATTTATAAAAGCATCAAATACATAATTAAATGTCTGAAAAAAAAGAGTCTCAGCCATAGGGGTTACAGTCTTACCTGTGATGCTCTTCGTCTCTCGATGTCAATGGTTATTCAGACTAACCCCGTCATGCAAGCTGACAACATTGTCAGAAAGGAATATATCAGTAGGCTCAGAGAATATTTTGCAGATGGCGGCTTGGATAAGCTTAATCATGTAAGAGTGCTGCTTCAGACATACGAAAGCATAGTCATGTCCGCCGGCGGTACAGATACAGATCATGGAATTGATTATTACGGTCTCTACCTTCTGCTGGATGTTTTATATATTCTGGAATTAACCGGAGTAAATCCGGAGTCTTACGAGTGGGAAAACCTTAAGGGAAAACTACTAGAGTATTCCAAAGGGCATCATGCGGAATCAGACTATATTGAACTTATAGCACGCAATTTCAAATTTAATAATACAAAACCTGCCAGGATAATGATTACGGCAACCATGAGTGCCGGGAAGTCAACATTCGTCAATGCTCTGAGCGGAAAATATGTCTCTCTATCTATGAATCTGGCCTGCACAAGCAAAATCCGCAGCATTATCAATAAAGCTTATGAGGATGGATACTCATACAAATATGATGGTCATCTGATCATTACGACGGATGAGAGCCAGCTTCGTGAAGATAGCGATGAAAATAAATCAGACAGTGTTGTTTCTGCAACGAGTTTTCATGGAATGTTGTCAGGTGAAAGGCTGACTCTTATTGACTCACCTGGTGTAAATTCATTTGAACATCCTGAACACAGGAAAATAACCGAACGCATAATCACAGGCGGTGACTACGATCTGCTGGTTTATATCATGAATGCAACACAGCTCCGCACTGATGATGACGCTGTCCATCTAAGTTATGTAAGAAATCATATAGGCAGCAAGCCAGCGGTTTTTGTGCTCAATTTTGTTGATGAAATTGACCCTGAAAGCGAGAAGCTTAATGCAATTATCTCAAGGCAGCGCAGGTATTTGGAAGAGAGGGGGTTTGTAGATCCTATTATCTGCCCTCTGTCGGCGAAAGCAGGGTATTTTTCTATGCAGTTCCAGAACAGTGTTCTGTCACGCTCGAAAACCAGGGAACTGTACTGCCTTATCGATACCATGAGCCGGTTTGATTTGCCTGGTTATTATGAAAGTAATTTCGACATAAAAATTCCGGATTTTGTGACAGAGGAAGAACAGCTGCAGAAAACTTCGGGGTTAACATACATCGAAAAACTGATGTTACAACTTACAAGGGGACGCAATTAAGATGATGCAGGTATTTGTTAAGTACAATCCTTATCGCATTAAGACTCAGATCCAGATTAACGGAAATGAAGTAGCAGAGGATAGCCCTCTGTACAAATATGTTAAGAACAAGAGACTTCAGGAATGGGTGGGAAGGTTTCCGAAAGCTCTTGTAAATACGCTGAATACTGTTGATTTTGATATCCAGTTCTATGGTATGCCTCTTGACTGGGATGATTTTGAGAATGTTTTCCGCGAAGCGCAAAAGTCTGGAGTCATCAGGAAACTTACCCTCAGCTTTAAGGAGGGTAAATCATCGGCTGAGTCAATAAAAGATAAAATAGTCAATATATTTAAAGATTTGCAGGAAGGACCGATTGAGGAGTTCAGATCTCCCAAACTTATCAATGCATTCGAGGAGGTAGACGATTCTGTTTTCCCAGTAAATGTCATTGCAACTATGAGTTCCGGAAAGTCCACGCTTATAAACGCACTTCTTGAAAAGAAGCTGATGCCTTCCAAAAATGAGGCTTGCACTGCCACTATCACCAGCATACTGGATAACGACTCTGATAAATTTACGGCAGTTGCTTACAATGGAGACGCTGTACTCAAGAGGATACCAGAGCTTACCTATGAGGACATGAACAAGCTGAATGACAATGAGAATGTAACCTACATTGAGGCTAAGGGGAATATCCCGTTTCTGAACGCCAACGATACTGCTTTAATGCTTGTCGATACTCCGGGCCCGAACAATTCACAGAACGCTGTCCATAGGCAGATAACCTATCAGGCGATCAACAATGATTCAAATAATCTGATCCTTTATGTTTTGAACGGTACGCAGCTTTCCACTAATGATGACGCCGCACTGCTTCGATATGTTTCCGAACAGATCCAAAAGGGCGGCAAGATGATGAGAGACCGCTTCCTTTTTGTTATCAACAAGATGGACGCCTTTCACCCTGAAGATGAGGATATCGGTGAAGCAATTGAAGCAGCAAAAAACTATCTGCATGGATACGGAATAGATGATCCTCAGGTTTTCCCATGCTCAGCGGTTACCGCACTTAATATAAGGACTTGCCTCAAAGGGATAGATCCGGAGAACATTTCCCCACAGGAACAGCGCAAATTGCCATCGGGCGCTAGAAATACACTTAATACGATCTTTACCTTTGAGGACAATGAGTCCATGCATCTGGAACAGTATTCAACGCTCTCTCCGAGTGCTCAGACAGAGCTTGAATACAGGCTGAGAAAGGCTGAGGAAAGCGGAGACCTTAAGGAGCAGGCGCTCATCCATAGCGGCATTTGCTCGATTGAGTCAGCAATCACTGCATATGTTAAGAAATATGCCAGGACCAAAAAAGTAAAGGACTTGGTCGAGACATTTGACGAGGTAATCGAAAGTTCAAAGGTCATGGCTAAAGCCAAGGATCGCGTTGCCACTGATGAGAAGGCTGCCGAGGCAGCCAGGAAACGAGCCGCTGCCGTAAACGCGAGAATTCAGAACGGAAAGGAGGCTGCTGAATTCAGCAAGAAGATAGAAACATTGAATCCAATGGATTCTATCCGCAAGAAGGCAGAAAAACTAAAGGATGAGGCATCATCCAGTATCAGCAAGGCTTTTGGACATTATGGAGCTGAGATAACAAGCCGTGATGAGGCAAAGAGACTGGTCTCGGAATTTGCCGATAGGTGCTCTGACTCAATTGCAAGACTGACTACTGAAATAGAGAGTGCGGTTAATAAAGAAGTCATAGAAACAGGTAAAAGGCTGCTTATTGAGTACCAGAATAAGCTGTCGAAGATAGATGATTCTGTTGGCGGGGATGCATCACTTGATTTCGGAACGGCAGACCTGATAAAAGGTGCCCTCAGCCAGATGCGTAATGCCGTTGCGGCAAGGTGTACCGATGATTTCGCTACTGAGACAATCGATGATCTTGGATCAGTGACCTACGAAGACAAGGTCTGGTACGAGAAGGTCGGACAGGAGGAAGAGCAGGTTTATGACGGTACAGAGAAGGTCCAGGTTGGAACAACTCGGGTTCAAATAGGCTCTCACAGGGAGAAACGCGGAACAGAAAAGGTAAAGAATCCTGCAAAGAAAGGTTTTTGGGGATTTCTTAAGTTCTGGGAAGATGACTATATCGAGAGAGATGTTTATGAGGACGTTGCTGATTATAGGAATGATCCTGTATATGAGACCAGAGCAAAGTTCAAGAAGGTTATGAGAGATGTCTTTGAAGAGCGTCATGAAAAGGTAGAGCATTTTTCCGTTCAAACCAGTGAAATACAGGTCGGATTAATCAGCCAGTACCGCAGGGATCTGGATGATGGGCTTGAGAAATCCATGGACCTTGCCAATCAGCAGATCGTTGAAATAAAGAGCCAGTTCGCTTCTCTGTTCAAAGAATTGGACGAATATATCAAGCAGAAGTATGCTGAACTTGAGAAGTGTGCTGATGATGCTAAATCCAGCGAAGCTGCCCTTGAGGAAAATAGGCGGGTGCTGGCATGGCTTGAGCACACACAGCAGCAAATAAATGAAATACTTGATATTTGAGAGTTGGAAAATCAGACAGGGAAATCTGCAATTGCAGAAAATGTAAATATTGTGGCTGCTCCAGTGGTACAGATAGCTGTGGCAGCCAAGCATGCGATTCATCTAAAAATTTTAATTTTCGTATTTATTGAGGTGTCTGAAAATGCATAAACAAGTTAAAAAATGCCTCGACAATCATGACATCAAGGGGCTGAGGTACATTTTCATTGATTCGCTTGATGTTGATCCGACTTTTGAAGATTACCGCGATGACTATAGGAATTGTCTTAAAGAGAGCGGATTTTTTGAGGAATACCAAGAACTTACACCTGTCCATGAGAGATCTTGTTGGAATAATGATTACTGGCAGAAATTAAAAAGAGATTTGGAAAAAAATTTTTCCCAAAAAAGATTTGAGCACATGATTGAAGTGGCTGGAGTTGTTTATGCTGATAAAGTATCCAGACTTAATAAAGAGCGGAATGCAAGACTTGATGTGCACAATTCAGATGCACCTGTTGCTAGCCCTGAAAAAGAAGATGAAAAGCAAATCATAGCAAGTAAGGACGAGCCTGTCGAAGTTGTCGCAAAGCATTCTACAAGGTCTGAAATTCAGCAGAGAAATGCTAATGTTGAGAGACTGAAGAAAGAAGAAGATGAACAAATTAGAAAAGAACGGGAAGATTGGGCAGAAAAGAACCGGCTTGAACAGCAATCTCGTATGGCATCGAAAGATAGAGTAGAGGCTGGAACTCATGTTGCTCACAATGATTTCAGCTCGAATAGCAATTACGCTAATAGTACCTATAACCATGCTCAGCAGGAAAAAAAAACGACAAATGGCTGCCTGGGGCTGGGACTGGCTGTGGTCGGGGTGGTGGTTCTGGTCGCTGCGATAGTAATATTGGGCCGGGAATAAACAAAAGTTCTGGGGAAAAGATAAAAGAGGCCATATTCAACCCTATTTATGAAGGTACAATGTCTGAGTTTTGGCTGTCTATCGGACATAAGTTCCTTATAAAGAGGGTTTATAGCAGATCTAGAAAAAGAATTGGAGATTACGTATATAAGATTGTAAGCGATGAGAACAGGGTTGGTAGAATTAAAGACTTAATGGCTGCATATTCTCGAAAAGTCAGGTATGTAGAAACGAACACTTATTTCATTGAAGAATTTAACATTGATCTTAACAGGTCTTCAGGATTTTGCAGAATAAAACCTAAAAAATTTGAGTTTGATTGTCAGTATTCGGTAAATGGCTGGATTTATTTTGAAACAGTGAGGTTAAAGGCCTGATGAAATACAGCGACTTCTGCGCATCAGATAAAATCAAGCATATAACAGCTGATCCTGTGCCCAAACCTGTTCAGAAGCAGGCAGTTGCTGAGCATGCAGAAACTTATATGGAGCACCCGTCTGCCAGGAAAGAAATTGCTGCTTCAGGATCTGGTTCAGTAATAAAACAGACAGCTGTATATCCTGTGAGGGCGCAGACTGTGATTTCACCGGAAAATATGGATTTGGCAAATCTTCAGAATAACCTTAGCAGTGCATTGAAGATTATTGAAGATGAGGTCAATAAAGGGTATGTTACCAAACTGGAACAACTGCCTGTAATTCCTCCGGAAAGAGTCATTCCAAAGGATCTGCAGGATATTCATTTCTTTAAGATATCAGAACTTGTCTACCAGGAAAATGAATTTTCAGTAGACAATCTCTCAATGGTATTCAGTTCACTATCAAATCGCCCATGCACGCTAGTCCTGATGCTGAACAGCAATGGTGTCAATACGGATTTCTATCTCGGCGCAAGGCCAAACGGGAATAATTCCGGAGGGACGCTTTTCCAGATGCTGCGTCAGAGCCTGTTAGGATTTTTCCCAGGCAGCAAACTTACACAGTATTACGACGATGACATGAGAAGTGATGTCGATGCGATTAAGGTTGGTGCTGTATCCAGTGTGAGCTGCATTGCGGACTACAAGCGGAATGAAAAGACTGTTTCAAACCGTGACTTCGTACAGGGGCTTGAGAAGTTCGTTTATTCGATGCAGGGAAAGAGCTTTACTGCAATTTTCATCGCGGATAGTGTAAATCACGACAAGTTAATGGAACGCGAACATGAGTACGAGCGTATATACAGTCAGATATCGCCGTTTGCAGACATGCCCCTTAATTTTTCTGTAACCAATAGCAGCGGCTCGTCAACAGGTGAAAGCAAAGGTACAACAAAGAACAGGGGTCTTTCATCAACAAAAGGCAATTCGTTAACAAACACGTTCGGGATCCATGAAGAAATAGGACTGCATGAAGAGACCGGTTATCATGAAGATACTGGTTATACGGATACTGAAAGCCACAGTGATTCTAGGCAGGAATCAGAATCAGATGGCACTCAACATACAGATTCTGATTCAGACAGCGAAACAGAAACATCCAGCTTTGGATTTAGTCTTTTTGCAAACTGTTCATTTTCAAATAGCAAAAGCCATGCGCATTCCGTTTCTGATTCAGTCTCAAAGACGCTGACTTATGGTACTAGTGTTTCCGATGGTAGAAGCCATGCAAAAAACAGATCCAGCGGGGTCAGTAACGGAGGAGGCAGTAGCTGGACCGGCGGAACAAATAACAGCGTTACCAGTGGGACAAATGAGGCAATTACAAATTCAGAAGGCTCGTCAGAAAACTTCACGAATACCAGAACACTGACTGATACTTTTGGTAATTCACGTGGAATAACCCTGCATGCCAAGAATATGGCTATTCAGCATACGATGCACCTGCTGGAAAAGCATTTGAATCGAATTGAAGAGTGTGAAAGCTATGGTATGTGGAACTTTGCAGCGTATTTTCTCGGCGAGTCGGTAGCAGAGACAGTCAGCGCGGCAAGCACTTATAAGTCTGTCATTGCGGGGACTGACAGCGGCATTGAGAGAAGCGCAGTGAATTCCTGGTCAGACGAAGAGAAAGTCCGAGATTTAAGGAAATATATTGTCAATTTTATTCATCCTCAGTTCGAATATAAGTGTTTTGGCTATGGGAGTGACAGTATATCGGTAAATCCCTCAATTCTGGTGAGCACCAGCGAGCTCGCGATTCATATGGGGCTCCCGAGGCATTCAGTGACAGGACTGCCGGTGGTTGATCACGCGAGGTTTGCCCTGGAAATCATCAGCAATAAGGATTCTGATGCGGGAAAGCTGCCGCTTGGCAGGCTGTATAACCTCGGAGAGACGACTGAAAAGAAAGTTGAGCTTGATACAGCCAGCCTTTCCATGCATACCTTTGTGACAGGATCCACAGGTTCTGGAAAGTCAAATACGGTTTACCAGATGCTTTCCGGACTGCGCCGCAGCGGAGTCCCATTCCTCGTCATTGAACCTGCTAAAGGGGAGTACAAGGATGTATTCGGCGGCCGGAAGGATGTACGCGTGTACGGGACCAACCCGAATTTAACCGGCTGGGAAATGCTGAGGATCAACCCGTTCAGTTTCCCGAAGCATACCCATATTCTTGAACACCTCGATCGCCTGATTGAAATATTCAACGTGTGCTGGCCGATGTACGCGGCCATGCCGGCTGTCCTCAAGGACGCGGTGGAAAGTGCTTATGCATCATGCGGCTGGGATCTGGAAAAGTCTGTAAACAAGTATGATGACAGGCTTTTCCCCAGCTTCCGCGATGTTGTCACTCAGGTCGGCCGTGTGATGAGCGAGAGTGCCTACTCAGCTGATAGCAAAGGTGATTACACAGGATCTCTTGTAACAAGGCTGAAATCGCTCACAAACGGCATTAACGGGCTGATTTTCACGACTGACGATATACCTGAGCCGGTTATGTTTGACAGCAGCTCAATAGTGGATCTGAGCAGGGTCGGCTCTGCCGAGACCAAATCACTGATTATGGGACTGCTGGTCCTGAAGCTCCAGGAATACCGCATGGAGCAGAGGTACTCAGGCGAGGAGGCCAATAAGGTACTGAAGCATGTGACTGTCCTCGAAGAGGCGCACAATCTGCTTAAAAGGACATCAGCTTCTCAGTCAGGTGACACAGGCAATCTTGCTGGCAAATCTGTTGAGATGCTGTCAAATTCCATAGCAGAGATGCGGACATATGGAGAAGGCTTCATCATAGCGGATCAGGCACCCGGGCTTCTTGACATGTCAGCCATCAGAAACACGAACACCAAGATTATCCTCAGGCTGCCTGATTTGTCTGATCGCGAACTTGTCGGAAGGGCTGCGGGGCTCGATGATCATCAGATAGCAGAGCTGGCGAAACTTGAGACAGGAGTCGCTGCTGTATCTCAGAACGACTGGCTGGAGCCTGTTCTCTGCAGGGTTGACGAGTTCAGGGGAGCCAAATCCTCAGGCAGCCTAATCAGCAAGACTGATGACGATCATCATCAGCGGAATGACGGCGCTCAGCTCAGCTATGAGATACAGGATTTCATCATGAATGAAGGCCTGTATGGAAGACGTGATATGGAAACGCTGAATCTGCTCAAGGATAGGATAATCAGGTCGAAACTCGGTACCTCGGTTAAGTGTGCGCTTATTGCATATGCCGCTGCTGATGAGCGGAGCGCAAAGGCCTGGTTCCGGAAGCTGTGCTATGAGTTTTTTAACGCAGACAGTGCGATAAAGGCATCGTGCCAAGGGACCGATATTAAGTCGTGGGCCAGGTGTGTGGCTGCGAGGCTCAGACCTGATGTCTCCAAGTACTCAGCTGAGAAACAGAAAATCCTGATGGCGAGGATAGTCTCAGAAATGTACGAGCGTAATCCGGCGTATATAAATGTGATGCGCAGATTTGCAGAGATCTGTCAATCAGAAGGGGGTATATTTTGATATCGGAATTAGCTGAAGAGGCAATGGAAAAAGGCAGTGATGAACTCGCTTCTGATATCAGAAATGTCAGTCCTGAGAGCGACATTTCAGCAGACGAGGCCAAAGATTATCTTGATTCTCTTGGAGAAGGTGAGACAAGTGAAGGCTCGTCATCTGAAAAAATGGATGAGCCGAATCATCCGGAAGACACTGTGTCACCAGAACAAGTCAGACCGTCAGATGTTGATGACAACGGCCAGAAATACAAGACCAATGGTGAGCTGAACCCTAATACCGGTTACGATGTTAATGGCTATCACTATGAGACTGACTCAGAAAGCCGGATAATTTCCTGGGAAGGCAAGTCCAAATACAATCCTGATGCAGAAAGGGATCCTAAAGCTCAGACGGATGCAGGCGGGCAGGACAGGAAAGAAGGAGATGATGGCGGTCATGTAGTAGGACGTCAGCTTGATGGCTCTCCAGGCAATGAGAATATGGTGCCGATGCGGGACACAGTGAACCGCGGCGACTACCTTAAGGGAGAAAATGAAATCGCCGATGCAGTCAAGGCCGGAAAGGAAGTATATGACAGCGGCAAGCTGGAATACGATGGTGATTCCAAACGGCCTTCAAAAATTGAAAGGGAATACAATATTGACGACCGTAGGATTGAGGGCCGGTATGATAATGTGGAAGGATCTCAGGATCTCCTTGATGACGTAAAAGGCGATATATCCGACGATGACTACAGCAGTCTTTCAGATATGATAGGAGACATGGAGGAAGGCGGATCTGAGGTTTCCGTGACGTCTGTACGCAAGGAATATGATACGGAAGGCAACCTTGTTTCTGTGACTGTCGGTGTAAGAGATGAGACAGAAGGATCCAAAACATATATTACCTATAAACCAGGGGAGACATCGTAATGTTTGGTGATAAGGTCATTGCCGGTCTGAAGGCTAAAGGCGTGTCTGATATAAAGCTTATTGCCTTGGTTTCAGAGACCAGCAGTCAGGTGATTTTCTATGGCAGAATCAATGGTTCTGTTTATCAGTCAAACGATATGGTCGAAAGAAATTTAATAGATTCCCGCACTGTTGACGGTGTTTATCAGGAAGTTGCCGAAATGGTCAGAAATGACTCACAGTTCGATGGCAGCGGAATGAACGTTGTACAGCTTGATGAGGCTGCCCGTTCGGTTAAGTTTGAACATTATGAAAGAAAGTGCAGGGTATTCAAGATTATCAGTGACTGGAAGAAAGGGGTGATCTGAATCTGCTGTTTTGTGGGTAACTTCACCTAAAATATCAGAAGTTACTCCTGTAAAGGCTGTCTGCCGTCAGCTCATTTGGCCGCTTCATATTTCGTCCCGCGCCCGTTACCGGTTATCTGGACATAGCCTTTGGCGGCGAGCTGCTTGAGTATCGCTGTCACCTTGGACTTGCTGAACCCGGTGTCCTGGGATGCCGAGCTGCTGCTGATCTTCCTGCCTGTTTTCATCAGACCGTAAACAGTTTCCTGATCCTCTGTGAGGTCGGCAGTGCCAGGCACAGGCAGTATTGCCTGAATTGCATTCTCACTGATATCAAAGACAGGCTTCCGTCTGTTATTCTCATACGCTTCCTGAATTCTTCTGATGCCTGTCCCGGGCTGCTCAAGGTAATGCATCCGGTAAAAAACACTGCTGAGAACAGGATTTCTCAGCAAAGGGACCATGCTGTTCATGTAGTCATCACGGTTAATGCCCTCAGGGAGGCCGCCAGGGGTGAAGATTTCGATCCGATCTGCAAACA
>Ga0256871_1001304_pt1 | contig 12006 bp, 8 predicted proteins | sample RumenRJG_07RNA_FD_185439 | JGI IMG/M metagenome (GOLD analysis project Ga0256871, IMG submission 185439) | Metatranscriptome of bovine rumen microbial communities from Lethbridge, Alberta, Canada - Rumen RJG_07 (Metagenome Metatranscriptome) | ecosystem: Host-associated > Mammals > Digestive...
CCGGACCTGCTCCGCGTCGGGGTGAGAGCGATGCGTATATATCTGGTGATGACGCCCGTCGTCGGCTCTTCCATCATAGCGGGAAATTATTTCCAGGCCGTCAATAAACCCCTCTTTTCCCTGTTCTTTACGATCAACCGCCAGGTCTTTTTCCTCATTCCCTGTGTCTATCTGTTTTCATCGTTCCTGGGTCTGGATGGCATCTGGCTGGCCGGAGCCGTCAGTGACGGGGCGGCGTTCATCGTTACGACAGCGGCATTAGTCTATAATGTACGACAAATGAAAAAACGGATACCGGCCTAAACCGATGGGTGGTATGTATTGTCCTGTTATCATCAAGGAGACTGTCCTGTCGTGCAGTCTCCTTTTTCTGTACATATGTTCGCCAATATGCTATACTGGGATAACGGAAAATTGCTATTCCTTTGTTCTGATTCGAGGTCTGCTATGGATATACAATCGCATTTAAATAAAGATTATGATACGTCTCATCCGTTCCGGGTCGTTGCGCCATATGAACCGATGGGAGACCAGCCGGAAGCCATTGCATCACTGGCTGAAGGGGTAAAGTCTGGTCAGTGGGCGCAGGTCCTGCTGGGGGCTACGGGGACAGGCAAGACGTTTACCATGGCCAAGGTCATTGAAGCCGTGCAGAAACCGACGCTGGTCATTGCCCACAACAAGACGCTGGCTGCCCAGCTTTGCAGTGAATTCAAGGCGTTTTTCCCCGATAATGAAGTAGCATACTTTGTCAGTTACTACGATTACTATCAGCCGGAAGCGTATATTGCTTCGACCGATACGTATATTGAAAAAGATGCGTCTATCAATGATGAAATCGATAAACTGCGCCATTCGGCGACGATGAGCCTCTTTGAACGGCGTGATGTCATTATCGTCGCGTCCGTGTCCTGTATCTATGGCCTGGGCGATCCGGAAGATTACAGTGAACTCGTCGTTTCTCTGCGGCTGGGGCAGGAAAAGTCACAGGAAGAAATCCTGCACAAGCTGGTCGATATCCAGTATACACGCAATGATGTGAGCCTGGAACGGGGGACGTTCCGCGTCCACGGTGACACCATCGAAGTATTTCCGGCGGCCTTTGATAATTCTGTCATCCGCATTGAAATGTTCGGTGATGAAATCGACAGGCTGACCGAAGTGGACGTACTGACCGGGGAAGTGATTGCCGAACGGAAACACGTGGCGATTTATCCGGCCAGTCATTATGTTACGACGAAAGATAAGATGGAACGGGCTCTGGGAACTATCCGGAACGAACTGGATGAACGGCTCAAAGAGCTGAAAGATGGCGGTCATTTCCTGGAAGCCCAGCGACTGGAACAGCGGACCCGTTACGACATGGAAATGATGGAAGAAATGGGGTATTGTTCAGGGATTGAAAACTATTCCCGTCACCTGGCAGGACGAAAAGCCGGACAGGCCCCGTATACGCTGCTTGACTATTTCCCTGACGATTTCCTCATCATGGTCGATGAATCCCACGTGACGCTGCCACAGCTGCGGGCCATGTATGCCGGTGATCGTTCGCGCAAGCAGTCGCTCATCGAATATGGCTTCCGTCTGCCATCGGCTCTGGATAACCGGCCCTTGACCTTTGATGAATTTACAGAACGGATCAACCAGATTATTTTTGTCAGCGCTACACCGGGAGACTATGAAATGGAAGTGCAGACTAATCTGGCCCAGCAGATTATCCGGCCGACGGGACTGCTCGATCCGGAAGTGGAAGTCCGCCCCATTGCCGGCCAGATGGACGACCTCCTGGGTGAAATCCGCAAGCGCCGTGAGCGTCACGAACGGGTGCTGGTCACGACGCTGACGAAAAAGATGGCAGAAGACCTGACGGATTACTTGAAAGAAATGGGAGTGCTCGTGCGCTACCTCCATTCCGATATTGCTACCATCGAACGGGCCGATATCATCCGGGACCTGCGGGCCGGCGTGTTTGATGTCCTGGTTGGTATCAACCTGCTGCGTGAAGGTCTCGACATGCCGGAAGTGTCGCTGGTGGCTATTCTCGATGCCGATAAAGAAGGGTTCCTGCGGTCCGATACGGCTCTCATCCAGACTATGGGCCGGGCAGCCCGTAATGTCCATGGCAAAGTCATCATGTATGCCGATAAGATTACCGATTCCATGGCCCGTGCCATAGATGAAACGAAACGGCGCCGCAAAGTGCAGGATGCCTATAATAAAGCACACCATATTACGCCCAAGTCGGTCAAAAAAGAGGTAGTCGATCTGATAGAACTGACGAAAGTAGCAGAGGACCAGAAAGAGTATGGTCATAGTGCGGATAAACCGCTGACCCGGGAAGCACTGCATAAGGTCATTCAGACGGTAACATTGCAGATGAAGCAGGCCGCCAAAAATCTGGAATTCGAAAAGGCGGCGGAATTGCGGGATCGGCTGGGGCAATTACGGCAGAAACTGGCGGACATGAGCCAGGACGACACGCTGCCCAAAGAAATGCAGGGCAGTGACATGCCGAAGCGGCGGTACCGGCGCAAAATCAAGCGGCCCGATGCGAAGAAGCGATAGGCACAGGCAGCAGTTCGCAGGCCGTAACGGCCCGTTTTTCATCAAACCTCAAACATCAAACATCAGACGTCAAACTTCAAACGGGAGGCACGAAGTGCAAGATAAGTATATTGTCATCAAAGGTGCCAGACAGCACAATCTGAAGAATATAGATGTAAAAATACCCAGGGATAAACTAGTCGTATTTACCGGCCTGTCCGGGTCGGGGAAGTCATCCCTGGCTTTCGATACGATTTATGCCGAAGGACAGCGGAGATATGTCGAATCGCTGTCAGCGTATGCCCGCCAGTTCCTGGGACAGATGGATAAGCCCGATGTCGATTACATTGAAGGGCTGTCGCCGGCTATTTCTATCGATCAGAAGACGACGAGCCGGAATCCCCGGTCTACTGTAGGGACGGTCACAGAAATCTACGATTACCTGCGATTGCTGTATGCCCGTGCCGGGGAAGCGTTCTGCCCGAAGTGCGGCAAGCCCATCCGCCAGCAGACAATCCAGCAGATGGCCGATTCCCTCATGGCTCTGGGTGACGGAGAAAAAGTCATGATCATGGCACCCGTCGTCGATGGGCGAAAGGGGACTCATCAGAAAGTATTGTCCCGTCTGGTCAAAGACGGATATGTCCGGGTGCGCGTCGATGGAGAAGTCTATCTTTTGTCGGACGATATTCCTCTGGAAAAGAATAAGAAGCATACTATCGAAGTCATTGTCGATCGCCTGGTCATCAAGGACAGTATCCTGACTCGGCTGACTGACTCTCTGGAAACGGCAGCGAAATTAGGCGAAGGCATCGTCCATGTCTTCCACATGAGCACGAAAGAAACTGTGACGTACAGCCAGCATTTTGCCTGCCCCGATTGTCATGTGAGCCTGCCGGAAATCGAGCCTCACCTGTTTTCGTTCAACAGTCCCTTTGGTGCCTGTCCGGCCTGCTCAGGCATCGGCAGTACCATGGAAGTTGATCCCCATCTGTGTCTGCCTCATGGTGATGTATCCTTTGCCGACGGCTGTATTGCTGCCCTCAGCAGTAATCCCGATTCATGGTTCATGCGTCAGCTGGGAGGCCTTTTGAAACCGTATGGATTTACGATACAGAATTGCTATAATGACCTGCCGGAAGAACTGCAGCAGAAATTGCTCTACGGTTCGGATGATGAATGTGTCTTTGAATATGAAAATCTGCGCGGTGAAGTTAAGACATTCTCGACGCCCTTTGAAGGGGTTATACCGATGGTGCGCCGCCGTTACCGCGAAGCTTCATCAGATATGATGCGCGACCAGTTTGGCCAGTTTATGTCGGTCAAGCCGTGTACGGCCTGTCATGGGGCCCGGTTGCGGCCGGAAGCGCTGGCTATTAAAATTGGCGGACTGGACATCCATGAGCTGACAGATTTATCCGTGACGGATATGATTCACTTTTTTGATACGTTGGAACTCAGCCATCGGCAGCAGCTGATTGCCAAACAGATTCTCAAAGAAATCAGGGCCCGCCTCGATTTCCTGCGGACCGTAGGGCTGGAATATCTCACATTGTCCCGGACTGCAGGCACTTTGTCAGGCGGGGAAGCCCAGCGCATCCGCCTGGCTACGCAGATAGGTTCTGGTCTGGTCGGCGTCCTGTATATTCTCGATGAACCGTCTATCGGCCTTCATCAGCGGGACAACGACAAACTGCTCGGTGCCCTGAAGCATCTCCGCGACCTGGGAAATACCCTGATTGTCGTAGAACACGACGAAGATACCATGCGGGCGGCCGATTATATTCTCGATATCGGGCCGGCAGCCGGAGAACACGGGGGACGGATTGTTGCCCAGGGGACGGCGGAAGATATCATGGCATGCCCGGAATCCCTGACTGGACAGTATCTGAAAGGGACGAAATTCATCCCTGTTCCGGCACAGCGCCGTCCGGGAAATGGAACGCAGATTGAAATCGTCGGTGCGGCAGAACATAATTTAAAAAATATCGATGTAGCCTTTCCTCTGGGAACACTTACGGTAGTGACCGGTGTATCTGGTTCAGGAAAATCGACACTGGTCAATGAAATCCTTTATAAAGGGATGGCAGAAGCCGTGTATGGTACGCCCCACCGGCCGGGAAAATTTAAAGAATTGCGCGGCACAGAATACATCGATAAAATCATCAATATCGACCAGTCGCCTATCGGACGGACTCCCCGATCCAACCCGGCTACCTATACGGGTGTCTTTGATTTCATCCGCCAGCTGTTCAGCCAGACGCCGGAAGCCAAGGTCCGTGGCTATAAAGCCGGCCGGTTTAGTTTCAACATCAAAGGCGGCCGCTGTGAAGCCTGCCGGGGCGACGGCATCATCCGCATCGAAATGAATTTCCTGCCCGATGTCTACGTGCCCTGTGAAGTATGCCATGGTACGCGGTACAACAGGGAAACGCTGGAAGTAAAGTATAAAGGCAAGACGATTTCCGATGTCCTGAACATGACCGTAGATGAAGCCTGCGATTTCTTTGCCCAGATTCCGCGCATCCTCAATAAACTGAAAACGCTCCAGCAGGTCGGTCTCGGGTATATCCGACTGGGACAGCCTGCGACGACCTTATCCGGCGGGGAAGCCCAGCGGGTAAAATTGGCGACAGAGCTTTCCAAGAGAAGTACCGGGCGCACGTTGTATATCCTTGACGAACCGACGACTGGGCTGCATACGGCGGATATCCACAAGCTGATGGATGTCCTGCAGCTCCTCGTCGATGGCGGAGATACGGTCGTTGTCATTGAACATAATCTCGATGTCATCAAGGCGGCTGATTATCTCATCGATCTGGGACCTGAAGGCGGCGACGGAGGCGGCACGGTCGTTGCGACGGGGACGCCGGAAGATATCTGCGCTGTCCCGCAGTCGTATACGGGGCAATTCCTGAAACCCGTACTGGAACAGACGCGGAAACTCATGGAAGAACGAGGTGACCAATAGTGGCATTTTCACAGGCCGTGCTCGAAAAAGTGAATAATCTGACGACCCAGCCCGGCGTGTATTTATGGAAAGATGCCAAAGGTCATATTATTTATGTGGGCAAGGCAGTCAATCTGCGCAACCGCGTCAAAAGTTACGTCCGCAACGATGCCAACCGGGCCGTCAAAGTGGCGGCTATGATCAGTCATGCTGTCGATCTGGAAACCATCGTCGTAGCCAATGAAATGGAAGCGCTGATTCTGGAAAATACGCTCATCAAGAAGCATCATCCCCGGTATAATATCATGCTTCGCGATGACAAGACCTATCCTTATATCAAGGTGACGCTGCAGGACGACTATCCGCGGGTCTGCATGACCCGGCGGGTCCTGCGTGATGGTGCCCGGTATTTCGGCCCCTTTGCCGATGCCGGGGCAGTGCACCGCGTCCTGAAACTGATGCAGCGTGCCTTCCACATCCGGACCTGCCGCAATCTCAAAGCAGACCGGCCGTGCCTGCAGTATCATATGGGACATTGCGATGCGCCCTGTGTGCACTATATTACAAAAGCTGATTATCAGGAATTGGTCCGGCAGGCCGTGGATCTGCTGGAAGGAAGGAATACGCCGCTTATACGGGATTTACAACAAAAAATGGAAACAGCATCGGATGAGCTGGAATTTGAAAAAGCAGCTGTGTACCGGGACCAGATAGAAGCCATCCGGGTCATTCAGTCCCAGCAGAACATTGTCACCCAGGGCGGCGATATGGATGTATTGGGACTGGCCAGCGATGCCGGACAGTCCTGCGTCCAGATTTATACCATCCGCAGCGGCCGGCTTATGGGACGGGAGACATTCAGTCTGGATCACAGCGATGATGAGTCAGCCGCCGATATGACGGAAGCCGTCATTGACCAGTATTATACGGCTCAGTCGTTTATCCCGCGGGATATTGTCGTAGCCGCTGTGGCAGAACAGGAAGATTGTGAACGGCGGCTGAGCCAGCTGAAAGGCCAGCAGGTCAACCTAATCATTCCCCAGCGGGGCAGTAAAAAGAAACTCCTCGCCATGGCGGAAGAAAACGCCCGCGTCCTGCTCGAACAGAGACGGCTCCAGTGGCAGCATGATACGGATAAGACGAGCGGTGCCGTCCAGGCTCTGGCCCGGGTGCTGGACCTGCCGTCCCTGCCGGAACGGATGGAATGTTTTGATATTTCCCATACCCAGGGTATCGAAACGGTTGCCTCTATGGTAGTTTTTGAAAATGGTCAGCCGGCACGCAGTGAGTACCGGAGGTTTAAATTAAAAACCGTACAGGGAAAGCCCGATGATTTTAAATCTATGGCGGAAATCATGGAACGGCGGTATAATGAAAAAGACTGGCCCGTTCCTGATTTAATAGTCATCGATGGCGGCAAGGGACAACTTCATGCCGCTCTGCCAATCATACGGCAGGCCGGGTGTGAGGCGCCGGTCATCAGTCTGGCCAAGCGCATAGAAGAAGTCTTTGTCGAAGGGCGCAGCGATTCAATTATCCTCAGCCATCATACGCCGGAGCTGCAGCTGCTGCAGGCTATCCGCGATGAGGCGCATCGTTTTGCTATTACCTACCACCGGCATCTGCGGGGAAAGCGCAGTCTCGTTTCTATTCTGGACCATATCGAAGGCATCGGTCCGACACGGCGCAAGGCGCTGTGGCAGCACTTTAAAACGATCGATGACATGAAACAGGCAGAAATTGATGAATTGGCGGCTGTACCGGGAATGACTCGTCAGACAGCTGAAAATGTATATTATTTTTTCCGCCTGGGAACAGATGAAAAACGGAAACAAACTCAATTGAAGTAATATTACGAAGTATCAGAGGAGGGATTTTCGATGAAACAAAAAATATTAGCTATGCTCAGCGTTGCTCTGTTGACAGCATCAGTCGCGCTGGCGGCACCGCCTGCCGATGTTCAGATGGTACAGATGCCGCGGTCAGAAGATGGAGACAGTTATCTGGAAATGTCCTATCCGGACGTCACGGTCATGGGAAATGCAGCAGCGACGGCACAAATCCGTCAGTATTATGCAGATGAACAGAAAGAAACGCAGGATTTTTTCAATAAGCAGAAAGATAAAGCCGGCAATCATAGTTTTGTCACGGAAACGAAATCTTATGAAGTAACGCATAATGATGGTACCTATTTATCCATCGTCGAATCGGGACAAATCTATTTTGGCCGGGATGCTCACCCGACCCATTGGAAAAAAGGGACAACGTTTGATTTGACGACGGGGAAAAAAGTAACCTGGCAGGAAATTATCAAGCCGGGCGATGAAAAGTATTTTACGATCAAAAAAATCAATCAGGCGTTGTTCTCCAGCAAGTATCAGCTTTCTTCTTATTTTACCGGCCTGACACAGCTTCCGGAAAACTATTATCTCGATAAAGCGGGGAATATCCATTTCCTGTTCGGGCTCTATGAAGTAGCTCCCTATTCTACGGGCATCGTCGATTTGAATATGATGAAACGGGCAAAGTAAATTCGCATGTACCTTTGGCCTTATGGTAGTGTGTCCATTAGGAACACTACCATATATACATTTTTCAGTTGCAAATTTTATAGGACCATGATATGATGTGATGAGTGAAACATAATTATTTACTAAGATTTAGTATGATTTTGGAGGTAGAATCATGGACAAATACGAATGCACTATTTGTGGTTATATTTATGATGAAGCAGAAGGCGACGCTGACAACGGCGTAGCAGCAGGCACAAAATTTGCTGACCTGGCTGATGACTGGGTTTGTCCTACCTGCGGCGCTGGTAAAGACGCTTTTGTAAAAATGGACTAAGTCTGTCTCTACAGGCGGATTAGACGGGATTGTCTTCGGGCAGTCCCGTTTTTGTTTTATAATAGATGTGTTTTTCTATGGCGTAATAAGATACATTGCAGTACAATATAAGTAAAGTGTCATACATGTATACAACTTAAGGAGGTATGTCAAATGGATTTGAAAGAAGTACGTGACATTGCGCGTCAGAAAATGAAAGGCTGTCATGTCTGTCCCGAATGTAATGGGAAAGCCTGCGTCGGCATGATTCCCGGTTTTGGCGGCCTGCGCACGGCCCGTTCATTTATGCGCAATATGGAAGCATTGCAGGAATACGGCCTGGTCATGCGCAGCATGTCCGGACAGGATGAACCGGATACGAGCTGTCAGATATTGGGACGCAAACTGAGTATGCCTGTACTTATTGCACCTGTCGGTGGGATTGTTCTGAATGCCAAGGTAGACGGTGATCCGGCTACAGTAGAACAGGAATATGATGAAGCCGTGACACAGGGCGCCATGGACGCAGGTACGCTGTGCTTTACTGGAGACAGTGGAGCTCCTTATATGTATGCTTCGGGTATTGCTTCCTGTAAGAAACGCCCGGGCGTAGTCATCCCGACGATCAAACCCCGCAGCAATGACAAAATCATAGAAAAAGCCCATGAAGCGGAAGCTGCCGGCGCCTTCGCCGTTGCCAGCGATATTGATGCGGCGACATTGATCAATATGCGCATCTTTGGCCAGCCAGTAGGACCTAAGAGTGCTGGTGATATTACAGAAATCGTGAAATCCATCCAGCTGCCGTTCATCGTAAAAGGCATCATGTCGCCGGAAGAAGCCGTTGCCTGTGCCGATGCCGGAGCAAAAGGCATTGTCGTCAGCAATCACGGCGGCCGTGTCCTCGACGGCATGGCAGGTACGGCGGATGTGCTGCCGGGCATAGCTGATGCCGTTAAAGGCCGGCTGACGATTTTCGTCGATGGCGGTGTCCGTCACGGCGAAGACGTACTGAAGATGCTGGCTCTCGGTGCTGATGCGGTCCTTTTGGGACGTCCGGCTGCCGTAGCCGCTATCGGTGGCGGGGCGGAAGGTGTCAAACTGCTTCTGGATACACTGAAGCGGGAACTCATGGATGCCATGATGATTACCGGTGTCCGCGACTTGTCCCACGTCCCGTCAAATGTTGTTAGAAAATTATAACGATTGGCAGCCAGTCACCAGCCACTAATCCTACATTGACAGCCCGCTTGTCTTGCCCGTATAATAGTACTATTGCAATTATTGCAGTTGTACTCGATAGGAGGTATTTCATGCACAGCATTTCCTATTTCTGGCACTTATCGCGCCTTATATACGGACCACGGAATTTCCAGGAAAACAAGCGGGCTGTCGTTTTTTTTGCCCGTGCCATATCTAATCGGACCTTGTTTGAAGAATTGTACGATTTCTTCAATCACTATGAACCCATGAAAGGATTCTTTGACCAGCATGATCCTGATTTCCAGGAAGTCATGACCCGCGTCTTCTTATTCAAGAATTCGACCATGCGCCAGCGCCTCGATGCCTTGAAGCACCATTTCACTATCTTGCGGACGTTCTTTTCCGATGACGTCATTCACGAACTGTACTGGGGAAATGGCTATACCCTGTGGACCTCGCCGGATGAATCGCTGCCCTTGGAAGCACGGCTCATCTTTGATACGGGCCAGCGCAAGGAAGGCTTCCTGTCACTCTATCTCTATCACGAAGGCCAGATGATTTACCATTTCAATTTCCGCTTTGACTACAATGCTGATGGCACACCGTCCATGTATATCGGTACTATCCAGGGATCAAAACACGGCCTGGAAACGACGAAAGTCCTGACTAAAAAGCTTTTTGGATACCGTCCGAAGAATTTTATTCTTTACTTGATGCGCATTTTCGTCCAGACACTGGGCATTCACGATATGTACGTCATAACCGACGAAGGCTTCTATACTAACAGCCACATGCTGCGCGGCAACCGCTCGAAGAAGACCAATTTCAATGACTTCTGGGTTGGTGAAGGTGCCGTACCTGATAGTAAGGAACAGTGGTATTTCCGCCTGCCTATCGAAGAAAAACGACGCAAATACGGCGAAATCAAGTCCCAAAAGCGCAATCTTTTCCGCAAGCGCTATCTCCTTATGGACACCATCGTTCCTCCCTATATCGCTGTCATCAAGTCTCTCTTCCGTCAGGGATTTGATCCCATACCGTCGGCCATCGACGAAGCGGCTATCACCGATAAACCGGCTGACTACGATCCCATCGAAGCACCGGTGAAATAGCCTGTAGTACAAAGTTTATAGTTTGCAGCAAAAAAGAACCCTTCAGACGCATGCAACAGATGCTCTCTTTTATAGTGCATCTGCTGCATGACGGTGAGGGTTCTTTTTTTGGTGCGACCGGCAGTCATCAGCTAGCGACCTGCGATTCCTACGGATCTCCGATGACGATGCACCGGCCTCCCTGGGATTCGTAAAGACGATGAGAAATAGAGAGGACGGTCCGGTTCTGGGCAACTGCCTGCAGAGCCTGAAGAACTTGGGATTCTGTGAGGGAATCGAGGTTGGCTGTGATTTCGTCGAACAAGAGGATTTGCGGGTCCATGACGACGGCCCGGGCGATGGACAGGAGCTGGCCCTGGCCACGGGAAAAGAACTCTGGCTTGTAAGGCGTAGCCAATCCCTGGGGCAGGGCGTGGCATGTATCCCAAAGGCCGACGAGATGCAGTGCCTTTTCTATTGCTTCCGGTGTAACTCTCGGGTCTTTCAGGCTGATTTGATCGGCAACGGTGCCATGGATAGCGTGGAACTGCTGTTCGACATAGCCGAAGACCTGACGGCGGAGGGGAGCAGCCATGCGGGACGGATCGCAGCCGAAGACGCGGACCTGGCCCTGCCGGGGCCGGTAGAGGCCGAGGATGAGCTTAAAGAGGGTGCTTTTGCCGGCTCCCGTGCGGCCGGTGATAGTAACCATTTCCCCGGCTTCTACAATAAGAGTGAAGTGATGGAAAATGTCGGCTTCCTTGCCGTAGCCAAAGGCGGCATCGCCGATGACAAGCGGTGTTGCCGCCGGGTCGGGTTCCATCGTGCCGTTCTTTTCCTGGACGGGTTCGGCGAAGAAATCTTTCAGGCGGCCAATGCCGGCGACGGCAGACTGGATATTCTGGATTTCCATGCCGATGCTTTCCAAGGGCGAGAAGATACGGCGTACATAGGCGATGAGAGCGACAACACTGCCGACGGTCATGCCGAATAGTTCCTGCAGGGACGGACTGCTGACAGACAGAGACATCATCAGGCAGATGATGACTGTGCAACTGGTGATGATGATGGGCGAATAGATGGAATCGCAGAAATTGCTCCGTTCCATGGCCTCGAAACTATCGCGGATTGTACGGCCATAGCGCTGGCGCATATAGCGTTCCTGCTGGCAGGTATGGATCGTGCGGATATTGTGAACCGTTTCTGGTATGAGTTCATTTGTCCGGCTGACAGCGATGCGGTTGTCCCGCTGGGCCTGGAGCATGCGTTTTTGGAAGTAGCGGGTCAGGAGAAAGAGCAGGGGAAGGCAGATACAGATCAGTGCGCCCAGCCCCGGGCTCAGATGGAATACGACGGCGAGGATACTGAAAATCGTGAATACGTCGGCAATCA
>Ga0256871_1001308_pt1 | contig 11995 bp, 19 predicted proteins | sample RumenRJG_07RNA_FD_185439 | JGI IMG/M metagenome (GOLD analysis project Ga0256871, IMG submission 185439) | Metatranscriptome of bovine rumen microbial communities from Lethbridge, Alberta, Canada - Rumen RJG_07 (Metagenome Metatranscriptome) | ecosystem: Host-associated > Mammals > Digestive...
TTATCCTCCCTGAATATTTAGCGAGAATCAATGGCAATCGGCTATTTCTTGCCTTGATTTTTGAAAAAATAATCGAAATAGAAAAATATTATGATTGGGAATCAATTTTTAGAGGTTCCCTAATAAATGTAACTCACATAATTGCCGGAATGATATGCAGATATTTTCTTGAATTTGGCGAAGTGTCAAATACATATAACTTTACTTTACCGAATATAGCGATTCACATTGTAGCAATTTCGTGTATCTGTATTTGCGGTTACTTACACGAAAAGAAACAAATAGAAGAAAACAAGGAGGCAAGCTGATGAAAAAAATTGTTTTGACTATTACAATCTGTGTTGTGTTACTCGCCATTGCTTGTTCCTTATTTATTCACTTTGCTCCGGTAAGCTATGATGCAGGTGCTTGTGGCGGTGGATTTGATACTTGGATATTTGACAAGTATCAGAATGAACTGTTACAGAAATACATAACGGAACATAATTCTGATTTAAGAAACATTGAAATTATAGACGATTCAAAAGTAGTTAATTATGAAGGTCGGTATATTTCTATCCAATTCGACATAAAAGAAAAAGATAGACAACGCACTCTATATTTTGTCGGTAAAAGAGTTTGGATAGAAAATTATAGTTGGGAAATATGTCAAGTGATATATGACGGAGAAGTAGAGAATTTAAGCGATTACATTGCAAGCACTAACACCATCAAACAAACTAATTTCACAGTTTGGATTCTGCCATTGTTAATTGGTGTGCTTATCAGATTAGTGTTTATCAAATGGAAAAAAGGTTATATTTTATCAGGTGTATTTGCTTTAATCACCGTTGTTGTATGGATTTGGACCAAAAACCTTGTTAGTCACGGAGTTGACGGAACTGTAATGCTTTTTGCTTGGATGTCAACCATACTTACGGGAGGTTCGTTAATTGTTGGAGCTATATCACTTTTGATTAAAAAGATAAAACACAAGGAGGTCTGACTATGAAAACAAAATGGAATGAAAAACCTACTGCTGATAAAATAATGCTTATATTGAGAATAGTAATATCCGTTGTGGTCTTAATTGGTGCAGTATTACAGATAACAGGTGTATGGGATAAAGCCCTTAATGTGGCTATTCCTCTTTTGAGTGTACTGATTCTGATACAATCTATTCAGGAACATAAAGAACAGAAAAAAGCATCAGCAATCATTGGCTATGTTTGTTTCGCAGCTATGGTTGTTATGATTATCGGAGTATTTTTATAATGCGATGCAACTTTTAGGATGTTTAAATTGTTTTATATACGAGGAAACTTTTACCTTGAGAAATGAGTCTAATATATAAGGGGGATTATTATGGATTGCTTATACAAAACAAAAACAATCAATACATTTGAAGAATACAAAAGGTTTTCAAGAAGGCTATTATGCAATAAGAAAAGTATTATAATCTATGCATTAGCCGGTACATTTTTAATTGTTGATGGAATAGTTCTTGATAATTTTTGGTTCATTGCCTTTGCAGTTATATATCCTCTTTTGATATGGTTACTTCATAACCGGCAGGTGAAGAAAGTTTTTAAAACAAATAAAGCATTGCAAAATGCGGAGGCAAACTTTGAATTCTATAATGATTATTTCACGGAAACTAATGAGTACGGAAATACAAAACTTGAATACAATAAGCTTCATAAAATAATCGAAACAAAAACGAATTTCTATTTGATGATTGCTAAGAATCAGGGATTCATTCTTGTAAAGGAGAACTTCCCGGAAGGTCTTGAGGAATTTCTCAGAAACATAAAAATCTCTTAATCGGAGGTGTTACAATGGCAAAGTTAGAAAAAACAATTACCGGGAATTTCAATGAGATATTACATAGAATCGAAGATGGCATCATAAACGGAAGTGTATCAGCAAGCCTTGAAGAAAGCAGCGACTTTCGTATTGGTGATACCTGTTGTAGTGTAAGAGTTTTTGAAAGATACAGTTATATGGGTGGAAACCGTGTAAGCCTTAATGTAACTTTGTTTGGCAACGGAGATACTATTCAGCTTTCGGCTATTACTTCCGGCGGTAGTCAGGCAATGTTTTTCAAAATAAATACTTTTGGAGAAGAAGCTTTTTTGGATAAACTTCGTGAGATTCTGTAAGTGAGGTAGTTTAAGTGAAAAAAACCATTCGTAACAACATAAATTCACCTTATACTTTACACGATATGAATGTATGTGCATTTGATGTTTCAGACAATGACATAATTATGAAAACACAATCAGGCATAGTGGAAGTTGCTTTCCCGTGCAGACAACTTGACGGATATGTTGAGTTTCACAATGTGCAATGGGATTTCAGCTTTGTTTATCTGCTTGGTGTTACCGGAAATGTTGGCACATTCACGGGTGAAAAGATGTTTTTGAAAGACTTTATAGAAAAATACAAACAGTTCGGGTTCTCAATTATGGATGAAACCTATGGATATAATATGACGAAGTATAACGGTTATCTTTTGTCAAATCGCCAACACTATGAATGTGTTATAGAAATATACCACGAGGGCGATATGGTGTTTGTTGCAGAAGATTAAGTCTGAGAGCGTGAATTAAGGAGTTGATGAAATGAAAAAAACTATTTCTTTTATTGTAATTACTGTAATGATTTTTGTGTTATCAGCTTGTGACACAAAAGAAAGCAAGAAACCACAATTTGATATTTCTGAAATGATTGGTATAGAAATTTTAGATGAAGATATGAATATGATAAATCACATTGAAACACACGGTGGTTTTCACGGTGATGGTACAACTTTCTATTCAATGGAAATAATCAACGATGATACTATCGAAAAAATTAAATCCGAGTGGAAAGAATTGCCTTTGACAGAAAATCTGACCGCACTTGTATATGGACTCGAAGATGAAACATCTTCTATCGGCCCATATATTTCCGAAGATGGCGAAGCTCTATTCCCGAAAGTTGAAAATGGCTATTACTATTTCTACGATAGACATAGCGAAAGCAAAGACCATTTTGATGATACAAATGTTCTTTCCCGTCATTCTTTCAACTTTGTTATAGCTATTTTTGATACAGACACCAACAGATTGTATTATAGTAAATTTGATACATAAGGAGCTGATGAAATGAAAGGGTTGAAAAAAGTTGTATTGGGTTTAGGTATGATTATTATGAGTCTTTTGACAACGCAGACACAACACATAAGTGATGTTATTGTCAGCCATGTAGCTCACGGCTCTTACCATTATGGCGGTTTATATTACATACTGTCATTCTTATTCATTCCCGGAATTATCTTAACAATATGGGGTATGATTCAGAACGATTAAGTACGGAGGTTGACAATATGAAAAAGATAATAAGTCTTATAAGCATAATTGCAATTATGCTCTCAATGTCAATAACTGCTCTTGCAGGAAGCATACCTGAAGATTTACTTATGGATCAATCGCAGATATTCTTTGCAGAGGTTGTATATTATCATCCTAATAAAGAAAAACCTGATATTGAATTTTCGCCCGTTAAGAAAATTAAAGGCGATGTAAAACTCGGAACAAAGCAGATTGCATACAACTTCAATACTGTTGGTGACTTTGATATAAAAGAAGGTAATGTATATCTTTTTACATATTTTGATGAAAACAATCCGACAGACATATTTGAGGTAACAAGCTATGACACATCTACCTTGAAGCTGAAAAATGTTGAAGGAGATATGTGGAAACGCTTTGAGCAATATCTGAACGAAGGCAGATATTTAGCCGCAGAACACGATAGAATTGATAGACTCAATAATGAACTTGTTGTAGAAAACGGAGAAACAATAACTCTGTCTGAACTGCTTGGTGGATATGACGATAGCGAGAGTGATGTCGCATTTTATTATCCTGATGGCATTGATACGAAAGTTAATCAGGTTGAAAGAAAAAAGTTCTTTAAGGTTGCTGATGATATAATCTGTACGGAAATCAAACCAACAGAGCATCATAATCCCGGACTTGACTTTTGGATAGTCACAGAAACAGATAAAATTGGTGCAGCAGTATCTATTTCATACGATGGAAAAGTTACTGAGAGTCATCCGGCACAAAGTTTTGTTGGACAACCGAAGTACAAAATTAGTTCGGCTGATTTAGGAAAACTGCAACAGTTTATGACCGATAAAACCGAAAAGCTCCCACCACTTGAATCTCCTTATGCAAGATATATTGTTTATGGTGTTTTACTCGGTGTAGTTATTATAGGCGGTATTGGTATGATAGTTGGTTATTTGATAAAGAAAAAGAAAAAATGAGGTATGACAATGTATATTGGTGCAGTTTTAACTACCATAGTAGCGTGGTTTATCGGTTTGTTCTTGGATGCAAACATAGGGTTTGAGCCGATGGGAATTTTAGAGCTTAGGATATTATTCCCGGTGCTGACTATGGGTGTGTTTATCTTAAAGGTAATAAACGATAAAAACTCAAAATAGAAGATTAAATGATTTAAGTGAAAGGAGCTGATTGAATGAATTTCAGAAAAAGCAGAAATTTAATGTGGATAGGCTTTGCCGTTGGGATTCTTATTATGGCTCTTGGGTTAGGACATGAAAATGAAAAGATAATCGGTGGCTTTATGGTAGTCGGTGCTATCGTATTCTTTGCCGCTTTGATTCAAGCATTTATTTTCTACACTTGCCCTCATTGTGGATATTCGCTTATGAATGTTCGTGGTGAAGTGCCGGAACATTGCCCTAAGTGTGGTAAGGAATTAAAAGAAGAATAAAAAATTCGTGGAGGACAAAAGATGATTACAATTTTCAATCGAAAAGAATTGCTTATTACAATGGACATGAACCAACAGTCAAATGTTCGTAATATTTTATCTGCGAATGGTATTGACTATACAACTAAAGTAACCAATCTTCAAAGTCCGTCTGTGTTTGAAAATAAAAGAGGCAGATATGGAAGCTTTGGAATAAATCAAAACTATTCTTATGAATATAAGATTTATGTTCATAGAAAAGATTATGAATATGCATTGAGTCTAATTAGATAAAATAAATTCGCATAAAAACTGAAAGGAGCTGACGTTATGTATATAGGCTTTGCAATAGGTTTATTTATCGTATCATATCTTATCCAATTATTGTTGTGCTTTAAGGCTAAAAACAAACATATAAAGCTGATTCCATTATATTTATGTGTGATTGGTGCGATATACTCTGCGTTGTTATATGTTGAATTCTTCGGATTGTACCGAACCGGAAGTTGGATGCAATTAGAAGCATACATATACTTTATAATACTTCTGATAATTGGGTTAGCTCTGCTCCTTGCAAAAATTACTCGTATCGTAGTGAAAGCTATTCAAAGGAGGAATGACAAATGAAGAAAAAAGGTCTCATAATTACAATTTGTGTTTTAGTAGTTCTCATTATTGCAAGCTTGATTACTAAATACATTGACACGGCAAATGTATCGACAGGTCATGAACCGGAGTGTTGTATAAAAATCGTTAGTCAGGATGGCGGCAAGGTTACATATTGGGGACTTGGCTATAAAGTAGTGAGATATGTCGGTGTTTCTCCTAAAGAGCCGTATGAGAGCAATATCGGTGTTAAAATGGGCAGTTGGTTTATGAATTATGAAAAGCCAACAAATGTAATTTTGGATGTCAAGTCTTTTGGAACAAACAACACATTCCAAATTTCTGAAAAAGCAGATGTTGATTTCATTACCAACTTGCTTAAACACTCCAAATACATAGACGAGCCTTGTGACGGTATTGTAGATTATGCAATTACCTATGATGATTACACATACAATATTCTTATCAGTTGTGGTGAGATAAGAAAAGGAAATAAACAAGCCAAAATATCTGATAAGGATATGGAAGAACTTGAAAGAATCCTTGTAACTGCAGCCGATAAAAAACGCATTTACACTTATGAAGAATCTGCGGAAGAAATGTCAAAACCTTATCTTATGCTTGATAAAGAGAACAGAGAATTTCAGTTCTTTTGGTCTATGTTATCAAGCTATATAGCACAAGGAACATACGAGGTCAAAGATAACGAGATTATCTGTAAAACGGATGATGGAAACAATGTATATACCTTTGAGATATTAGAGGGCGAAGGATATAAATTTATTGAAAGCAAATCATCAAGAATACCGAAATATAAATATTCAGGCGATGCAACGGAATCTTTTGCACCCGTTGTTGATGGAGCAATATTTGATTAAGGAGGAATGACAAATGAAGAAATTTAAGATCTTGAGAAATATTTTTACTGCACTTGCATTAGTATTATCCCATTGGACTTGCATTGTAGTTGCTTTCAACTATGCAAATATGCTCTGTGGAATTGAACACAAAGGCTTTAGTGCTCCGGCAAATACAGCATTTTATCTTGCAATTCCTTACTATATCGGAATTGCTATATGCGTAGTGTTGGCTTTAGTATTCAACAAGAAATCTCGTTAAAGGAGTTGAGCCTATGAGCAAAAGAACATTACTACGGTTAATTAGTTTAATTATGTTTATTATCGCCGTTGTTTTTGTGTTTATTGCAATATCAGCTCCCACTCTCGGCAAGACAATATACATCGGAGATTATAAGTTCGGAGCTGAACAATGGCGAACTTGTTACAAGATATATGCAGTAGCTATGGTAGGTTTGTTTGTTGCATCATTCTTTGTAAAAAAGAATAAATAAGGAGGTATGTCAATGAAGAAAATTACTTTAATCTTACTGATGATAACCTTGTTTATGATTACCGGATGCAAAGATGATAAGCAAAAGAACCTTTATCTCCCTGAAGCTAAAAACGATAAAATATACACTACTATCGGCGGTGAAAGTGGATCACACAAAGGCGAAGGTTACACAATTACTGTTCCAGAAAAAGATTATCATTATGAGAAAGAATACGATGACGGAGCTTTAGAAGAAAAATGGGAATATACGAAAAAAGATGATGTTGAAATCAAAGTAACAACATATAAAAACTCTGATGAAATATCAGCAAGAACTAAGTTCTTAAAGGACTATGATGAATATATCTTCGAGGACTTGTTAGGACAATCTCTTTGCGGACAAGAGCTTGACGGAGATACATTATGGTTTAATATTCACATTTCAGGCGAAACAGTTTATATCGTTTCTTGGGAATTTCCGAAAAACACAAGCGAAGATTTACAAAAAGAATTATCAAACATAGCAGGAACATTCACTCTTGCAGAATAAGGAGGTACACGCAATGAAAAAATTATTAGCAATTATTCTATCAATCACAATGCTCCTTTCAATGGGAACAGTAGCTTTTGCAGATGGTGTTGACGGACCGATGCAGAAAGCAAAACTCACAGTTGGTATAAATGCCGAGTTCCCACCATTTGAATATTACGAGGGCGAAGAACTCAAAGGCTTTGACATTGACCTGATGAATTATATCGGCGAAAGAATAGGTTTTGATATAGAGTTCGTTAATATGTCTTTTGACAAGCTTATTCCGGCAGTTGTAAATGGTGAGGTTAATTGTGCTATCTCTGCTATTACAATTACAAAAGAAAGAGAAAGTGTTATAGATTTTTCAAACCCATACCTTATTGCAAATGTAACTTATAAAGACGGTGAAGATTGGGCGAAATCAAAAGAAAAGTATGCTATTGTTTTTCCGAGCATGGATAAAACATCTATAAAATCATCTTTTACCCCCGAAGAATCTATTTACTCACAAATAAATATTGCAATCGAGGAATTAAGAGATAATCATACAATCGAAAAGTTAGTTGAAAAATATAATCTTAACAAACCTTTTGATGATGAAGCTGATGCTAATTATAGTTATGTGATTCCAACAACAACTGTTGATGATGTTGATGCAGAGCCAATAGACGAAGTTGATTGGACAGAAGCTACAACCGTTCCTGCTCCGAGCGAATGGGCATCAAAGGATATTGATTTAGCTTATGCAGTAGGAATTGCTGATACTAACAAAGATTATATCTACAAAAATAACATTACCCGTGAGGAATTTTGTGAACTGATTTACAATTTCTGCAGTATTGTTGGAGAACTTGTAGTTGATGACGGTCATATCGTATTTGAAGATACAAACAATACAAAAGTTCAGATTCTTAATTCAATGGGAATTATAAACGGAAAATCAGCGACAAAGTTTGCTCCCAATGATTATCTTACCCGTGAAGAAGCTGCAACTATCATCGTGCGTATGGTAAACAAGGTTGTGCCTATGGGTGCAACAGAAATGTGGTTTGAGTATGACGATATAAACGAAGTTTCCGAATGGGCATCTGATTCTATTCAGACAATCAGCAATTTAGGATTTATGAACGGTGTCGGCAATAACAAGTTTGCTCCGAAAGAAACATATACAACAGAACAAGCAATCGCAACTCTTGTTAGAGTATATGAAAGAGCTGAAGCAGCCGGAGCTATTGATAACTCAAGCATTGGAATTATCGGTGGTGCAGATGGTCCTACTTCTATAATTGTTGGTGGCAATACAACTGTAATCGAGGACGAAGATTATAATAAGTTCTATGCTGAAGTTACAAAGAACACAACCAAAGTTGACAAGTTCTATGTTGATGAAGCAATTAAGCTTATTACTGAATCCGGCGAACTTGCTGCAGATAGAGATTTTATAAGCTTATACACTACTAATGATGAAATGACAAATAAACTTTTAGCTCTCGGCGCCGTTGATTTCAACAAGCCGACAGACATCTTCTATCTCTATGCTGACAAGGAACAGATGATTGAAAACATTAAAGCCTTAGCAGGTGAAGATGCTGAAGACATAAATTTTGAACAGTTAGAAAAGCTCAATAAGAGATATAATTTTTCAACTCTTGCAAGTTTGATAAATGCTTCTTATGGTGCAGAAAATCTTGCAGCTCTTACTATCCTTACAAATAGCAGAGGATATATTATGCCTAAAGATTTCAAAGATGATTTCGCATTGTTCGTACAGTACGAAGGAGAATATTCAGCCATTGTTTCATTCTCAAAATTTGGTGACGGAGTTATAAGTGCAAATATGGCTTTCGTAAAGAACGGTGACAAAGACAATGTATTCAGACGTTTGTATGAAATCACTTCCGCAGTTGGTACAGATAGTGTTACGATTGCAAAAGTGAAATAATCAACATAGGAGCTTCCTGTATAATAAAAAGCGTGGATGTTGAAAATTGAAAATACCTCAGAGTACAATAAGACTACTGACTGGCAGGTTAGTAAAAATCTTATTATACAGAGAGGTATCTATAATGAAGTCTAACACACAGAACGCAAAAATTGAAGCTATTACAGAAAAAACTTTGGTACTCGGAATTGATGTCGGAAGTGAAACGCACTATGCCAGAGCTTTTGATTACAGAGGAATCGAGTATTCGAAGAAGCCATTTAAGTTTAGTAACACAGAGGCCGGATTTGCGACATTTAAGGAATGGATCCTGGACCTCAAAGAAAGGCATGAGAAGGATAAGGTGGTTCCGGGTATGGAACCGACCGGGCATTACTGGTTCAATCTTGGAAAGTTTCTACAGGATAATGAAATGAAACCGGTTCTTGTAAATCCTCACCATGTGAAAAAAACAAAAGAACTCGACGACAATAATCCTACTAAAAATGACCGTAAGGATCCGAAAGTTATAGCAGGATTAGTTAGAGAGGGACGTTACATGATCCCATATCTGCCGGAGGGTGTTTATGCTGATCTTAGAACAGCAACAAACATAAGATTCCAGTTACAGGCGGAACTTACAAGAATTCAAAACAGGATCAGTCGTTGGTTCAATATATATTTTCCTGAATATAAGACGGTATACGGAAAGCCGGATGCCAAGAGCGGAATGCTAATCCTTAAAGCAGCACCACTTCCTGAAGATATCCTGACGTTAGGTATCGATGGAGTGAACCAAATCTGGCGTGATGCGAAGTTAAGAGCAGTTGGAAAGGCGAGGGCGAAGACCCTGATAGAAGCTGCAGAGCACAGCGTTGGAAGCAAAGAAGGTGCGGTGTCTGCAAGAATGGAAATCCGAATGCTTTTGGAGGACTATGAATCCAGAAATACACGTCTACAGGAAGTTATGGTTCTAATTGAAGAACTGGTAAGAAAGATTCCGATGGCTGAAAAGCTGTTAGAGATCAAAGGTGTGGGGATCAGGACAGTGTCAGGGTTCCTTGCAGAAGTAGGAGATATCAGCCGCTTCAACAATCCGAAAGAACTGCAGAAGCTTGCAGGATTGGCATTGGTTGAAAATAGTTCGGGAAAGCACAAGGGCGAGACAACAATAAGCAGACGAGGTCGAAAGAGACTCAGATATTTGCTCTTTGAGGTTGCAATGTCACTTGTGTCGAAGAACCAGGAGTTCAGGGAACTCCACAATTATTATACAACCAGAAGGTTGAATCCGTTGAAGAAAATGCAGTCACTTATGGCAATTGCAGCCAAGCTGATACGTGTCTTTTATGCCATGCTGACAAAAGGCGTGAATTATGATCCGAAAAAGATGGTCAGTGACATCAAGAGACCGGCAGTTTATCTACAGGCCGCGTAAGAAAGACAAGTAACTGTAATGGAGGCTGTCAAGTGGACAGCCACTGAATCAAGCAGAATGTAACAGATAACGTCCACTGATCACAGTGCTGGAACAGGAAGCGAGTCAGTAATCAATAATACAAAGAATGAGCCAGTAGTCGGCAGAAATAGTCACCATGGGGCATATGACCCCGTAAAGGAGCATAGCTGACACCCTGGTTATGGGCAGGCAGGACGAAGGAAGTTAGGACCTCTGGAGACAGAGATGATCCTGGTGGATATAGGAGGTTAGCTGCCATAGAGGGAAGGGTATACACAAGGCCAGTAAAGCGGAAATCAATGACGTTTTATTTCGTATACCCTTTAACCACTATTTCAGTACCTGATACATTGAAATGCTCATAGCTGTGGCTTATTCACTGAGATATGAAAGGTTGAAAAACCTTGAATTTTCAATAAAAAACACTTGATTATATGAGGAGGTCTATTATGAAAAAGAAATTGATGATAGTTATATCTATCATACTCCTTGTTGCTATTGCCATCGGCGGTGCTTATGTGATTGATATGAATCGAATGCAGAATAATAAACCCGTTGTGTTTTCTACTTGGGGTAATCAATATGTTCCTCCGGTGAATGATTATCCGTTGAGAAATGAAGAACAAAGTTTTGTCGGCAAGGTATTAGAAGAAACAACAACCTATATGATTGTTGAACCTGCGAATGATGAATATGAAAGAACTGTTGCAGAGAAAATAAAAATCGAATATGGCACAGACCACATAGATTATCTCTATGGAACAGGTCGAATGGTGGTTATCTACTATAAAGGAAAAATCAATACGGATGATGGTAAAATGTCATCTATAAAAACTGATGATATATCTGTCGAAGGCTTCCGTGATTGGAAAATGAAGGTAGTTCCGTCAAATGAACTTGTAACCAAGAAAATATATGACAAAGCACAGCCACACGATAGCGATTCAGAATCTTATTGGTATAGACAGTATAATCTCTATTATCACGGTCTTGAGGATGTGATTATAACAGTTGACGGAGAGCAACACTCCCTTGCCCACGCTCTTAAGCGTGGCAAGATTACAATGTCTGCAATCCTTGCAAAAGCCAATCGGGATGTTGCAGATGGTGTTATACAAGATTTGCGATACAAAGATGGCGGCAGTGCTGTTTTTAAGTACCCTGATTATACAATCGTAAAATACCATACCCTTGATGGTAATGATGATATGTATATTGGAACACCGGATATTGATATTCATGTGAAAGACAAATAAAACAACAGAGCCTATCGCTCTTTGCGGAGTGATAGGCTCATAATATTAAAAACAAACAAACTTTCTCTTATTCATTGAATGGACACAGAGAATGTGGTATAATATATCTGTACTTTAATCTATCGAAAGGAGCATTAAAA
>Ga0256871_1001314_pt1 | contig 11969 bp, 10 predicted proteins | sample RumenRJG_07RNA_FD_185439 | JGI IMG/M metagenome (GOLD analysis project Ga0256871, IMG submission 185439) | Metatranscriptome of bovine rumen microbial communities from Lethbridge, Alberta, Canada - Rumen RJG_07 (Metagenome Metatranscriptome) | ecosystem: Host-associated > Mammals > Digestive...
CCGGACCTTGGGGGATGACACTGCGCAGGGCAGCCGTCGCCTGGTAGTATTCCAGGCTGGTGGGCTCGGTGGAACCGGAGTTGTAGGGAAGGAACCGGTCATCCAGCAACAGACCCTGGCTGATCGTCTCCACGTCACGGAGCGCGCTGTCGAAGCTGCGCGAGAGCGCCTGCAGCATCACGGCCGAACCATCACGGGCGCTGATGGCGACAATCCGGGTGCAATAAATCCCCAGCAGGACGGCAAGGATGACGGGAATCAGGCTGGCGGCAAGGTACGAGAGGAGCCAGCGGCGCACCATGCTCCGCTTGAACTGGCCAGTACGTCTCGCCACCATTTCCCTATCCCTCCATCCTCATTGTCCGCACCAGTGGTTGTTTCTCTTGCTTTGCGCAACCTTCTCCTTCAGTTTGGCCAAAAAGAGGTCGCCGTCAACCGGCACATCCACCCAGTCGTCCAGCCAAGAGGAAAGGTGCATGGCGTTGGAGACCTGCAGGGCATTGATGCCCTCGAAACCGCTTGCGAAAAGGGGCTTGTGCTCCAGGATCGCGTCACAGAAGTTGCGGATGATCCCCATGTGGGCGGTGTAGGCGCCTTCGACCGGCACCTCATACGAAGGCTGGACGTCAGGTTTGCCCAGTCCTCCCTTGAACGTCCGGTTGAACTCGCTGCAGGAGGTCCCAAGCAAGGTCACGGTGATCTTCTTGCCATCCTCGACCACCATCTTTCCCTTGTCGCCATCAATCTCGATGCGGTTGGTGCCTGGCCAGTCGCTGATGGTGGTCATATACAGGCCGGTGGCCCCATTGGGATACTCCAAAAGGGCCTCCATCTCGTCCTCGACCTCGATATCCCGCCATTTGCCGTAGTACATCTGCGCCTTTATCCTGCTGGGCATGCCGCAGATCCACTGCAGGAGATCCAGGTTGTGGGGGTTCTGGTTGAGCAACACGCCTCCGCCTTCTCCTGCCCAGGTGGCGCGCCAGCCGCCCATGTCGTAATAGGACTGGGGGCGGTACCAGTTGGTGACAATCCAGTTGGTGTGCTGCATCTGGCCGATCACCCCCGCGGCCATCAAATCATGGGCCTTCCGGTAGACCGGATTGGTGCGCAGGTTGAAGTCCATGGCATATACCTGTTCCGGATGTCTCCTTGCCACCTCGTCCATCCGCTCCACCTGCCGGACATAGACACCAGCCGGCTTCTCGACCAGCACGTGCAGTCCCGCCTCGAGACCCATGATCGCGTAGGTGGGATGGTAGTAGTGGGGAACGCAGATGTGGATGGCGTCCACCGTTCCGGAATGGATCAGCTCCTCCGCGGAAGAAAAGGTCAGAACCTGATCCCCGATCAGCTCCTTCGCCTTGGCAAGCGCCTTCGGATCGGTGTCGGCGACCGCCACATACTCCAGGTTGGGCACCGCTCCAGCCACCAGCTTTTTGGTGTGCTGGGTGCCGATCTTGCCAAGTCCGATCAAACCATAACGTACTTTCTTATCCATTGATTTGCCTCAAGACGGCGAGCGCGGCCTTTCCGTCCCGCCCGACATCATCCGTCTTTCCCTCGATCGACAGGTCTCCCTGATAGCCGATTGCCTTCAGCTGTGCGCAGAAGGCCAACGTGTCAGGGTCGGCCGCATCCAGCGGATAGCCCCTTCCATTCCGTACCGCGATATGGGCGTGCGCCAAAACCCCGGCAAGGGAAATGTCGTCCCAATCCTCCTGCTCCTTGGCCATGTGGAACATGTCGGCCAGCACCCCCAGGTTCGGACGGTCCACCAAAGCGGCGAAATACGTGGCTTCGGTGACGGTGTGCAGCACGTTGGTCTCTCCCCGGTTCAACGGCTCGAGGGCAATCCGGACTCCATAGTCCTGGGCGATTCCACAGGCAAGCCGGGTGTGGGCGGCAAGCACCTCCAGCGCCTGTCGCAAGGGCATCCCCGCAGGGATGTTCCTGCTCTTCCCGCTTCCGAAGACCACCAGCGAGGAACCCAGCAGACGCATCCGTTTGAAGGCTTTTTCCAGATAGGCTTGCTCCTCGTTTCCATCCACGGCGAAAAGCTGCATCGTCTTGGGGTAGAGCAGGTTCATCCGCTCGCTCTTGATCCGGTGGCGGCCGCTTTCCTCCAAAAGCGTCTGGAACGACGGCTCGTCCATCGACGCGACCCAGTTGAGCGGGAGCTCGATGTAGTCGAACCCCAGTTGTTCGGCAAGGTCCCATATGTCGCTCTTGCCGCACAATCCGAATCTCATGTACGCACCTCCATGCCATCCCTGCTGACGATGGCCTCGCAGCCATCATAGCGGACTTTCACCGCCTCTCCAAGTTCCACCGCCACTTGGACTCCTTCCGGGGCGATCACGCAAACCATCTCCAGCGGCACCCGGGCCCTGACCGAGGCGACCACCTCGGGGGTGGGCTGCTTGACCGAGTACCCGTAGCTGATCCAGCCGTATTTCGGTTCCAGAGAACCCTCGTAGAGCCTGTTCTCCACCCGCACGGACGAATGGATGGCAAGCCGCCATTGGTTGCCCTTGGCGGTGGTATAGCGATAGCCGCCCTCCACCTCTTCCATCTTTCCGGGGGCGAAATTCAGATACCACTTCATGTCATGCTCCGCCTCGCCCAGTCCAGTGACCCGGTCGATGACCAAAAAGACCTCGCCGGGAAGCCGGACTGCCTGGCGTCTCTGCCAGACGGGGTCCTCCAGATAGGCGTAGCCATTGTGGCTGACATCGATCAGCCAGCTCTCGCCCTGCCGGACGAAGTGGTGCAGGAAAGAACGTACCCCCCTGATGCGCTCCGTCTGGCCGGGGAACTGTCCCATCTGGTGGCCGTCGACATCCAGCACGTTGTGGCTTGGCTGGAAGGTGAAGTAATGCCTCCAGTCCTTCCAGACCGAGCTGTTGTAGACAAAACGGCCACAGTCGACCAACAGGTCCTCCCCCTTCGCCATCAGCTCCACATGTCCCTGGTCCCAGTGGCTGTGGGTGGTCTTCTCGCCCCGTTCGATATTGACGCCGTGGACCAGCAGATAGTCGTCCTCGGGACCGAAACCGCTGCGCATGGCCCAGATTCCCTCGTGCAGGTTGACATCCAGGCACTTGGGAGCCTCTCCCTCCTTCCGGCAGGTGGCGAGGAAAAGGAAATCTTTCCTTCCCGTCATCCGTGCCATCAGCAGGAAATAGGCCCGGATCTCGTTCAGGTCTTGGGGCCAGAAGGAAAGGTTCATCCCCTCGAAGGGACTCCTGTCGGCACGGCTTTGGGTGAAGTCCTCCCGGTCGGCGTCCCCGATCATCGGCGTGGACAGGTCGGGCTTGACCAGCTTGGCCACGTAATCGGCGGCAGAGACCAGAATCGGCCAGCAGTAGTCGGGTACCGGATAGCCGTTCCGGGTCAGAACCAGATAGGCCTGCAGGAAGCTGATCGCTGCGGTCAGGTGGTAGACCGGCGTGCGCTCCATATGGACACCGTTCTCGTCGAAGTCATAACGGATCTCATGGCTGAAGCGACGGATGGCAAGCGTACGCCATCCCTTGGCATCCGCGAACTCAGGGAAAAGCACCCCCAGCTGGACCAGCGCGTTGACCTCCATGCTGAGCCAGTTGCTGGAGGACTTATGGTTGGAATAGTGGCTTGCCAGGAAGGTGGCATGGTCCCACAGCGAGTTGAGGAAGATGACGAAGGAATCGTCGTCGAAGCTCTGGCTGGAACGGAAGACCTCGAAGCAGGGAAGCCAGGTGGTGTAGATGCGAGCCCCGCTTTCCAAGGTCCGCCAGGCATGTCCGTTCTGGCGGAAATGGGTCTGCCCGTAGGTACCGTCGTCCATGAAGGGCTCCACCTTCCAGAACGAGACGAAGCTCCGCATCTGCCCGACGAACTCCCGTACGTACGTTTCGTCTCCCGTCTGGGCATAGGCTCGGGCCAATGGCTGCCAGTAGAGGGTCCGGAACAGGGACCAGCTCCACTCGTTGTCCTGGCTGTCCTGCATCGTCGGATTGTAGAGCCAGTCGATCGGCCCCTCGAACTGGTGTCCGAAGAGGTAGTGCCGCATGGTCTCCCCCGCCTCCACCATCACCCTGGGATCGTCGCAATGGACATCCTTCTTCTCGAAGAGATAGACAGGACTGGTTCTGGTGCGGAAGTGGGCGACCACCTGATGGACTGCCTCTTCCAGCTTTCCCTTCTCATACAGCGCCCGCGCATCGTCGAGAGCCGGGTAGTCCCAATCCAGACGGGAGGCGAAAAGCTCGTAGTTGTGCTGATTCATATCGCAGTTGGTTCCTTTTGTCGTCAAAGGTCAGGCACCCGCGCCGGGTGCCTGACCAAGAAAATCCTTCCAGGAATTATTTCGCCATGTAGCGGTCGTAGTCGGCCTGCTTGATGGCAACAGCCTCCTCGAGACCAAACTTCTTCAGCTGGTCCTGATAGGCCTTGAAGGTCTCGTCGGTAATCGGTGTGTCGCCCACGATGAACTTCGTCTCCATCTCGTTGGCATAGGTGCTGACGTTGTTGGTGATCTGGGCAAGCCGCTCGCCCTCTTCGCTGGTCGCGGTGACCGGCGGCATCATGTACTTGCCGTAGTCGGTCTGGGCCCACAGCTTCACCGCCTCGGAAAGCTCCGGCATCGAGTAGTATTGCTCGATATGGCGCTTGTCGACGACGAACGGACCGTTGGTGGTGGCGCGGATGTAGTTCGCCATGACCTGGCTCATCGACTTTCCTTCCGGATTGTGCATGATCAGGTCGGTGTAGGTCGGATATCCGTCGACCATCGTGTAGGTCAGTCCTTCGATACCGAAGTTGGCCAGCATGTGGCCGTCCTCGCCGTACTGGTAGTCCAGCAGTCTGGCGGCTCCCTCGACGTTCTTGCAGCTGGTGCTGATGGCGGCCGACGGACCGGCGTCGCTGTAGATGGCAGTCATTTTGGCGAACTTGGAGAGCCTGTCCCTGCTCGGGGAAATCGGGCGGGAGGAAACAAGCTCGACCGATGGATCGGTTTTCCGCATGGCGGGCAGCCAGGTGCCGATACCCGACCCGCCGGGGGCGTAGCCTGCTCCGGCAAGATTGTTCAGGATCTTGACGCCCAGGCCCTTCTTGTCGACGGCCAGGTAGTCGTTGTCAAGCAATTTCTCGGCGTACAGCTTGTGCACATACTCCAAGAACTGCCGCCTCTGCGGGTCCAGATAGCCGTGATGGACCTTGCCATCCTCGACGTAGAAATCGTCCCAGCTGTCGAAACCAGGCCCGAAGACACGGTTGATATGGTCCGGCCTGATGCAGACAGGAATCTGCACGCCCATGGACTGGAAGGCCTTCAGAGCGGTATAGATCTCATCCGGAGTCTCGGGGATCTCGTTGATGCCGGCCTTGGCCAGCAGGTCCTTTCTCCAGACCCAGCCCTCGCTGAACAGCAGCGGGTTGTTCACATAGTCCTCGCCACGCAGGTAGGGAAACGCGTAGTAGGTACCGTCGTTGGTGCTGATCATCTTGGCGACATCGGGATGCTCGTCCAGGAACTTGGTGATGTTCGGGCAGTACTTCTTGAAGACATCGTTCAAGGGGATGATGACGCCGTCATCGATGGCCACCTGCGGCCCGCCCGGATAGGCGATCCACTTGTACTCGATGATGTCAGGATAGTCGCCACTGGCGATCATCACGTTGAAGGCGTCCGCCATCGTCTTCGCAGGTGCATGCTGGAACGAGATGTCGGTGTTCGTCCTCTTCATCAGTTCCTGCCAGTAGGCGGTGCCGCCGAAATCGTTGGCGATCGCGGCGATTGCCGGGTTCAACGGAGCCCAGTAGGTCAGTTTGGTCGGGCCGGCCGCAGCGCTCTTTTCCACCGCGGCTGAGGGAGCCGATTCCTTCGCTCCATTGGCGAAGGCGCTGGCTGCGACTGCCATCATGGCGCACAGCGCAATCAAAGCTTTCTTCATTCTATTTCCTCCTTTTTAGCGTTTCCCGCTAAAAATACGCTTTTCGAAATCCATAGGAAGGGACCAGGAGTCGTACGACTTCTCAAGCAGGGCCGTCAGCCCGGGAAGCGTATAATAGCTGGAACCTTTCTCATCTTTTTTCTCGACGGCACGGCCGGAGAGGTCTGTGATCCCGATGTCCTGGGCCATCAGCACGGCGCGGGTATGCTCCATGCCGGTCTTCAGCGTGCAAACGGGAGTCCTTCCTTCTTTCACGCACCGGATTGCCTCGTAGAGCTTCTCCATCCGCTCTCCCTTGTCCATCGTCGTGTAGTCCTTCCACACGGAACCGTCAAGCCCGCGTGCGACAAAGCCATGCCCGGCCTCGACGATGGCCCCCTTCTCGAACTCGAACACGCCCACCGGCCCGACCTTCTGCTCGTCCACCGCATGGCTGGTGTAGTAGTAGCAGGGAATCCCGTCCGTGGTCGTCATGCACAGGGCGGCCGTGTCGTAGTTCTCGATGTCCGGTCTGACCTTGACGACCACACCTTCCACTTTTTGTACCACTGCCGTCTCGTCCATCCTCGTTCCCAGGAGGAACAATTCATTCTGTGCTTGATGGGCGCAGGCGTTGCACAGCGGGCTGTCCAGCACCTTCTCGCCGTGGGCGTAGAACTTGCCTGCCCAGGCATTGCGGTGATAATAGACGGCATCACGGCGCATCAGGCGCAACGTCTTCATCCGTTTGGGAGCGCCGTACATGCCTGAAAGGATGTCCTTCTTCATGGCGAGCACGTCGTGGGAATAGCAAAGCTGGTAGCCCACAGCCACGAACTTCCCCTGCCTTTCGCTTTCCGCCATCATCTCCCTGATCTGGTCCAAGTTGAAGCACACGGGCTTTTCGGTCAGCACGTTGCTGCCGTGCCGCAAGGCGGTCATGATATAGGGGTAATGGGTATGGATCGGGCTGGAGACAATCGTCAGGCCGGCCTTGTGCTGCAAAAAGAACGCCTCCGGGCTCGGGTAGAGCGGAATCCGCTTTTCCATCACCGTCCGGTACAGCGGGCTCTTTTCGGCAAACGGGTCGGCGATTGCCACGAGCCGGGAACCCTCGACATCCCGTTCGAGGTATTCCTTGACATAGTTCTCCCCGTAGCCGCCCATGCCACAGAGCAGTACGTCCGTATCCATCACTTCTCCTCCCAAGCGCTCTTCAGGATCGCCGGAGCGTCCACCTGCAGGGCTCCGACCGGACAGACCTGGAAACAGTAGCCGCAGCCGATGCAGTCCTTGGTCTTGCGCGCCTTTCTGTCCACAAGTTCGATTCCCTTGTACCAGCAGACATCCTGGCAACGGCCGCAGCCGATGCACTTGGATGGGTCGGCATCGGTATGCTGGTAGGCGTCAGCCAGCCTGTTCTGCCGCATCTTGGCGAACTCGGGATCCATGTCAAACAGCTTCAGGGCATCCCCTTTCAGGCTTGCCAGGTCAGGATAGCCGTTCTGGTCCATCCAATCGTTGAAACGCCTGATCAGGTTGGCGCATGCCATCGTCCCGCCACTGCAGGCCAGAGCCCCGAGCTGGACCATGTCGGCTCCGGCCATGACCAGCTTCAGGGCAGGTTCATGACTGAAGACGCCGCCACCGGCGTAGATGGGAATGGAGACGCCCTTCTTCCTTGCTTCGGCGACCGCGTAGCAGACCAGCGGGGTCGCCTGGGTGCCCCCGTAGCCGGCACCCGGCCGGGCTTGGGTGGCCTTCCAGTCAAGGTCGAAGTAGAAAGCCTTCCAGCGGGCGGTAGGGCCGACGGCGTCGGCTCCTGCGTACATGGCCTGGCGCATGCTGGTCAGCGGGTCGCAGTTCTCGACCGCAAGCTTGACCATGACCGGAGTCTCCGGCACCTCGCGCTTGACCATCTGGGTGCAGTTGTAGACCAGCTGGTAGTAGTTGAACCGCCGGTCGCCGGCGACGGCCACCCCTGGGGTGTTGAAGTGGAGCTCCAAGGCGTCAGCCCCGGCCGCGACCAGCTCGTGGGCCTGTTTCTTCCAGTCCTTCTCCCAGTCGGCCTTCTTCAGCAGGTCGGAGTAGTGACCGATGGAAACCCAGAGCCGTGTTTCCGGATGCATCAGCTTCCGCGCCTTGCGGACCTCCTCGCAGTACTTGTCCAGGTTGTCGACAGGGTCGGGCATCTGCCTGCCAACCGCATGGCTGTGGAACGCAGGCTCCCCTGCGTACATCGCCTTGGCCGAAGGGTAGATGAACCCGCCTCCGCCCTTGCCATGGCCGAAATTGCGCATGACGATCGCGCCCGGCCTGCAACGGGAAGACTTGACGACATTGTCCACCCCGCAGGTCGCGGGACTGGAAGCAATGACGAACGGATTGACCATATCGAATTTCGCAACATGGAGATCTGCCATCTCACACACTCCTCTTCACCCAGCCGAGCAACGTCCTTGCGTCCTCATGGAACTGCCCGACCGTATCGCCTTTGACAAACTCCAACAGGGCCCAATGGTCACCCTTGATCTTGGAGAAATACTGTTTCCAATCCGGCTCGCCTTCCGAAAGCGGCCGCCTTCCCGACGCGTCCCAATAGTACACATGGATGTTGGCCAGATACGCGCCGACCATCTCCAGCCCTTGGCAGCGCTGGGGCACGGAAAGGGCCTGCGTCGGCTGCCAGAACGTCTTGAACGCCGGGCTGTCCACCGCCTGAAGCAGTCTCAGGCCGCTCTCGTTGGTGTCGGTCAGGGTGTTCTTATGCCACTCGAGCGCGACCACCATCCCGTTGTCCTGGGCAAGGTGCGCGGCGTCCTTTGCCTCCCGGACCAAATGGTCGAACTCGTCCGCGCCGACCTGGGAGGAAGGTTTCGTCCCCGCCCAGATCCGGATGTACGGGGCGCCGAGAGCCACGGCGCTTTCCATACTCGGACGGAAATCCATGTGCTGGCCGAGACGGTAGTAGGAACCGTAGCTCGCAACCGCAAGTCCCGCGTCGAGACTCCGCAAACGGATCTCCCTCGCCATGGCGGTGTTTCCCTTCTCCAGATGATGGTTCTCGCTCCACTCGATGCCGGACAGGCCGGCAGAGCCGGCAAGCACAATCACCTCGTCGACAGGATGTTTCTTGAAGGTCGCGGAGACCAACCCGGCTCTGAGCATCCTCACATCTCCAGGACGGACTGCCAGATGCCGTCGTCGACCACCACACCCTCTTGCATCGATTCCTCATGCTTGGCCTTCATTCCTTGGCCAGGATAGTGGACCTTGCGACCCTCGGTGACCGGAATCGATTCCTGCATGTCAGCCAGCGTCAGCCCGATCTGCCGCTCGCGCTCGGCACGGTCGGGGAGCTGGGAAAGGTCGACGGCCAGGAAGAACTGGGAAAGACTTGTCTCGTAGGGCAGCTCGCCTACTCCGCGGGTCGTGGTGCCGCCCGAAAGCGTGGCAGCAATCAGATCGAGGGTCAGCGAGAGCCCGCTGCCCTTCCAGTAGCCGATCGGAAGGACTTGATGGGTCTCCAGGATCTTGGCGGGATCACGGGTGATATTGCCATCCCTGTCGATACCGCCGTCCACGGGGCACATGACCCCTTCCCTCTTGTATTTCTCCAATTTTCCATAGCTGAACATGCTCATCGCGACATCGACGACCACCGGGCTGTCCTTGTAGGGGACGGCGACCACCATCGGGTTGTTGCCGAGCTTGGCGTCCTTGCCGCCCCAGGCGGGCATGTTCGGAGTCGTGTTTGTCCACAGCATGCCGATACAATCGTGCCTGGTCATCTCGATGCCGTAGTTGCCCGGCCGCATCCAGTGGTTGTTGTTCCGAAGCGCGACCACGCCCACCGTGTGTTCCTTGGCCAGCTGGATGCAGCGCTGGGTGCAGATCCAGGCGTTCAGGTTGCCCGGCCCCCGCTGTCCGTCCCAGCGCTCCATGCTGCCGAATCCCTCCACCTTGACGGCCCGCTTGGTCACATCGACGGCACCCTGCTGGATGCTCTTGATGAACTTGGGAAACCGGTTCAGACCATGGGTGTACACTCCGTCGGCGGAGGCGTCGGCGTACAGCTTTGCGCTGAGCTTGGCATCCTCTCCGGTAATTCCATATTTGTGCAAGACACGCTCGAACTCTCCGGTCATCGTCTCATACGGCACTCTCATACACTCACCCCTTTACGGCGCCGATCATGACGCCTTTGACAAAATATTTCTGCAGGAACGGATACACCGCCAGGATCGGGGCGGTGGCCACGACGATGGTGGCGTACTTGACCGTATCACTGGCCATGGCAAGCGCGTCCTCCACGCCGCTGGTCATGATGTCGGTGTCGTCCTCGATCAGGATCTGGCGCAAGACCAGCTGCAAGGGATACATGCTCTGCTTGTGCAGGTAGATCATGGCCGGGAACCAGGAGTTCCAGTGGGCGACGGCGTAGTACAGGGTGATGACGGCGATGGTCGCCTTGGTCAATGGCGCCATGATCTGGAACAGGATCGTCACATGCCCGGCTCCGTCGATCTTGGCCGACTCGGGCAGACTGTCCGGCACCGCAGCCATGGCGGTCCTCATGACAATCATGTTGAAGGTGCTGATTGCGCCCGGCAGGATCAGGGACCAGCGGCTGCCGGTCAGGTGCAGGTTCTGGACGATCAGATAGGTCGGAATCGTGCCGCCCTGGAAATACATGGTGAACACGATCGCCATGGTGAAGAACTTGTTCAACATGACTCCCTTGCGGGACAGGCAGTAGGCGCCGATCAGCGACAGGACGACATTGATCGAAGTCCCCACCACCACGACGAAGATCGTGTTGGCATACCCGGTCAGGATGTTGCGGTTGCGCATGACCATGCCGTAGCTGACCGTGGAGAAATGCATCGGATGCCAGAAGATGCCCGAGTGCTTCATCACCTCGATCGGATCGGAAAGCGATGCGAAGACGATGTTCAAGACAGGAATCAGCACACAAAGGCTGAAAAACGTGCACAGGATCACGTTGACAACGTGGAAAGCCTGTTCGCCAGCGGTATATCGTACTTTCATCTCTCACCTCACCACAGGCTGCTGCCGGCAACTTTCTTGCTGAATTTGTTGGCACCCCAGACCAGCGCGAAGCTGACAATGGAGTTGAACATGCCCACGGCGGCCGAATAGGACCAGTTCATTTCCAGAAGGCCCTTGCGGTAGACGTAGGTCGAAATGACATCCGCCACCTCGTAGGTCAACGGGTTGTACATGAGCAGGATCTTCTCGTAACCGATGTTGAACATCTTCCCGATCTGCATGATCAGCATGATGACAATCGTGGGAAGCAGGCAGGGAATCGTGACGCTGACCAGCTGTCTGAGCTTGCCGGCTCCGTCGATCTTGGCGGCTTCATACAGTTCCTGGTCGATGGCCAGCAGGGCCGAGAGGTAGATGATGCAGTTCCATCCCATGTTCTGCCAGATGTTGCTGATCACGTACAGCGGAATGAAGAACGCCTTGTCGTTCAGCATGGAGACCGGCTTCCAGCCGAAATGGGCCAAAAACAGGCTGATCGCGCCATCCTGGTTGGTCAGGTCTTTCATGATCGAGACGGTGACGACGATGGAGATGAAGTGCGGAATATAGGTGATTGTCTGCACCGTCCGGCTGAACCACCGGGTCCTCAGGTCGTTGATCAAGAGCGCCAGAAGAATCGGCATCGGGAAGGTGAAGACCAGGTTGGTGATGGAGATTCTGATCGTGTTCATCAATACCCGCTGGAAATAGAAATCATGGAAGAACGCGTTGAAATGCTTGAAACCGACCCACCTGCTATGGAAGAACCCGGTTGCAGGCTTGTAGTTCTCAAAGGATATGATCAAGCCGAACATGGGCCCGTATTGGAAAATGATGTAATAGACAAGCACCGGAATGAACAGCGCGTACAGGCTTCTGTTCAACAACCAGTCCTTCTTGATTTTCGCAGAAAGCGGAAGATCCTGTCCGGGACTGCCTGCACCCTGCTTCGTGTGTTGGAAACGCATGCGTTCCTCCTGCCATTGAATGCATCCATTA
>Ga0256871_1001335_pt1 | contig 11899 bp, 16 predicted proteins | sample RumenRJG_07RNA_FD_185439 | JGI IMG/M metagenome (GOLD analysis project Ga0256871, IMG submission 185439) | Metatranscriptome of bovine rumen microbial communities from Lethbridge, Alberta, Canada - Rumen RJG_07 (Metagenome Metatranscriptome) | ecosystem: Host-associated > Mammals > Digestive...
GATCAGCTGGCTTTTTGATTAACTTGACCGATTCGATCCGTAAAGTTATAATAGGCAGGTAACGGATACCATTGGAGGGAGGGGGATCATGAACCGGCCTTTTAATTACACAATTTCAGATAACTTTGTTCTGACCATCTCGCAAATCAGCCGCGATCTGGAAAAAATCAGCCAGTATACCCGGGTCATGCCGATCAGTTCCGGTATTAAAAAAAGCTGCGATTTTCGGAATGTTCAGGCGGTCCTGCGTCTTTCCGGGTATACAGCAGACCGTCTGACAGAAAAAGAATATGCCATCCGGACCGGCAACATATCCAGAGCGATGGAATTTGCCGGCACTGCGGATCTGTCCGATATATCCGCCTGCTGTCAGCTTCACGCCCTGCTCATGGATGGGCTGAGCAGCGATGCCGGATCGTTCCGCACGGGCCGGCATGTGAGGGAAAGCACTCCGGCATCCCGGGTACTTCCTTCCGCATCGACCATTCCGCAGCTTATGAGGGATCTTTTCGAATGGACGCAGAAGGCAAAGGTGCATCCGGTCATCAGGGCGGCTGTATTCTTTGTGCGCTGCTGCATTATCATGCCGTTTCCGGACGGAAATATGCTGTTCGCCCGAATCTGGGCGCGGGCATTGCTGTCCTCCGGATATGATCCGATTTTTCAATACCTTCCTTTCGAGGAAAAATGGATCGGGCATGAAAGTGAATATGATATCAAAATCCGGGGCAGTGTTCACTATCAGGATTACGGTGACATTCTCGATTTCTGGGCGGATCGGATTTCAGAGTCTGTTCAGGATTTTCTTAGCTCTTTGGATACAGCCCCGCGGCATCCGGCCATGTCTTCTTCTGTTCAGAAGCTTCTGGAGGTCATGGATGAAAAAGCTTATTCTACCAAAGAGCTGATGGCCATGACCGGGCTGAAACATCGGCAGACATTCCGCGACAACTATCTGCTGCCGGCCATCCGCGACGGTTATATCCGCATGACCGTGCCGGACAAGCCAAACAGCCGGAATCAGAAATACGTCAGGACCATGGACGAAGTCAGGCAGTAACTTTTTTAGGGATAAAACCAGAAATTTTCAGAAAGACAGGAGTAAAGTTGAAAAAATTAGCAGTTGATGATTCTATTCTGTTAAGTGTCGACAAACCAGCACGCTATATCGGAAGTGAGCTTAACAGTGTAGTTAAAGATAAAAATAAGATCGACATCCGTTTTGCCATGTGCTTTCCGGATGTCTATGAAATCGGCATGTCCCATCTGGGTATCCAGATCCTTTATGACATGTTTAACCGGAGAGAGGATGTCTGGTGCGAGCGCGTCTATTCTCCCTGGACAGATATGGACAGGGTTATGAGGGAAAAAAACATCCGGCTTTTTGCCCTTGAGTCACAGGATCCGATCCTTGATTTTGATTTCCTCGGAATCACGATCCAGTATGAAATGTGCTATACCAATATTCTTCAGATCCTGGATCTTTCCGGCATTCCGCTGCATGCACAGGACAGATCGGACAACTGTCCGATTGTCATCGGTGGAGGTCCCTGTGCCTATAATCCGGAACCGCTGGCGCCTTTCTTTGATATGTTTTATATCGGCGAGGGGGAAACTCAGTACAATACCCTGTTTGATCTTTACAGGAAGATGAAAAAGGAAGGGAAGACGCGGCAGGAATTTCTGCACCAGGCTTCTCATATCCCCGGGATTTATGTGCCGTCCCTGTATCAGGTAAGCTATAACGAGGATGGGACGCTCCGACAGTTCATGCCGCTGTACGATGATGTGCCTGCGCGTGTGAAAAAACAGATTGTGATGGATCTCACAGATGCGGTTTACCCGGAAAAACCGGTGGTTCCCTATATCAAGGCAACGCAGGGCCGGGTGGTACTGGAGGTGCAGCGCGGCTGCATCCGCGGCTGCCGTTTCTGCCAGGCGGGAATGATTTACCGGCCGACACGCCAGCGCAATGTCAAAGTCCTTGAGAAACATGCCGATTCCATGCTTAAAAGCACCGGATATGAAGAAATCAACCTCAGCTCCCTAAGCACCAGCGATTACACTCAGCTTTCCGGTCTGGTTGATTATCTTATTGAAAAATACGGGAAAGAGCACATCAACATTGCACTGCCGTCCCTTAGAATAGACGCTTTTTCGCTTGATATCATGAGCAAGGTCCAGGACGTGAGAAAAAGCTCCCTTACGTTCGCCCCCGAAGCAGGATCCCAGCGTCTGCGCAATATTATTAATAAGGGGCTGACCGAAGAAGATATTCTTGGCGGAGCCGCACAGGCTTTCCGCGGAGGATGGAGCCATGTAAAGCTTTATTTTATGCTGGGCCTTCCGCAGGAAAATGATGATGACAGACGCGATATCGCGCATCTGGCGAACAAAATTGCAGCTGTTTTCTACGAGGAAGTGCCAAAAGAAGAGCGTCACGGCAAATGCCAGATCACCGTCAGCACATCCTTCTTTGTGCCGAAGCCCTTCACGCCATTTCAGTGGGCCGTTATGTACAGCCCGGGCGATTATCTTGGATTTGCGGCTACGGTTAACCATGAAATCAAGGCACAGCTGAATCATAAGAGTATCAAATATAACTGGCATCAGGCGGAAGAAACCGTGCTGGAGGGGTTCCTGGCCCGCGGTGACCGCCGCTGTGCTTCTGTCATCGAAAAGGTTTACCGGAGCGGACAGATTTTTGATGCCTGGACGGAATGCTTTCATTACGAAAACTGGCTGAACGCCTTTGATGAAACCGGGGTTGACCCTGATTTCTATACGAAACGTCCCCGGTCTCTGGACGAACTTTTACCGTGGGATTTTATTGATATCGGCGTTTCCAGGGAGTTCCTGAAACGGGAATGGCAGCATGCCATGGAAGGGAAAGTTACCCCGAACTGCAGAGAACAGTGCAGCGGCTGCGGCGCACGGGTATTCGGAGGAGGCGTCTGCTATGAAGGTCAGATTTAAGTATTCCAGGCAGGGAGAGCTGCGGTTCATCGGTCATCTGGATATCATGCGTTATTTTCAGAAGGCCATGCGGCGTGCAGGTATAGATATCCGTTATTCCGAAGGAATGAGCCCCCACATGATCATGTCCTTCGCTCTTCCTCTGAGCGTTGGCCAGACTTCAGACTGCGAATACATGGATGTGGAATTAAATACGCCGATTAGCCGTGAGGAGGCTCTGAGCCGTCTGAACAGTGTGATGGCGGAAGGCATCCGGGTAACGGATATGATACAGGCAGCTGAGGGGAAAGCAGGGAAGGCCATGTCTCTTGTGTCTGCTGCCGATTACCGGGTCAAAATCCGGGATGCAGAAAAAACCCCCGAAGAATACCGGCACAGCTGGCAGCAGATGCTGGATCATCTCGGCCTTTTTCTTGCGCAGTCCGATATTGAAGTGACCAGAGAGGGAAAGGATGGACTGAAAAACGTCAATATCCGCCCGCTGATTTTGGATATGCACCAGGAGGAAGACAGCCTGTTTCTTCGCGTCCGCGCCGGCAGTCAGGCAAATCTGAAGCCGGGGGCAGCCATCCGAAGCTGTCTTGATTTTCTGGATCTTTCTATGCCGGAGTATATCCTTTCGGTAAATCGTGAAGAGGTCTATGCAGACGTGAGCGAAAACGGGGAACATAAATTAGTACCGCTCGGAGAACTTGGGATATAAGCATGAACACCTATGTTGTTGACCGTGAGGAGGATATGGTTCGTTCCTTCCTCCTCGATGAAAACAGCCGCGCCATTGAAATTCACGAGGATAACCTGCAGCGGAAATTTAGCCTCGGTGATATCTACATTGGCAAGGTAACCCGTGTCCTGAAGGACTTGAATGCTGCTTTCGTAGATATCCAGCCGGGTGTCAGCGGATATCTGCCTTTGAATGAGCCGGTTCGGATTACCGGAGGAAACACCGGCCGCATTGCAGCCGGAAGCGAGCTGGCCGTCCAGGTTGTCCGCGAACCGATCAAAGAAAAAAAGATGGCTCTGAGCGGAAAACTGACCCTGAAAAGTCCGTACTGTATGGTTTCCTGGTGCGGGGACGCCGGTGTCTCCAGAAAAATAGATGCTTCCGTCCGCAGTATCTACAGGGAACTTTCAGACAGGTATACCGGCAAAGATATCCGGGTACTTGTCCGGACAGCTGCGGCGGATCTGAGTGTATCGCAGGCAGAAGGACATATCCGGGAAATACGGGAACAGCTTCGGAGGATTCTGGAAATTTCAGACAAACGCGTGGCATACAGCTGCCTTTACAAGGCTCCGGAGGCATATCTGAAAAGGATCGGAGAACTGCCGGCGGACATAGGAAAGATTACAGCAGCAGACAGTGAAATTATAAACAACATTACGGAATATATCCGCGGGAGGCGGCCGGATCTTTTGAACCGTGTCCGCCTGTATGAGGACAGGATGGTTTCGCTTAAAAGCTGTTATTGTCTCAGAAGAGAACTTGACAACGCGAAAAGCCGGATCGTTCATCTCAGCTCCGGGGCATCCCTGGTGATCGAAGTTACCGAAGCTTTGAGTGTAATCGATGTCAACACAGCCTGCAGCGCGCAGAAGCGGAAACATATGAACCGGGAAGAAAATTTCCTATCCACAAACCTGGAGGCTGCCCGGGAATGTGCGCGTCAGATAAGACTTCGCAATCTGTCCGGGATCATTCTGATTGATTTTATCAATATGGAAAAAAAGGAGAGCACGGAGCAGCTGATTCATGCTCTGAAACAGTACCTCCTGAAAGACCCGGTGCGGACCCGTTTTGAAGATATAACAAAGCTCGGACTGGTGGAAATCACACGGATGAAAATTGAAAAACCTTTATAAAAAATGTTGACAAGCCTGCACAGCTGACATATTATATTTTAGTGTGCCGCACAGAGAGGTTCTATAAGTATGCCCTGATGGCCAGGACATCACCCAATCTGGCGAGTAAATTTTATGGAGGAAACACAATGTACGCAATTATCGCAACTGGTGGAAAGCAGTACAAGGTATCCGAGGGTGACACGATCAATGTTGAAAAACTCGGAGCAGAGGCTGGCGAAACCGTTACCTTTGATCAGGTACTGGCCGTAAGCAATGAAGGCCTGAAGGTCGGGAAGGATGTTGAAGGCGCTACCGTCACAGCTACCGTCGTAAAAAACGACAAGGCGAAGAAGGTCATCGTTTACAAGTATAAACGCAAGACCGGATATCACAAGAAGAATGGCCACAGACAGCCGTACACCCAGGTTCGGATCGAAAAGATCAACGCCTGAGAAAATGACAGCGGTATGATCCGTATAAAGGCTGTTACATGCGGGAATACGTACTGTGAGGTAACAAGCCGCGGCCACGCCGATTTTGCGGAGGAAGGCAGCGATATTGTCTGTGCCGCCGTCTCCGTTCTGATGATCAATACAGCAAACGCGATCGAAAAGTTTACCGATGATCATCTGACGGAAGAAGAGGGGGACGGTTTTCTGAGCATTAAGCTTAGATGTCCGCCTTCGGAAAAAGCCGCTTTGCTGATGAACACTCTGGTGCTTGGACTTCATTCGGTACAGGAAACTTATGGAAAACAATTTCTGAAGCTTTCATTCAGAAATCAGAAATGACGAACTGATATTTGAACGGATATTAAAGGTGGTGTATTGACATGTTAAAGATGAACCTTCAGTTGTTTGCTCATAAAAAGGGTGTTGGTTCTACCAAGAACGGCCGTGACTCCGAGTCCAAGAGACTGGGTGCCAAGAGAGCAGACGGACAGTTTGTTAAGGCAGGAAATATCCTCTACAGACAGCGCGGAACCCATATTCTTCCGGGAAGCAATGTAGGCAGGGGCGGAGATGACACACTGTTTGCACTTTGCGATGGTGTCGTACGTTTTGAAAGAAAAGGCCGCGACAAGAAACAGCTTTCTGTTTATCCGGCTGAAGCAAAGGCAGCTCAGGCAGCAGACTGATCTGTAAAAAGCCGGGGAATAATCCCCCGGCGGTTATACTTTGGATGTTAAGCTCCGGTGCTGTATGCCCGGAGCTTCTTTTGTAAAGGCGGGGAGCCGGAAGTCATGATGCAGGATTGCCTGCATATCATGGCTCCTGGCGGCCGCTCATCATCGGGTGCGTAGCACGAGATGACGGCGAAGCCGCCGTATCGGGCAGGGCACAGTTCATCTGCCCTACCCGATACAGACCAGAAAGGAGCTGTTTATGTTTTCAGACAGAGCCAGATTTACGATTATTTCCGGAAAGGGCGGAGACGGTCACGTCAGCTTCCGGCGTGAAAAGTTTGTAGCTGCAGGCGGACCGGACGGCGGCGACGGCGGCCGCGGCGGTGATGTTATTTTTGAAGCAGATAATGCCATGAATACGCTGTATGAATACCGCTATCGAAGGAAATTCAAGGCCGGAGACGGCGAAGAGGGCGGAAAAAAACGCTGTCATGGAAAAGACGGCGAGGATATTGTTCTGAAGGTTCCGGAGGGAACCATCATCCGTGATGCCGCCTCGGGTGAGATAATTGCCGATATGTCCGGAGATAACCGCCGCCAGGTCATTCTGAAAGGCGGACGGGGAGGCAATGGAAACATGCACTATGCCACTGCCACGATGCAGGTCCCGGAATATGCGCAGGGAGGGCAGGAAGGCATGGAGCTTGAGATCACGCTGGAGCTGAAGCTTATTGCGGATGTCGGACTGGTAGGCTTTCCAAATGCCGGAAAATCCACGCTTCTTTCCCATGTCACCAACGCGCAGCCGAAAATTGCCGGATATCCCTTTACAACCCTTCAGCCGAATCTGGGAGTTGTGGAGATGGACGATGGGGATGGCTTTGTGATCGCGGATATACCCGGCCTGATTGAAGGTGCCAGCAGCGGTGCCGGACTGGGTTTTGACTTTCTGCGGCATATCGAGCGTACCAGGGTCATTATCCATATGGTGGATGCGGCAGGTACGGAAGGAAGAGACCCGGTGGAGAGCATTTACAAGATTAACCGCGAACTTGAAAAGTATAACGCTGATCTTGCAAAACGTCCGCAGATCATAGCCGCCAATAAGGTCGATGTCATTCAAACGAAGGAGGGCGAGGAAAATCCCCTGGATCGCATCCGCCGTGAATTTGAGCCGAAGGGTGTGAAGGTTTATCCGATCTCCGCCGTGACCGGACAAGGGCTGAAGGAACTTATGAACGCGGTCAGAGCTGTCCTCCGGTCCCTTCCGTCTGAGCCGGTCAGGTACGAACAGACCTATTTTCCGGAGGAACATGTCCGTCAGAATGACCTTCCGTTCACGGTTACGAAAGATCCGAAGGATCCACATGTGTTCATTGTCGAAGGACCGAAGATCGAGAAAATGCTTGGCTATACAAATCTGGATGCGGAAAAAGGGTTCCGCTTCTTCCAGAATTTCCTGAAGGATAACGGGATTCTTAAGGAGCTGGAGGAACTGGGCATCCAGGACGGCGATACCGTAAAAATGTACGGGCTGCAGTTTGATTATTACAAATGATCGCGAAGCTGATGAAAACCGCAAACAGCCCCGAAGCTGTTAAAATGAATACGAATACTGCAAAACGCATTCGTCTGATCGCCGTGGATCTGGACCGGACGGCTTTACGCACAGACAAGAGCCTGTCCCCTGCCGTATCCGATGCACTGCAAAAGGCATCGCAGCAAGGAATGGAGGTTGTCATTGTCAGCGGCCGTCCGTTCGAATCGCTTCCGGCTGAGCTGATCCGCGCTGGTTTTATCCGCTATGCGGTAACCTCCAACGGGGCTGCCGTCTATGACCTGGACACCGGAAGCAGAATTGCCCAGACGCTTCTGAGAGCGGATCAGGTGCGTTCCATATTGAATCTGTTTCCGGATATGAAATGCTTCGAAGTACTCCTGAATGGAAAAAGCTATGCATGGGATGACTACGTGAGGGATCCGGCCCGGTTCGGAACAGCGGCGGAAGGCATCGATTATATACGGAAAACCCGCACAGGCATTGGGGATATCCGTGCGTTTGCTCTTAAGCATGAAGCGCAGCTCGATGCCATGGATATCATCTGCAGGGAAGATTTTGAGCGGGAGCAGATGACAAAGAAACTGAAGGAATATATTCCGTCCGTTTTCGTAACTTCCTCCGTGCGCAATCTGATAGAAATATCCGCAGCCAGGAACGGAAAAGCACAGGGCCTGAAACTTCTGTCCGAACGGCTTCACATTGATCCTTCGGAGATGATCGCCTTCGGGGATGCCCACAACGACCTTGAAATGATTGAATATGCCGGTACCGGAGTAGCCATGGGAAACGCAAGCCGTGAAATAAAGGATGCTGCGGATCTGGTGACACTGACCAATGACGAGGACGGAGTGGCAGTCACCGTACGAACGCTTCTGGAAAAACAGTCCTGATCCCATTGCGTCCGGGATAAAAAATGGAAAGGAAAATACTGAATATGAAAGTATCAGAACCAAAGCTGCTTCTCATTCACATGAGTCCGGAAAAGGTACAGCAGATCAGGCTTCTTTCCGGGGACCGTAATCTTTCCTTCCGGGCAGTCCCTGTTAACAGAGAAGATGAAACGGTCCCGCTGGGAATGCTGGCCGGGGCTGAAAACTGGATGAATCGCGAACTTATGAAAAACATGCCTGAATCCGTCCCACTTACCGAAGAAATGCTGATCATCTGTGGTTTTGAAGACAGAAAAATGGATCTGCTCCTCAGAAAGCTTCGCCAGAGCAGACTGTCTGTATCACTGAAGGCTGTTCTCACAGAGCAGAACAGCGTCTGGACGCCGGAGCAGCTGTTCGGAGAGCTTAAGGCGGAGCGTTCTTACATGATGTCCCGAAAACACTAAAATGAATGCCGGAGCCGGAAACAGCAAACAAGTGCTGACAAGTTGCTGCCGGTAGTTCCAGAAACAATAATCGTATGATATAATTATGGCTGCCAAAACTATGACAGCCAGTTCATTCATTAATTCAAAACATATAAGGAGTTTACATGACAAGTAAACAGCGTGCTTATTTAAGAAGTCTGGCCATGCAGATGGATCCTGTTTTTCAGATAGGTAAAAATGGTGTCACGCCTGAATTTACCGCAGCCGTCTCGGAAGGGCTGGAAGCCAGAGAACTGATTAAAATATCCGTACTGCAAAGCTGCCTTGATGACCCCCGCCAGCTGGCGGTAACACTGGCCGGCCGGACAAGATCACAGGTTGTAGAAGTGATCGGCAGGAAGATCGTATTGTACAAGGAAGGCAGGGACGATAAAAAAAAGATTTATCTGCCGGGTGAGAAGAAAAAACAGCTATGACGAAAATGAGAAAAGTGGGAATCATGGGGGGCACTTTTGATCCCATTCACATCGGTCATCTGATCCTGGGGGAAAATGCCTATGCACAATTTGGCCTGGATAAGGTACTTTTCATGCCTTCCGGACATCCTGCCTACAAGCTGCACCGGGGAGCGACAAACGGACAGCGTGTTGAAATTGTTCGAAGAGCCATCGGGGATAATCCACATTTTGAACTTTCTCTTCAGGAAATGCGTGATGAAGGCTATACGTATACGAGACAGACACTGGAAAATCTGACGGCTGCTCATCCGGATACGGAGTATTATTTCATCATGGGAGCCGATTCCCTTCTGACCTTTGACACCTGGAAGGATCCGGAGCGTATCTGTGAGCTATGTACCATCGTTGTAGCTGTGCGGGACCATCTGTCTGAGCAGGAGCTGGATACCGCAATCAAAAATGCTTCCTGCAGATATAACGCTCACATTGAAAAACTGTCAACGTTGAACATTGATATTTCTTCCAGTCAGCTGCGCAAATGGCTTCGCGAGGGACGAAGCTGCCGTTACTATATTCCGGGAGCAGTACTCAGCTATATTCAGGATGGCGGGATCTATGGAACAAAATGACATTCTTAAACTAGAAAAAAAACTCAAAAAAGAACTGGATGTAGATCGTTATCGTCACACCATGGGTGTAATGTACACAGCTGCCGCCCTTGCCATGTGCTATGGGGAAGATGTTAACAGGGCTATGACAGCCGGACTTCTCCATGACTGCGCAAAATGTATTCCTAATGACAAGAAACTGCATATGTGCGAAAAATACAGAATCGAGGTCAGCAGCATTGAAAAAAGTGCACCATCCCTTCTGCATTCAAAACTGGGAGCCTGCCTGGCAAGAGCAGAGTATGGGGTTACCGATCCTGAAATTTTGAGTGCTATCCGCTGGCATACGACCGGCAGGCCTGCCATGACACTTCTTGAAAAAATCATTTTCATGGCAGATTACATTGAGCCGGGACGCTGGAAGGCCGTGAATCTGGATAGAATACGGACCCTTTCGTTCCGTGATCTGGACATGGCTGTTTACCTTACCATGCGTGATACACTTGCTTATCTGGAGAAGGGCAGCGGGACGGTAGACGAGACCACACGCAAGGCTTATGCTTATTATGAAAAAATAGCGAGTGATGATGAATAACGTACAGCCGATACTATTTCATTCGTACATTGATCAAAGGGAAAGGAGAAACAATCATTGGCTTCAGAGGAGAAAAAATCAAGAAAAATGGCAATACTGGCGCTTAATGCCATGAAAGAGAAAAAGGCGGAGGATATCCGCATCATTGATATCGAAAAAATCAGTACCCTCGCAGATTATTTTCTGATCGCATCCGGCACGAACCGCAATCAGGTTCATGCCATCGCAGATTTCGTTGAGGAAAAGCTTGGCCGGGCAGGATATGAAGTTCAGCATACCGAAGGCTATGAAAGTGCCCACTGGATTCTGCTTGATTACGGCGATATAATTGTTCATATTTTTGACCGTAAAAACCGTCTTTATTATGATCTGGACAGGATCTGGAGAGATGGCATGGCAATAAGTGAAGACGAACTGGGAAAGGAAGAAGATTGAAATGGCTGTTGATAATTCACTGATGATACGCGGGATCATTACAAGAGAATCCATGATTGCCGCTTACTGTGCCTATACAAATATGCCTTATGTAATCTGCAATCCGGATACCTATGATGACGAGGTATACATTTTCGAGACGAAGGAGCTTCTGCAGGATTTTGCAAAAAAGCAGGCAGAAGATAAAATTCTGCTCCGCGGCGTTCAGTTTATGAACAAGGATTTCCTGAAATTCTATTCTTCCCTTTTTACGATGGGCGTAAATATGCTGGTTTTTGTAAATGCGACGGGAGAATTCCGTATTGAACTGAATAAGCTGGTGCGTGAGCCGGATTTTTCAAAGATGAAAGTCAAACCGGTCGTGAATCCCTCACTGGTTCTGACTGGCATGTACTATATCCAGGAAGCACGAAGACCGGTATCAAAGGAAGAAAAGGATCTGAAAGAACTGAACGAGGAATTCGTGAACGATCTTGCGAAATCCCGGCTTCTGGTCAGTGTCATTTTGAAAGAAGGAGAGGAGACGGATATTGAAAAATTAAAGAATAATCAGTATCAGCTCCCAATTCTGAAGGATAAGTCCGGGAATGTAATGTTTCCTGTGTTTACAGATGGAAATGAACTGCAGCGTTTTACCAGAGGCGATAAAAAATTCAAGGCCCTGGCTATGCCGCTGGCAGCCCTTGAAAAGATCATTCCGCCGACCTGCAGCGGCTTCATTCTCAACCCGGTCGGATTTAACTTTCCGCTGAAAAAAGAGCTGATAGCCGCCATTGTGAAGGAGTACTCCCAGACGCCGGACGCTTCTGAAGCAATAGATCCGGCAGCCGATCACATCATCGAAGATGATGACCAGGGCGGAAGCAGATAATCGTATAAAGCGGAAGGATATTTTTCAGAATCCGGCAGAGAATAAAAGTACATTTAAACATTTAAACATTTAAAAGAGATAAAAAGACATTCGATCATTTCTGAAC
>Ga0256871_1001337_pt1 | contig 11889 bp, 9 predicted proteins | sample RumenRJG_07RNA_FD_185439 | JGI IMG/M metagenome (GOLD analysis project Ga0256871, IMG submission 185439) | Metatranscriptome of bovine rumen microbial communities from Lethbridge, Alberta, Canada - Rumen RJG_07 (Metagenome Metatranscriptome) | ecosystem: Host-associated > Mammals > Digestive...
AAGACGCTCAGGCGTCAGGGATACGGGTACCCGGATGACGATTACTTCTTCCTCAAGCTCTTTGACTTAAGCCGGGCTGAGGTGGTCCGGAATCCTAAATCCCATAGAAAAAGTGATTGAGGCGAAAATAAAATGAACATTCTCTGCATCTTTGAACTTCTCTGCAAACCGCTCCTCCTGGCCGTGGTGCTTATAGAGCTTTACCGTGAGGTTTTCTCTCCTGCCCCTCTGCTTTCATCTTTGCAAGCAAAGTCTCAAAGCATACCGTCATGATATTGCCAAGGCCGAGCAGCCCGATAGTGTTAAAGCCTTTCTTTCCGAAGAGCAGAGCGGAATGTGCGGCCACCGCACCAGTGCGGAGAGTTGTAATATACTCCGCATCCATAACTGCTTTCAGGATTCCTGAGTCAGCCTCATAGATGAGCATATCGCCCATCATAACACTGCGCTGTACCCCCCCCACTTTGCCGTGGCGGCCTATCATTTTGACCATTGCCACGTTCTCCGGCTCATACATGGCGGGCATGATATTAAAATAATCGCCATCAGACTGACTGATCCTCGGCTTCGGCTGGCAGGCAAATTCAGCCTTGTGTATTAAGGCTTCCTCTACCCAGTCGCACCATATTGCCGGATCCATCGTCTTCGCGGCATTCCTCACGGATTCAAAATCGATAATCTTCATTTACATTCACATCCTTATATGTTTTCTGTAGGACATCGGCCATAAGCAGGATCCACAAAGATACAGAAAATCACAGGAAATTCCTGACCTCTTCCTTCATTGCCGCTACCAGCCTGTCATCGTCTTCTTTATCCCGGACGGCCAGCCGCAGATAATTCCTGCCGTTTGTCTTCGTTGTGAGTTCCTTGATCAGAAGGCTGTGTTTTGTGAGCAGCTTCTTTAAAAGCTCCTTCGGAGAAATCTTTTTCTCCAGCTCGACCATCACGAAATTCGCCTGTGACGGGATCACCCGGACTCCTGGTACTTTCGCCAGCTCATCCTGAAACCTTGCCCTCTCTGCCCGGAACTTCACGAGAGCGGCTGCATAGTCTTTCTTATATTTTTCCTCGATCTGCATATAGAACTCAGCAAATGAGTTGATATTCCAGATCGCCACATCTTTCTTCATAAAAGCAATCGTATCGGTATCGCCGGAGGCAAGGACACCAAGTCTGAGACCCGGAACTCCGTAGGACTTGGAAATACTCTTCATGACATACAGGTTCTTGCACTTATCCAGAATCTCCTGATCGATCAGTGTGTTGTTCTCTTCATCGGAGAAATCCGCAAATGACTCGTCAAGAATCAGGTTGATCTTCTTTTCCACACACCAGTCGATCAGACGCAGCAGATCCTTCTTCGGAATATAATTCCCACTCGGATTATCCGGATTCACCACAACAAGGTTCTGGATTCCTTTATCTCCAAAATAGTCCATCAGGTCATCTGCTGTATAGCTGTAATCCCTGTTGCCCGGCGTGAAATCCACGGATTCTGCCCGGTCATACCTGTGCGGATATTCATCAAATGTCGGTCTGACAAATCCTGTCTTCCCACTGATTCTCTCCATCAGGGATTTGATCAGCTCAGCCGCGCCGTTGCCCACCAGAATGTTCTCCTGATGGACGCCGAAGTTCTTCGCCGCAAGAAGGCTGTTGACACGCATCCCGGAAGGATAATCCCTGAGCAGCGTATCAAAATTCGCTTTGATCTCATCGACCAGTTTCTGCGGCGGGAAATACGGATTGACCAGATAGCAGAAATCAAGAAGTTTCGGATATCTCCAATAGCCGCCGTAACGTCCCTGCAAGAGGGCAACCTTCTCATCCTCATCCGGTGTAAAGATTGACGTCGCAATATCCAGATCCTGAATATCATCGATCTCATACCACTTCTGTCCAGTCAGGCGCTTTGCCTTGATCACAGGATCATCAAGCATCGTGATCACGCGGAGAACCTGTTCGTAGTATTCGTTTTCTCCAAGCGCCTTCTGATAAGCATCAAGGAACGGAACATAATGCGTCTTGCTGAAATCCCTGCTGAACTTGTAGATATTTACCGTTTTATAGTAATCCTTGATCTCGTCGAACTTGAACTTCTTTCCCGGAACAAAGGCCTCGATATTATCATCTTCATCGAGCTTGACGCAGGTTCCGTCCATCCATGACTCATATTTGTCAACGAGCGCCAGTGTCGGGCGCGGATCCCGAACCAGAGAGTCAAGAACAGAATCCTCGAAAATAAGGTCTGACTCGAAGAGCAGCGTGTCATCCTCGCACAGATAATCCGATGCCAGTGACAGCGAATAAATATTATTCGTCTTGTCATAAATCGGGTTGTCAATGTAAGTGATCGGCGTGGTAATGCCGAGTGTTGCGATGTACTCCTTCAGCTTCTCCCGTTCATATCCAACAACGATCACAATCCGGTCAACGTTCTGCTTCTGGATCTGATGAAGCATACGATCAATAAGACTTACGCCGTTCACCTTCACCATGCATTTTGTATTATTCTGTGTCAGTTCTTTGAGCCGCTTTCCCATACCGGCTGCAAGGATAATAGCCTGCATTAAGTTCTCCTCACTTCCCCTTTCAAATCTGTGGTTATAACCTTCCTCTATCAGTTTTTCATACAAAGCGTGTGCGCTGAATCTTGTGTTCTGAGAAAAATGGAATTCTCTCAGCACTTCCCTTTACCAGTCAGGCCTCTCAGCACCGTCCCGGCTACAGATTCTTTGCAGCTCTTATACTTCTTCCCGCCAAGAATCAGCTGCTCCGCTTTCAGGTTCTTCAGTTCAGACTTCTCAACTTCATATGGATTCTTATTCAGAATTACCATATCGGCAATCTTACCGACTTCGAGACTGCCTCTCTCTTTCTCATCAAAGGTCGTGTAATATCCGTTGTAGGTACACATCCGGACGGCTTCCTGTACCGTCAGCGCCTCTGCAGGATTCGTGTGGTTCACAGCTCGGTCAATCCACGAGATTGGATCAGGTGTGGTGCAGGGCGCATCGGAGCCAGCGGAAAGCACAATCCCGTTGTTCCAGAACGTTCTGAGCGGATTCAGTCTTTCTGCCCTCTCCGGACCCATGATCTTCTCCAGATACTCGTCCGGCTCCTGCTTCCAGTTAATAAAGGCGCTCTGGATCGGCATCAGGATACCGTAATCTTTACAAATCTTGAATCCTTCTTCTGTCGGCAGGCAGTCGTGGATAATACCATGCCTGTGATCGGTTCTCGGGTAATCATCAAGAGCCGCCTTGATACACCTTGTTGCCTGATCGAACGCCTTATCTCCAATGGCGTGCATTTCAATCTGAAGCCCTGCACGGTTCGCCGCCTTGCAGAAGTTCGTGACTTTCTCATCGCTGTAATAGAGAACGCCATCTCCTCCAATCTCGTCTACATAAGGTTCGTTCATCGAAGCGTCATGGGAACCGAAGCAGCCATCCAGTGCACATTCAAAGCAGCCGCCGATACGCGGCAGATGACGGCTTGTCGCTACTTTCACATCCATCGACTGCGGAAATACCCGGAGCTGGAATCCGTTATGCAGGGATTTTGCAAATGTCTGTTCCAGCGTGATATCCAGATTTCCTGCAAACCCGACACCGGAAACTGTGTGAATCATACCAATGCCCTGACTGGCTTCAAAGTCCAGAGCATTCTGCATGTTTTTAATCAGTTCGATAAGAGACAGGGATCCCGTGATATAATCAGAAACCTTGAAGAACGCTTCCTGGTTCATTTCCCCTGTATCCGGATGATAGCCGCGGAGATGCTCTACCTGTTTCCGAATCTTCTCAAGAAGCTTTGAATTAACAATACATGCATGGCCGTCATACTTAACAACCATGATCTCTTTGTCCGGACAGACGACATCCAGTTCTTCGCGTGAGACAAGCCTCCTCTCTTTTACAGAATAAGGAGATGCGCCGAAAGCAATCAGCGTTTTCTTATTTCCACTATGCTTTACAAAGTCGCGGACCATCTCCTGGATCTCTTCATTACTCTCCGCGTCCATCACATTGAGACCGGCATAGAATGTAGAGAATGACGCGAAATGCTGATGGGAATCCACAAATGCCGGTAGAAGGGCTTTCTCGCCAAGATGGACGACTTTCATGCCCTTATATTTCTCCGGGAGTTCATTCCCCACATAAGCAATCCGGTCTTCCTTCGTCACCAGATATTTGCGCACAGCATCGTTTTTATCTACTGTAAGAATGTTTCCTTCAAAGATCATCTTCTCGTCTCTCCCCGGCACTTCTTGAGTTTTTATGGCAAGTGGTCAGCACTGTCATATGTGGTCCTATCACGCATGTATCATCAGTGGGATAAAGTAAATCCCTAGTGCAATCACCGTGACCACAATCGTCGCATATTTCCAGATCCGGTATTCCTTATCCAGCTTCTTCTTTTCCTCAGCACTTGGCTCTTCCAGTACGTCAACTTCTTCCTGTATGCTGAGGATTTCTCCCTGATGCTTTCCGGCCACAACCGCCGCATAAATGATACTCACAACCGCAATAATCGCCGCGGTAAGCAGTGCCACCTTATCGGCAAAGATCAGCATGAAAATATAAGCCGCGATTGTAAACCAGCTGCCAAAGACACCCGATGGAGCCTTATATGTCCTCTTCAAATCCGGGTATCTCTTCCGAAGTCCCAGAAACGCAAGGCAGCCGATCATGTAGCAGACAGCAAGGCTGATCAGGCTTACCGATGCAATATAGTGAATGGATCCCGTGGCAATCAGGATGAAGTTGATAATTCCTACAACAATAACCGCGACATGTGGCGTTTTGTACTTCGGATGAACCTTTCCTAAAAAACCCGGCAATGCGTGGTCTTCCGCCATCGCGTAGATGTATCTTGCCGGAGCCGCAATTCCCGGATTGATCGTGGACAGGTCGCCGCCAAATGCTATGCCGATACAAAGAAGAATGATCGGGAATCCCGTCATGCCGACCGCTTCAAGTGCCTGTGCATACGGCGCGTCTGCCGAGGCGATCGCGCCATAAAGGTCATGAGGAACCAAGCCTACCAGAAACCACTGGAACAAAGCGTTCACGGCAAAGATCAGGAAAATAGATATCTTCAGTGCCCTCGGCAGAGTGTACTGCGGATACTTCGTTTCGCTGCCCATGGAGACACATGTTTCGAATCCGGTGTAGCACCACCATACCAGCCCAAAGATGTACATCATCTCATTAAAAGGAGGAAGGGAGTCCATCCCGAACCCGCCGAAATATTCCAGATGCACTCTGGGGATCATGTAAAGGAACCAAAGGATCGAGCAGCCCCAGAAGAAGAAAACAAAAGCTGTCTGCGCCCGGCCGGAGAATTCAATACCGAAGTAATTGAGAACCAGAAAAACCGCGACAAGGATCACCGCAATGATACGGCTGTCTACGCCTTCGATGTTGACACCGAACTGTCCGAGCAGAATCTTGAAGTAATTTGAGAACGCCAGAGTTTCACCAGCACCAATTGCTACAACCGATACGATGTACTGCCAGCCTGCCACATTTGCCCAGATGCGATTCAGACCGTGCTTGGCATAGTTGTATGTTCCACCCGCTTCCGGAAGCATTGCGGACATTTCTCCATAAATCAGGCAGGGCCAGATCGAAATCAATAGTCCTAAAAATGTGAAAACGATAATCCATTGCCCGACCAATCCGACCTGTGCTGACCCACAGGTAAACAGACCGACACCGACAACCGTTCCAATCGTCATACTGATGGATTCTTTTAATCCGAGGATTCTCCTCATCTGTGGCTGCTCATTCATAATCCCCTACTCCTTTCGCAAATGAGATCATTTTATCCCAGCAGATGGTTCGAATACTTTTCTGCCATCATTCTCCAGTTTTCTAGTGACTCCCCCATGTTGGCACCGCAGGCTTCTCTGTAAAGTGCCCACACAAACCAGTAATATGCAATAATTGAGATATACGCCATAAAATGAAAATCACGGGACTCACTGTATGTTTCACCCAGATACAGCCGTATAAATCGCTCTGCTTCATCAAAATCATACATTGCATCGACAATATAATAGCCAACATCAATGCCAGGATCAGAATATCCGGAATACTCCCAATCGATCAGAATGACATGCCCATCCGGTTCGATCATCCAGTTCGGTTTATAGGTATCCCCGTGACAGAAGCATTTTTCTACGCCATCACCAATGGTCTTTTTGTAGAGCTGCTCTACTTTTGCTTTCAAAATCTCATACTGGTCAAAGCAATGTGGATCTTTATCCCTAATCAGCTTCTCCATTGCGCAGGCATCTTCCCATGGCTTCATACCATAGTCCACTCTGATGTCAGCGTTGTGCAGGCGTTGCAGAACAGGGATGATCTCTTTGCTGTCTTCAAAGCTACTGTAATTTGGTTCCCGGAAGGAAGGAATAAACTTGCTGATCTTCCAACCCTCAATCACGTCCATGTAAATATACGTCGGATCTACGCCAATCTCTTTGGCAGTGATCAGCGACTTTTTCTCATTTCTCCGATTGATAATTTTCTCAGTTCCATCTCCCGGATGCCGGTAAATATAATCCTCTCCTGCGATCCGGAATACAAAGGAAGTATTCGTCATTCCTTCTGATACGGTTCTGAAATCTACAATATCCTCTTCATCACAGCGGAATACCAGCTTGATATTTCTTAAAATCTCACTGTGGGCATGGCCGACGTACTCATCATCGAAGGCACGGAGCTGTTCAAAGTAATCAAACTCAAAAATCGTGTTAGCCGGATATTCCTTGTAATAAAAATCCGGAAATTCACTAAGATGATCCTTTACCAGCCACTCCCAGAAGGCATTGCTGTACTTCCCTGCCTTATCTTCTTCTACAAGCTGGATGAACTTTTTAGAGAACTCTTTCGTCCAGAAGCTGTGCCCTAAAAGCATCTCTCCTCCGGGGAGTCCCTTCTCCATCTTCAGAATTCTTCCACGATCATCCGTGATCGCATACATCTCATTTTGCTTTTCAGAAGTTTCATAACCGGCATAGAACGAGGCATACTCATAGCGGTGAAACGGATTCTCTGTGAAATAATCATCACAGCAGCAGATATAGGTGTTCTTTAGTTCGTTCTTTGCAAGGTACAGCGACCAGATGTTGTTCTTCGAATTGTACTCGTCATTGATGATGAATTTGATTCCATACTTTTCCTGTAAATAATAGAACTTTTCCTTCTTATATCCGAGGATTACGGTGATGTCATTGATCCCAGCTTCCTTCAGTTGTTCGATTTTACGCTCGATCAGCCGCTGTCCCTTGACCTCATACAGGCCCTTCGGCTGTTCGAGAGAAAGAGGGATAAAACGGGTTGCGGCTCCAGCCGCCATGATCACAGCATTATCAACTGTGTATGACGCCAATGCAGATTTCCCGGCATCTGTTAATCTGTAATTTTTTAACAGTCCACGATTTTCCAGATCAGCAAACAGGTCTTTATTGTTCAGGACATGCTGTGTCAGCTTATCCACCAGGCTGGTGTTGTTATAAAGATAATTTAACAGATAAAATTCATTGATGGATAAGCTCATCAGTACCCTCCCCACATTAAATGCGTTGTATATTATTCTTGATTCGGATAGCTGGGATCCAGTTGCTGCAGCTCATAGTAATTGTCAATTTCCATGATATCCCGCTTTCTGCATGGGCGAACAGCTACGCAGTAATCCCTCCTTTTAAGCTGTAGCGGAATCTGTTCCCAGAATACATCTTTACCCTTATCCGTCGAAAAGATTTCTTTCCAGTCATGATTCAGCCTGTTGCAGTCTTCTGCGGTCCAGTATGAAATGCCATAATAATTCCAGCAGTTCGTATTTCCCTTCTGGTAAAGAGATATCATTCCATCATTATCCGCCTTGAAACTCCAGTCATCTGTCTCTATCGAATAAGAGCCCAGAATATTTGAACGATACTGGTATGGTGTGATGATATTCGGATTAGTGATATACAGATCCGCCTCGCAGAGATAACATCCACCCTGAAAGGCATCCTTCACCAGCAATGCAGATGAAATGTTGTTGTACTTGTCATACTCATCATTATCAATGAAATGCAAATCCGGATAATCTGTCAGAAGTTCATCAAAACGTTTCTTCTTATATCCGCGTACAATCGTAATGTCATCTACTCCTGCGGCAAGCAAAGCATCAAGAAGTGTGCTGATAATCCTACGTCCATTGACCGTTACCATCGGCTTCGGGCGATCAGCCGTTGCAGGCATCATGCGGGAACCGAAGCCGGCAGCAAGAATCACCGCTCTCTTTACCTTATAAGGCGCAAGAACTGCAATGCCCTTATCTGTTAACTTTCCTCCTGATGTGAGAAGTCCTTCAGAAACGAAACCATCCATCTCCTGCATGATGAGACTGTTTGAGATTAAAAGATCATCAGAAATCTGTCGATGTTTGATTTCCTTGTCCTTGTGAAGAAATAAGTATTGTAATATTAAAAACTGATAATAGGTCAAGTGTGTTTTTTCCCCCCTTGAATCGTCAATTATTCAGAGCAATTCAACTGCGTCCATAACACGCCTTGCTGAATTTCCGTCTGTAAATTTATGGTAATCCTTCAACACTGCATGCCGTTCTTCTTTATACTTGTCAGCTCCATCAATGATTTCAGAGATGCTCTCTTCCAGCTCTTTCTGGTTGTATACGTGATATCCCTTCATATAGTCGATAGCATTTTTCGGGAATAGACCACGCGACTTATCATATTCTTTATAATCATCCAATGTAAAAATGATTGGCTTATCTTTGAGCATAAAGTCAATAGAAATAGACGAGTAATCACTAATCATAGCATCTGCCATCGAAATGAACTGATACAGTTGCACGCCCATATCAAGTAAATCTTCATCTCTCACCAAAAGAATATTATCGAAATGAGTTTGGAACACCGGAAGCTCTGCCTGCAAATGGTGTAACTTAAAAACCAAAAGAACATTTCTTGCTTTCAGAAAATGCGAGAATTGCTGCAGACTATTCTTAGTTTCAAAGATTGGAAGGCCTGTCTGGTTCTCTATATAATCCTCTGAGAGTGTTTTATTATTTGATTTTCTGAATGTTGGCATCCAGAAAATAACTCTCTTATATTGATCAAATTGCCATCTTTGATTTACTTTTTTTCTTTCAATGATGTTTGACTGAAAGAAATAGTCAAGACGGGGATATCCAGTAATAATAGCTTTCTCTTCTGGCTCCTGCCAGTAGTTTGACATTCCTTTCGCCGGGATTGATCCTGTCACTGTAATCATATCATAGTGGGTCCGATCATTTGCTGTACATCCGCCTTTTGCAGCTTTATATCCCCATCCATGAGATAGATATATCACTTTTTGTTCCTTCCTTTTCACAAGTGGTGCCAGCAGATTACAGTGGTCATAAATATACCACCTGCACGTAGACAGTACCTCGGCCCATCTCCTATTCACCTTCTGTGGAACCTTTTGAACAAATTCGGTATTTGGAAAGTCTTCAGGCCTTTTCTGCTGCAGCGCTCTTGCTTCATCTACATGATCTACGAGCCATGCAACATGATACTTTTTCAGATAATTGTTATGTCGCATATAGTCATACAAAGCAAATGCATTATCCGACAGATCGCCCTCGCTCTCCATCACAATAAGATGTTCATCCATCGGTCTGTGCTTTTTATAATAGTAGAACGATTTATTGTTGAAGGCGGTTGCTGCATGGAGTCCGACTACTTGTATTGATCCCGCGATCCCATGCTCTTTTATTTTCTGAAGTATATTACCATCCATCTTTTTCCCCTTATTATCTATGTAAAACCTTCTTAACAACCAGTCCTATATCCTTACTATACATGAGGCAAATCACAATAAATAATCCACCCAAAATCCCATATAGAGGAATGGATGCATCAACAAACAGCAGCACAATAGATTGAACCGCTAGCAGTATGTAGGAAATGATATCTCTAAAAAAGTTAACTCTTAGTTTAATATACTTTCTTGACTGAATAAGACGAACCACATATACCTCGACATAGCATATCGTCGTTGCAATGGCTGCTCCAAGAGCCCCGATTATTGGTGTGAAAATGAGATTCAGGATAATGTTGGTAACTGCCCCTACCACTGTTGAGACTGCATAAACCTTAGAATCTTTGACCGCTGTGAAAAATCCCCCAATATATCCTGACATCGCCCCAAATAAAATGGCCATAGTAAGCCACGGAACATATCTCCATGCAACATAAAAGTCATTAGCATATAAGAACTTGGCCAGTATCTTATCTGACACAATAATGGCTGAGCATACAATCGTCATCATGCAGTTATATGCCCGATATGTATTCGCAAAAAATCCGCTCTTATCTTCTGGATCGTAGTCCTTCACCGCAGATAACGCCCAAGCCTGATTAAAAATAGTCTGGAATACGTTAAGTATCGATGGAATCTTTGATGCAACAGAATAAACACCATTGGCGGCCACTCCGCAGAAAAAAGTGACCACATATCTGTCTGAAGCATTGTTGATCCACCATGCAATGCTATTTGCGATAAGTGGTCTAGAATAATCCAGAAGTTCCTTTGACTCTTTCCTGTACTTCCGTGTCAGATGAGTATCCCGGAACATGTGTGCTCTTGCTGCAAGCCAAACACACTGAACAAGTGGTCCGATTATATTCGCAAGGAAGTATCCGATCAACCCCCATCTAAAGCCGATTAGAAACAGAATATTGCAACCAATTGTTACAGCTGATGCAACAACGCTTGATATAGATAGATCACCTATGCGGTCAACTCCTCTGATATAACATGTAACAATTCCACTAATTGCCTGTGAGAAAAACATCAGAAAGAAGAAAATGGCATAGGTCCTCAGCATTGGGCTGAAGCCAAAGATGCCATTCACACTAAGACCTGCTGCGATAATTACAGACCCAATCAACAGATGGCGCATACCAACTGTAACTATGGCCTCCCGATCATAATCTTTATCCATCGCAAAGCGTATGACACCCTCCTGCACATTAAGCGTCAATATCGGGAGCAATACTCCAACTGTTGTATTAAAGAGATCATAGGTACCATAATCAGCCGTTGTAAGAATACTAGTATATAATGGTACCAAAAAGAAGCTCAGCAGTTTCGTTGCAAAACTGCTCAGCGTCAATAGTCCTATGTTTTTTGCTAAATATTTGTATTTACCTTGTCTTTCCATCAGTCTTTACTTATCGTCTCGTCCTTGCCAGCACTTCAAATTTGTGAAATTGCTTCTTCCGAAGCGCCAACTCTATATCTTTATTCACTGCACTATGCTGATCCTTGAAATACTTTTCCCTTAGTCCACATTCAAGCACAAAGATTGCCTCTCTTATCTCTTTCGCCTGCTTCCTGGTCCTTGACCAGTTCATCAGGCACTGACGAAGGAAATATTCATATGACCGTTTGTCATACTTCACTCCAAACTGTGGGAACTCTCTAAGGCATAATTCCGTGATGTAATAGCTCTCCACGCTCCGTTTTGATCCTCCACTTTTTACTGTGATGCCGTCCGGGTTTAACCGATATCCATAAACTACATCTGGAATGATCTTCGGACTGTATCCGGCTCCGTCAGCATGAAAGAAATTGGTGTATCCTCGAACCAATATCCTTCTGAGAACTGAAAATGCTCCATGACTTCAGCCTTAAAAAGCTTTCCCCAAGGATAGCCCGAGAGTTGATGAACTTCCTGCGGCATACCCCCCCCACAGGCCGTCCGAAAACCTTGATTTTCTGTGGCCTGACAACCAATTCGGGCATAAAATATGCCCATTTTTCATGCACATTGAAAGCTGAATAAAGTACACAGATTCAGAAGACAAAAGGTTTA
>Ga0256871_1001344_pt1 | contig 11862 bp, 13 predicted proteins | sample RumenRJG_07RNA_FD_185439 | JGI IMG/M metagenome (GOLD analysis project Ga0256871, IMG submission 185439) | Metatranscriptome of bovine rumen microbial communities from Lethbridge, Alberta, Canada - Rumen RJG_07 (Metagenome Metatranscriptome) | ecosystem: Host-associated > Mammals > Digestive...
CTTGAAGAAAAAATTTAAACATATCAATGTATATATAATACACTAAAACATTGATTTTGTCAATACAAAATGTTATTTTTGTATCAAAAACAAAAAAGAGGCAGATACGCTCCGCCTCTTTAATGTATTTATTAATTTCAACTTATTTTTAAGCCTTACTTTTTAAGAGCAGCCTTTACTGTCTTAACGATGTTCTCAGCTGAGAGACCAAACTCCTTGAGAAGTTCTACTGCAGGACCTGAGTGACCGAACTCGTCATTTACACCGATCTTTACAACAGGAACAGGACAGCACTCTGTAACAGCTTCTGCTACAGCAGAACCAAGTCCGCCGATGATGCTGTGCTCCTCAGCAGTAACGATGAGACCTGTCTCCTTAGCGCACTTGCAGATAAGCTCCTTATCAAGAGGCTTGATAGTGTGGATATTTACAACTCTTGCAGAAATACCCTCAGCCTCAAGTGTCTTTGCAGCCTCTACAGCTTCATTTACCATAAGACCGGTAGCAACGATAGTTACATCCTTACCTTCCTTCATAACAACACCCTTGCCAAGCTCGAACTTGTAGCTTGCAGCGTCATTTATAACAGGTACAGCAAGTCTGCCGAAACGCATATATACAGGACCATTGAAGTCAAGAGCAGCCTTTACGGCAGCCTTAGCCTCAACATCATCACATGGATTGATGATAGTCATGCCCGGTATAGTTCTCATAAGAGCGATATCCTCGTTACACTGATGTGTAGCGCCGTCTTCACCAACTGAGATACCTGCGTGTGTAGCACCGATCTTAACGTTGAGGTGTGGATAGCCGATAGAGTTTCTTACTATTTCAAACGCTCTGCCTGCTGCGAACATTGCAAATGTGCTTGCGAAAGGGATCTTTCCACAGGCTGCAAGACCTGCAGCAACGCCCATCATATTAGCTTCTGCGATACCGCAGTCAAAGAAACGATCGGGATAAGCCTTCTTGAAGATACCTGTCTTTGTTGCAGCAGCAAGGTCTGCATCGAGAACTACTAAGTCCTTATATTCCTCGGCGTACTCCTTGAGAGCCTCGCCGTAGCTTTCTCTGGTAGCCTTTTTGATTACATCTGCCATGATAATTAGTCCTCCAATTCCTTTAACTGCGCATTAAGCTCTGACATAGCCTGATCGTACTGTTCCTTGTTAGGAGCTGTACCATGCCAGCCTACCTGATTTTCCATAAATGAAACGCCCTTGCCCTTTACAGACTTCTGGATAATAGCAACAGGCTTGTCCTTTACAGAATCAGCTTCTGTGAAAGCTCTGTCGATGTCATCAAAATCGTGAGCGTTCATTGTGATAACGTGCCAGCCGAAAGCAGCAAACTTATCTGTGATAGGCTCAGGTGAGCATACCTCAGTGATAGGACCGTCTATCTGGAGACCGTTGTTATCAACGATAGCAACGAGATTTGTAAGTTTCTTGTGAGCCGCAAACATTGCAGCCTCCCATACCTGACCCTCTTCGATCTCACCGTCGCCGAGGATAGTGTATACCTTGTATGACTTGCCGTCTATCTTTCCTGCAAGTGCCATACCGCAGGCAGCAGATATTCCCTGTCCAAGTGAACCGCTTGACATATCAACGCCGGGAATATGGATACATGGGTGACCCTGAAGGAGTGCACCGATGTGACGGAGTGATTTAAGCTCGTCAACTGAGAAATATCCCTTCTGTGCAAGTACAGAATAGAGAGCAGGAGCTGTATGACCCTTTGAGAGTACAAGACGGTCTCTGTCAGGAGCGTCAGGATTTTTCGGGTCGTTGTTCATCTTGTTGAAGTAGAGGTAAGTCAGGGTATCGCTTATTGAGAGCGAACCGCCTGGGTGACCTGATTTAGCGTTATAAGTGCCTTCTATAACGCCCATTCTAACCTTGCAGGCTGTTTTCTGCAATTCTTTTTTGATATTTGCGTCCATATTGACCTCCATGATTTTATTTAACGGCATCTGCCGTGATTTACTTGACAGCAGTGGGCGGGTGACTCGGTCGCCCCCTAATATCACTTTATCGAACTTACTTTTCATTTGCTCATAAATATGTCAATGTTCAATCCAAGCAACATCAATAATAAATATTATTCAGACAGCCGCCCGCCCCTGCAAAAAAACTATAATTATTATACCGCAAAAAACGCCTTATTGCAAGACTTTTCTTGCGCTTTATCTTTTTCAGAAAAACATCATTATCAATACGATGATGTAAAATATGAGAAATCCTGTACACGCTACGGCAGGAAATGCAATGAGCATCTTGTTCTGTTTTTCATGGAGCGTACCCCTGAGTCTCAGCGCTTTCATAAGCAGAAGCGCACCTATCCACATAGGTATTGCCCACAGTGCCAGTCCCAGAGTTGCCGCATCGCTCAGTGTGAAATCTGCCGTTGAGGAAGAGCTTCTTCCGTAGAGTGTGCCATACACCAGTAAGGCAAGAAGTCCTGCCATACACAGTATCATTATTATATATGTGATTATTGCCGCCTTTTTCTTCATTGTTCTATTTGCTGCACCTTTCGATTATGTAGTTGATAAGCTCAGCTACCGCGCCTTCGTCATTGGTGCGTGTCAAAATGAGGTCTGCCTTCTCCTTTACGCTGTCCTGCGCATTTGCAGGACAAGCTCCCACATCGGCTTCGACTATCATCTCTATATCGTTGTCGAAATCACCGATAGAAACGAAGGTACAGCCCTCCATTCCTCTGAGCTTTCTGTATTCTGCCAGTGCCGAGCCTTTGCTCACTCCGCTGGGGAGCATTTCGAGAAAAATATCCGATGACTTTACAAAATCAACGTCCTTATATCCCTGTTTGCCCACAAGTATCTGCATATAATCAACGTCCTCAGGGGCAAGCGAGAAAAGCACCTTCAGCCAGCCGCCGTCGGATATCTCATCAAGCTCAGCATAATTCGGCACGATATTGCAGAGCTTCGTATGAAGCTTCTGATAATCCGTATTGCTGAAAACGTACGTACCCTCGGCTTTCAGCACCTCTCCGCCTGCCTGCGGCATAAGTTCAAGAAGCTCTCTTGTATACTCCTTAGCCGCTGTTGTGAGAGGGTGGGTATAGAGCGTTTCTCCGCTGATATAATCATGGATAGCCGCTCCGTTATACATTATAATGGGGTATTTAAGTCCCAGTGTACTGCGGAACTGGTCAAAGGACTGAATAGTACGTCCCGTAGCCACTGTAAAGCGTCCGCCAAGCTCGGTGAAATGCTCAATAGCACGGCGGTCGGTGTCTGTAATGTTCTTGTGCGAGTCAAGCAGAGTGCCGTCCATATCGCTGAGCAGTACGACTTTTGATATATCTTCAAACAAAGGTATCACTCCTACATTTTTTCAAGCTTTCTCAGAACTGCCGTAAAGTAGTCGGGCAGGTCGCTCTGAAACTCCATATACTCCCCTGTTGTCGGGTGTATAAAGCCTATCTTACGTGCATGGAGACACTGTCCCTCAAGTCCTTTGTAAGGCTTTCCGTAGACATCGTCCCCAAGAACAGGGTGTCCGATATAGCTGAGGTGAACTCTTATCTGATGAGTCCTTCCCGTTTCGAGCCTGAGTCTTACATGAGCATAGCCGCCGTACTGTTTTATTACACTGTAATGAGTAACGGCATTACGCGAATTTTCCGTAGTTACGCACATCTTCTTTCGGTCTGTCTTATGCCGTCCAATAGGAGCGTCAACAGTACCCTCGCTGTCCTTGAAATATCCGCAGGCAACAGCTTCGTATTCGCGGGTAAAGCTGTGTTCCTTTATCTGTTCTGCAAGCTTCAGATGTGAAGCATCATTTTTCGCAACGATAAGAAGTCCGCTGGTATTCTTGTCGATACGGTGGACAATTCCCGGGCGTATCACGCCGTTTATGCCTGAAAGGCTGTCTCCGCAGTGATAAAGAAGAGCGTTGACGAGAGTGCCGCTGTAGTTGCCGTGGGCAGGGTGCACCACCATGCCCTTTGGCTTGTTCACCACAAGAAGGTCATTGTCCTCATAGACGATATCAAGGGGGATATCCTCAGCCACAGCGTCCATCGGCTCAGGCTCGGGGATATCAACGATTATCTCCTCGCCGCCTTTGAGCTTCATGTTTTTGCTCACAGCTTTGCCGCCCGATGTGACCATTCCCTTTTCGATGAGTCCCTGTACCGCAGACCGCGTAAGCTCAGCAATATTGTCCGAAATATACTTATCGATACGGCTTCCGCTGTCTTCTGCCAAAGCTGTAAGGACTACCTGCTCACTCATTTTCAGCCGCCTTTTCCGACTCTGCCTTTTTTGCCTTTTCTATCTTCGGGTCGATGAATATGCCATAGATGAGAAGCATGACAAAAGCCACTGTAACGCATATATCCGCAACATTGAAGATAGCAAAGTGGAAGAGCTTTACCTCAAACATATCCACGACATACGCAAAGCGGAAACGGTCGATGAGATTGCCGATACCGCCTGCAATGAACAGGGCAAGTGCTATGTCAAGGAACTTTGAACGGCGATATACCTTAAAAAGGAACACTATTCCTGCAATGACCACAAGGCTCGTAAAACCGATGAGGAACCATCTCTGTCCAGACATACTTCCGAATATTGCTCCGTCGTTTTCAAGATAGGTAAGGTCTAATATCTTAAAGTCGCCAAAGTGTATAAAGTCTTTTGTGCCAACAGGTTTAAGCTCCTGCACAGCCCAGTATTTCACCAGCTGGTCAGCTCCGATAAGGACTGCCACCAGCACTGCAAGAAGTATAGCCACGTCGTTTTATCCTTTCAATAAGACTGCCTGCCGACTTTTTCGAGCCGACAGGCAATATAGTACAAATTAGTTAAGCTTCTACAGCCGCCGCACATCTCTCACAGAGTGTGGGGTGGTTGTGATTTGTGCCGACATACTTGCTGAAGCACCAGCAGCGCTCACACTTTTCGCCATCTGCCTTAGCTACTTCAAATGAAGTCTCTGCGCCGCTCTTTTCTACCTCAACGCCTGAAACGATGAGGATATCCTTGAGCTGGTCAGCCATTGAAGCATACCTGTCATAGTCAGCATCGCTGCTCTTGATGATTATCTTAGCCTCAAGAGACTTACCGATAGTCTTTGCGTTACGTGCGTCCTCAAGAACCTTGTTTACAGCAAGACGGGTATTGTAGATGAAATCCCACTTATCCTTAAAGTCTGCTGTTATCTCGATGCCGCTCTTTTCAGGCATCTGATTGAGGAATACGCTTTCCTTGTCGTCGGCAGAAGAGTGAGGCATGAACTGCCATATCTCTTCGGCTGTGAATGAAATGATAGGTGCAGCCAGTCTTGTGATAGCGCTGATTATGCGATACATAGCGGTCTGAGCTGCTCTTCTGAGAACGGAATCTTCCTTCTCACAGTAAAGTCTGTCCTTGATGATGTCAAGATAGAAGTTTGACATATCTATTACGCAGAAGTTATGGAGAGCGTGGAATGCGATATGGAAATCGAAATCGTCATAGCCCTTCTTCATTGCGTCGATAAGGTTGTCAAGCTTCATAAGTGCCCATTTATCAAGCTCTGTAAGCTGATCGTCGCTTACACTGTCCTTATCGGGATCAAAGCCTGCACCGTTTCCGAGATTGCCCAGAATGAAACGAGCAGTATTTCTTATCTTCTTATAAGCGTCTGAAAGCTGGCTGAGGATAGGCTTCGAGATACGGATATCGCTGTGATAATCCGAAGAAGCTGCCCACAGACGGAGGATATCTGCACCATACTGGTCTGTGATCTCGCTTGGGTCGATACCGTTTCCGAGTGACTTGTGCATTGCCTTGCCTTCACCGTCAACTACCCAGCCGTGAGTACAAACAGCCTTGTAAGGTGACTGTCCCTTGTATACCACAGATGTAAGGAGTGATGACTGGAACCAGCCTCTGTACTGGTCAGCGCCCTCAAGGTAGAGGTCAGCAGGCCATGTAAGGCTTGGGAAGTCGCTGCCTTCCATAACAGATGTATGGGAAACACCGCTGTCGAACCAAACGTCCATGATATCGTATTCCTTGGTGAATTCTCCGCACCCGCACTCACACTTTACGCTTGCAGGAATGAATTCGGATGTATCCTTGATCCACCATGCGTCGCTTCCTTCCTTGCGGAAAAGCTCAGCGATAGCAGAGATAGTTTCGTCATTGCAGATAGGCTTGCCGCAGTCCTTACAGTAAACAACAGGTATCGGAACGCCCCATGTTCTCTGACGGGAGATACACCAGTCACTTCTGTCGCGAACCATGCCCTTTATTCTGTCCTCGCCCCACTCAGGGATCCACTGTACAGACTCAATAGCCTTGATAGCTTCGTCCTTGAAGCCGTTTACTGAACAGAACCACTGCTCTGTAGCTCTGTAGATGATCGGACTGTTACATCTCCAGCAGTGCGGATACTGATGGACGATCTTCTGAGTAGCCAGCATAGCGCCTACTTCAGTGAGTTTTGCAGCGATAGCCTTGTTAGCCTGATCTGTGTCCATTCCCTCAAACTCGCCTGCTTCGGCAGTCTGCTTACCCTTCGAGTCAACGCATACGATGATGCCGATATCATCGTACTTCTTGCATACCTCAAAGTCCTCAACACCGTAGCCCGGAGCTGTATGTACGCAGCCTGTACCGCTTTCGAGAGTTACGTGGTCGCCTACGATTATCGGTGACGGACGGTCATAGAGAGGATGCTTTGTCTTCATGCCCTCAAGCTCAGCGCCTGTGAAGATATGGTCTGTGGTATACTCAGTGATACCTGCAGTCTCCATAGTAGTCTTTACAAGCTCTTCAGCCATTACGTAGTACTCATCGCCTACGTGAACAAGTGTATAATTATACTCAGGACCGAGGCAGATAGCAAGGTTGCCCGGGATAGTCCATGTTGTAGTTGTCCAGATAACGAAATATATCTTTGAAAGGTCAAGTCCGAGACCTGTGAAGATGCCCTTGTCATCTGTCACATTGAACTTAACATAGATAGAATAGCATGGGTCATTTGAATACTCGATCTCAGCCTCAGCAAGAGCTGTATTACAGTCAGGACACCAGTAAACAGGCTTTAATCCCTTGTACATATAGCCCTTCTTTACCATAGAGCCGAATACCTCTACCTGCTTTGCCTCATACTCAGGGCGAAGTGTCAGATATGGGTAGTCATAGTCGCCAAATGAACCGATCCTCTTGAAGCCCTTCATCTGGTTTGCAACCTGTGTCATAGCGTATTCACGGCAGTGCTTTCTCAGGTCTACCGCAGGGATAGCGCCATTCTCAACACCGATAGCCTTCATAGCTTTAAGCTCGATAGGAAGACCGTGAGTGTCCCAGCCCGGAACATATGGTGCACAGAATCCGTTCATATTCTTATACTTAATGATGAAATCCTTGAGAGACTTGTTAAGGGCGTGACCGAGATGTATCTCGCCGTTAGCATAAGGCGGTCCGTCGTGAAGAATATACGAGGGCTTGCCCTTGTTCTTCTCTATCATCTTGTAATAGAGTCTTTCATCTTCCCATTTCTGGAGAGTATCGGGTTCTCTCTTAGGCAGATTTCCACGCATAGGGAATTCTGTCTGCGGTAAATTAAGAGTACTGTTATAATCCTGTGCCATACTATCTGATCTCTCATTTAAAAGCTCTGAGAGATCCTCCTTTCAAACTTATTTATTTGTTATTATTCCTCTGTTTCAGCAGCAACAGCAGCAGCTATTTCCTCAGCTGTCTGAGGCTCTTCTGCGTCCTCTGCTGTATCATCGAATGTCTCAGGCATAGATGAGATGAGCTCAAGGTGGCTCTTATACATATCGAAAAGGCTCTTCTTGAAATCAGCTACCTGCTGCTGAGCCTCGATGAGAGCTTCCTTCTCCTTAGCGATCTCAGCGCGGTTCTTTTCCATAGCCTCTGCGTGCTGACGAACAGCCTCGTCCTCGAGTGCAGCAGCCTTTTCCTTAGCCTCTGCAAGGATCTGCTCAGCCTTTTCGTTAGCATCGTTGAGGACCTGATGTCCCTGCTTCTGAGCACCGAGAAGTGCGTCCTTGAGAGCGTCCTCGTCTCTCATATATTCTCTTACCTTATCGGCAAGCACCTGTATCTTGCTGTTAGCTTCTGCGCGCTCGCGCTCCATTTCGTCAAGTTCAGCCTCGAGCTGAGTAAGAAATTCGTCGATCTCCTCCTGCTTATAGCCGAATGCTGCTTTTTCAAATCTCTTATTTCTAACGTCCTTTGAAGTTATCATTTCAATTCACCTCTAAATATATTTTCTCAGATTTATGTGTATGCGGCCCTTTTTGGTCGAGCCATTAATACCCGAAAGAATGTACCTTCCACAGCCTCTCACAGAAAGGATATCTCCCTCTTTGACTTCATGTGAGACCGAAGAAACCGGAAAGTGATTTACCTCCACCTTATCCGAACGGATCATAGCGGCAGCCTTTTCACGGCTTACCTTAGCCGCAGTGCTTACCACGCAGTCAAGGCGCAGAGAAGCGACAGTTCCGCTTATATCCTGAAATTTCTGAGCATCTTCCAGCTCAAAAGGCTTATCATCGGCTATTTTGACTCCGACCCTGCCTATTTTCGTGACCGCAGACATGATAAGCTTTGCCGCCACCTCAGTGACAAAGGTCTGTGCAGTTCCCTCCTCTGCGGCGATATCGCCAATGGCTTCGCGCTTCAGCTGCTGAGCCATAAAAGAGCCGAGGAAGTCTCTGTGGTTGAGCTTGTCCTCCTTACGATAGCTGAAAGTAAGGCATTTCATTGGAAAGTCATCTCTGATATACTCCTCATAATAATCGGGGTATACCGCCAGCATTTTTCGCCTGGCATTCTCATATCCGCCCCATAACATATATCTAAGCCCACCAGTGTTTTTTCTGCACCACATCTCAGCCGCAGCGCACTGACGCTCGTCGAGAAATGATGAGAACTGGGCTGTCCCATCTCTTTCACAGAGCGAGACCATATCCCCCAGCCGTGCCGCAAACAGCTTATCCGACTGATCGTTCATCAGATGAATACGCCGTTATTCTCCAGCTCACCAACGAGGTCTTCGCCGATAAAGCCAACATTATATGGAGTAATGATATATGTCAGATTTGCAACAGGCTTGAGGCTTCCGCCGTTAGCGTAAGCAACACCTACAAGGAAATCTATGATCCTTCTCTTATTTTCGGGAGAAGCTGTCTCAAGATTAAGAACTACCGTCTTCTTGGCAATAAGGTGATCTGCGATCTGCTTAGCGTCTGTGAATGCAGATGGCTTTACGAGAACTACCTGAAGCTGTGCAGTAGTCTGGATATTGACTACCTTGTTTCTTCTGCCTGTACCTGGAGCACTTCCTTCATTTACAGGAGCATCGTCCTGATCGGAGGGCTGGAAACCACCGCGCTCACGCTCATGACGTACGGGTACATCAGCTTCAAAATCATCATCATCATCTGCAGCAAAGAAAAAATCTTTAATACCGTCAAAAAGTTTCATCTTAATACTCCTTCTCCGCATTTTTTGTTATTTTTTATCTCTCTTCACAGGATCAATGCGGAGCATCCCGTGTTGATATTCAGCCTTCCGCTGGGAGTTACTTTGAATAATCTCTTGCGCCGAACATTCCCGTACCTATGCGCACGAGAGTTGAGCCGTATTTAATGGCTTCGGCGTAATCATGGGTCATACCCATTGAAAGCGTATCTATTTCGGGAAGCTCTGCCTTTACTCTGTCGTAAAGCTCTTTCATGCGCCCGAGAAAGATATCGCTGCTGCCTGGCGGTGGGATAGTCATAAGCCCCCTTATCCTTACACCTTCAAGCTCTTTAAGTCCGCTTATAAGCTCACTGAGTCCTGACGGAGCAACACCGCTTTTTGAGTCTTCCCCGCCGATATTGACTTCGCAGAGGATATCCATTACCTTTCCGTTCTTAACGGCAAGGCGGCTTATCTCCTGTCCGAGCTTTAAACTGTCTACGGACTGTATCATACTCACTGAATTTATGATATATTTTACTTTATTTGTCTGTAAATGACCGATAAACTGCACCTCTGCCGACTTATTGTAAAAGTCAGCCTTTGAGAGATACTCCTGCACTCTGTTTTCGCCCAGAAGGTCAATACCAAGCTCTATTGCATGGTTTATCGCCTCAGGCGCAACAGTCTTTGTGACTGCCATTATGCGGATATTATCGTCGGGGTCACGGTACTTAGCCTTAGCCTCGGCGCATCTCTCTCTTATTATGCGCAAATTCTCGTCGATATAAGCGAGATCGTCATTTTTCATTCTTCTCGACCTCCTCAAGCAGTATATCATCATAAAGCGCAAGATACTCATCATCGTTCATCTGTTTTGAGAGGACGTAATCGCTTCCCTCATATATGACCTTTATCTTCTTGAAAAGTATCTGTTCACCCTTTCGGATGTAAACGCCCTTGCGTGTAACTGTCTTTTCAGACTCATTTCCGTTTTCGTCGGTAACTGTTTCTGTCACATCAACAAATCTGATAGCCTCACGCGGAACTTTAAGTCCTGTTTCTTCTCCCATGATAAGTTCTACGATCTCAGCTCTGTGCTGTACAAGCTCGTAATTGAATTTATCGCAGGATATAATGATAATACTTTTATCTGCTCTCTCATCGCGGATATCTGTTATCTGTGCCGGATACGACTCAGCAGATGAATCAAATCTCAGCTTTACGTTATCGCCGATAGCATACTCTTTCTTTGAATTATCGGCAACGATCGCAAGATACCAGCCATAGCCGTCGATAAGCTTGCCCACAACATTTGGCGCTGTGGATTTTCTGTCGGTCACCTCATTAAGCATAGAGACTGTAAGACTGTCGAGGTTCTTTGATGTGAGCTTGTCCTCATAGCCGTCGATATAGCTTGCAAAGTAAGCCGATCTCTTCGCAGGTATCACTTCCTGCGGAGCTACCGCCTTTGCATCCAGCTTAGCGATCTCTGACTTGATATCCGAGATCTTCTGGCTGAAACTCTGCACCTCTTCTGTGATTATCTGATAGGTACTGAGCTTGACAAGCAGTTCCTCGCTGACTTCTTCAAGAGTCTCATAATCGCCCTTGTCCCTGCAATAGATGAGCCTGCGGTAGTTTTCATCGATACTGTCTGACAGATTTGCAGGCTGTGCCGATTCGAGAGTACCGGGATTCTGTATCTTCTGAAGGACATTGAGTTCTTTTTCAAGCTTAGCCTTTTCATGCTTTATGCTCAGCTGTTCATCTGAGGGATAAGCCTCTGCGATGATCGTGCCGTTGCCGACTTTTCCGCCGTCAGACACATTATAGCTGAGAACGCCTCCGCCGTTATAGAGGATTATCTCTTCATCCCTGATGAACACTCCCTTGTATTCCTTTGAGGATACAGCCGAAGCAGTCAGGGCAGAAACAGTATTGCTCTCTTTATTGCGGAAGTTATAGACTATGCTGATAAAGATTATCAGAAGCAGCACAAGGACAACGTTCCTCAGGAGCTTGACCATAAAGCTGCCTTCCGACCTGGTAAATCGCATTCAGATCACCCTTAATCGTTCTTTTCCGATGCATCAAGAATTGAAACAGCTCTTGCCGGAATGATCGTTGATATAGCGTGCTTGTAAACAAGCTGCTGTTTGCCGTCGCAGTCAAAAATAGCAACATAGCTGTCAAAGCCTCTTACCATACCCTTGAACTGAAATCCGTTTGTAAGGATAATAGTTACCATGATCTTGTCTTTTCTGCACTGATTAAGAAAAACGTCCTGCAGATTGATTGTTTTGTTCATACACATTCTCCTATCTGATTTATTTGTTTGTTTGTGCAGCTTCACGCGTAAAATATTTTTCCAAATAGGCCGCGTAGAAATACAC
>Ga0256871_1001360_pt1 | contig 11814 bp, 11 predicted proteins | sample RumenRJG_07RNA_FD_185439 | JGI IMG/M metagenome (GOLD analysis project Ga0256871, IMG submission 185439) | Metatranscriptome of bovine rumen microbial communities from Lethbridge, Alberta, Canada - Rumen RJG_07 (Metagenome Metatranscriptome) | ecosystem: Host-associated > Mammals > Digestive...
ATGAGACATTTCCATTGCTAAAATTCAAGACAATTTACGCTGAACTTATAACCTAAGCCCCTGCCGTCTTGCTTATAAGAAGTAGATGATATGGCGCGAGCCTTCCTTCTTCAGGCGACCGCTCTCAACGAAGTGTTCGGCCCATTGCTTGGCCTTGTATTCGCTGAGGCCGAACTCGGAGCGCATTGCCTCTCGGGTGATGTCGCGGTGGGTGGAGAGGTAGGCCTTCATCTTGCCCCAAAGCTCCTCTTCGCCATACTGAACTGAGACGCTGGAGTCGCCCGACTTGATGAAACTTACTTTGCGTCTCAACTCGGTAAGCATCTTCTTTTCAGGATGGAAGTTGATGTTGCGCAGACAGATGTCCTTTCCCGTAATCGTTCCGTTGGGCTTTCTGGAGAGCGGTGTGTTGCTCACGCTCAGCGACAGATAGCCTATCTCGGGCAGATAGAATCTTTTTCCCTCCGACAATTCACGAATGGCGATGTCCCGGATTTCGGTCATCACGGCTTTCACGTCCGAGACCTTCAACGTGCAGGAGTCTTGAATTTCACGGAATAGGTCCTCTGTTGTCAGAGCCTTCTTGTTTCTCAGCTGCACGAACACGCGGCTTTTGCCCGTGCCCTGTGCGTTTTTGATTTTGTGAAGTTCGTATTTTATTTCCATAGTATTAAATGTTGTGTTTTCAATCGCCAGATTACCATGCAATGAGTGGAATCGATTTATCACTGCAAAGATAATCGATATTCAGCCCAGAGGCAAATATTAGCAGGCTACATCTCTGGATATATTTCGTAATAACAAGGTCTTGATGTCTCGTGACATTTGTCACGAATGAACGTGACATTTGTCACGAGCGAACGTGTCATTTGTCACGAACGAGCGTGACATTTGTCACGAACAAAAGTGACATTTGTCACGCGTGATTGTTCCTCACTAAAATAATGATTGTTCCCCGCTTCCGAGAGTAAATATTTCCGGTGCGGCTCTTGCAGCTATCCAAAATCGACGGACGCGATATAATATCCCGGCAATTTTTCAGTTAACATTATAAAGACAAGACATCGATGCTGGAAAGTCACTATTATATAAATAAGGTAGAGGCGGGCTGCGACGAGGCCGGCCGGGGCTGTCTGGCAGGAAGCGTGTTTGCCGCAGCCGTCATCCTTCCGCCCGGCTACGACAATCCCCGTCTCAACGACTCCAAGAAGCTCACTCCCCATCAGCGCTATGCCCTGCGCGAAGAGATTGAGCGTGATGCCGTGGCGTGGGCGGTGGGGGAGGTGACACCCGAGGAAATCGACAAGGTGAACATCCTGCATGCCTCTTTCCTCGCCATGCACCGGGCGTTGGACCAGCTCAGCGTGCGGCCCGAGGCGCTCATCATCGACGGCAACCGCTTCGATCCTTACCGCGACCTGCCTTATACCACTATTATAAAGGGCGACGGAAAATACCAACCGATTGCCGCCGCCAGCATCCTGGCCAAAACCTTCCGCGACGACTATATGGACCGGCTGGCCGAAGAATACCCGATGTACGACTGGCACAGCAACAAGGGCTATCCCACCCGAAAGCACCGCGAGGGCATCCGACGATACGGCCCCTCGCCCTATCATCGCCGGTCGTTCCGGCTGCTCGACAATGAGCCTATGCTGCCTTTCCCTGAATTCTCTAAATAACAATCTATACAAGCCTATGAGCCTACAATCACCTGCCAACCTACTACGTATCATCAGCCGTCTCACCAGTCCCGCCGGTACTACCATCGACGAACTGGAGCGCCTGCTTGGTATCACCCGCCGCACCGTATTCTATTATTTCGAACTGTTGCGCAACAACGGATTCACCCTCCTTCATCGGGGCGACCATTATCTCGTCGGCACCGACTCTGAGTTTATCAGCCATCTGGTGAGCAACGTCAGTTTTACCGTGTCCGAAGCTGTCTACCTCTATCGCCTGGCCAGTGGCGCCGAGCGTTCGGAGCTCTCCGAGGCGGTACGTGGCAAGCTTGAACGCTTCTACGACATCAGCGCCTTTGCCGACCGGCCCCTCCACGACCGGCTGGCCCATAACCTTGAGCGCCTCAGCTATGCCATTGAGCACAAGAAGGCGGCGATGCTCGTGGACTACATGTCGGCCCACAGCCGCACGGTGCAGAACCGGCTCGTGGAGCCTTATGCGCTGTCGAACAACGACACCGACGTGGAATGCTTTGAGGTTACGACCCACCGCAACAAGACCTTCAAGGTGGCCCGCATGCGCGATGTCATCGTCACCGACCATCTGAAGTGGGGCAATGAGCAAGACCACCACCGTCCCTACACCGACGTTTTCAACTTCAGCGGTGAGACCCGCCACCATGTGGTGTTGCTTCTCGGCGTGCTCTCGGCCAATCTCCTGCGCGAGGAATATCCCCGTGCCGCCAGTGCCCTGCACCGTGTCGACGACCAGCTCTGGCGTTTCGAGACCGACGTGACGAGCTATGTCGGTATCGGCCGCTTCGCCATCGGCCTGATGAACGACATCGAGGTGATCTCCGACGACGGCTTGCGCGCCTACCTTCGACAAAGCGCCAACGCCATTCTGCTAGCAACGAGCGGTGGTGAGTGAATTGCCGCGAACCGGGCATTTGAATGTGGGCTGTCTTCGATTGCTGACGGTCGCCTCACAACTTGCTGACGGTCGCCTCACAACTTGCTGACGGTCGCCTCACAACTTGCTGACGGTCGTCAGCAACCATCGATAAGCAAGACGAGAACCGAGATAACACAGCGTGCGAAAGTTAAGGTACGGATAAAATAGAAACGGCGCAGGTTAAAAGTTCCGTGGATAATTTGGAGGAAAATCTCATCCTCAGCGCTTAAGCTAAAGCCTATTGTTGGTTTGCGGGGAGAGTCTGTGCGATGAGTCCGTTTCGCGTTCTCTCCGCCCAGACTTCCCCCACAAACCAACAACCCTACGGGCTCAGCGCTAAGGATGAGAGAAAATCGCTTCGCGTAAAATTGCATACGCATAAAATATTTAATCCAATGATTTAGAAAGCCAGATAAAAACGTAGATTATCGGTTAGTATTTTATGCGTATGCAATTTTCCGCAAAGCGATTTTCGTCATGTCAAGGCTTCTATTCCGATAGGGATGGGCCTAAGCCATGTGGGGCAGACGGCGAGCTTGCTCGCCAGGACGTCCCACACGGCTTAGGCCAATAGCTCCCCAGAAGCTGAAGCGTGGACATGACTATTTTCCTTTTAATCATCATCCACGGAAAAATTCAACTGGTCCATAAATAGAGACAACATCTGATATGGAATTATGTCGCCCTTTCAGGGCTTCTTATCCCCCAACCTTCCGAAATGATAGGGCTAACGCCCTATCCTACTCTATGTCGCCCTTTCAGGGCTCACAGTCTCCCGTGGTATTTGCGTTCTCTCCCTCTTAGGGATAGTTAGAGAGGGTCTTTACTTTTCGGGATAGTTAGAGAGGGTCTTATTGAGCAGGCTTGGGCTCATTGAACTTCGTGAGTCCGTTGTCGGAATATGAATTGTTCAGCGATTTAGACGGATGCTGTCTCGAACGTCCGTGAGAGAACGACCACGTTGCCGTCAGGCTGAACATATTCCTCATGGGCTTCCAAGTACTCTCCTCGCGATACTGGAAACCGGGAATACTGCCCTTCGTAATCTCTCCCTTGCCGGCATAGTTCCACCGCATGCCCACCGACCAAGCCTTGTACTTATAGATAAAGCTGAATGAATACTGTGCGCTGCTTTTTACCGTAAGGTCGCCTCTCCTGTCTTTAACCGGAGAATTGGCCGAAGCCATTATCGACATTTTCGGGGTGTTGTAAATAAGGGCACCGCCATATCTTAAATAGGACAGACGCACTGCCTCTGATGGTGTGTCATACCGTTTGTAGTTATACGTTACGTAGGGATTGAGCGAGAACCATTTGCCTATCTGTTTGCGCGCAAACAACTGCCAAAGGTTGTTGAATAGGCTTCCTGTCCGCTCAGGCCGCAGGACTGCCTGATTGCCTTCCACCGACAAAACAGACACATAGGTCGAATTGTAATAACTCGGAATGTACTGCAATGAGATATAGTCCTGGCTTTGAGGCTTGAAGTAGGCCACGGCAAGTTTTCCGTTGTAATAAAGGCTCTGCTTCAGGTTGGGATTCCCCATTGTATAGAAATTGTAGGTCTTGGCCGTCACCGAGGAGGTAAGCTCACTCAGCGAGGGGTTCTCCACTTGCAGCTGCATGGTCAATTGCACCGTAAAGCCTTTCAGCTTTTTCTGCGGCCACCAGTCAGCATAAAACCTCACATACGGAGCCGTATAATTGCGGTTTCTCTCTGCGCTTGTCTGGTGGATGTACTGCATGCCCACCGACGGATAGAGGTTCACGGTCTTCACGTTCCAGTAGATACCGGAATAAAGAAACAGGTTATGGTTCTCCGGTCTGTAGACCGCGATTCCGGACTCCTGGCGCATATATGCGCCACTATACCACGCACCGGCACTGAGAGAGCCTCCAGCGAACGGCGAATGATAAGTGGCGTTGGCAATGAGCGAGTAGATTCGATTGCGTATCCTGTTGGCCACATAATAATCTCTCCCCTTCCCCTCGAACGATTCGTAAATCATATTGTCCGATCGGGAGTGGGTGAATGTGTTCACGACATTGAAAGCCAGCGACCGTCTCTTGGGTAAGGTCAGCTGGTAGAAGAGATCCACCACGTATGAATTGGAACGGGTGGAGAGGGTGTCGTCGCGGTGCCCGGAGAAGACGTCGTTGCCGATGTATTCCTTCAGATTAGTAGGATTATACTGGTGTCTCGGATCGAAATCATAGCCCAGTTTTATGTTCAGCAGATGGGGGCCTTGAAATCTCTGATAGGAGACCTGCACCCCATTGTAGAACCCCATATACTTCTGCCGGTCGCCCGAATATAGCGTCTTTGAAGCACTGCCGAACGCGTCCTCAAAAGTAGTTTCGATATGGTGTATATTGCGGTAGTCGTTGGAATAGTTCACCCTCACCATGTTCAGCGAGTCGGTATAGGCCAGGTTCAGTTGGTTGGTCCCGTAGCCCGTAGTGAAGGAGTTGAGAGTGTTGGCATATGCTGTATACAGTTGGTCGTGCCTTCTCTTCATCACAATGTTGGCGACGGGCCCCGAGGTTAGCGCCATATACTTTGGAGGCGGCACATTGTAGTATTCCACATGCTTGATGTCGGAGCCCTTGAACCCTCTCAGGTCCATCGCCGAGGATGGGACACCGTTGATGAGTATGAGGATCTCCTTCTGGTCGTAGGACAAAAGATTTTTGGCATTCAGCTGCGGATAAAAGAGGCTCAGCGACGACACAGCATCCAGGGCATTGGTACCGAACATGCGGTTTTCTTTCGTCAGGAAGAGGATCTGATGATCGCCTCGGCTGATGATATTGTCTCCCGTCACAACAAAATCCTTCATTTGGATTTCTTTCATTACGCTATCCTTAGAAGTTTTCAAGCTATCCTGCGAGAGAGCTGACATAGGCACCATGAAGAGAAAGCACACGAATAAGATAATGTTTGGTTTTCTTGTCATAGCATTGTTTAGTTTTAGAATTGTTGTTTTAGAAATTCCAGCAAAGATTGTTCTATCTCAACATCTTCGCTTTTATACTTACACTCCGTCTTCCCCAATAAATAATTTCTTGGACACGGTCCCATACAAATTGGCAGATACTTGCATCGGACACATTTACTATTCTCATACGTTAAGGCCTGATACTTTACGTCAAAATCATCAGACCAGTAAATAGTTCCGTCCGATTTTAGTCTTCCTTTGGGTTCCTTGTCGTACAAGTCATTGCATGCTGTACATTTTACTACATTGCCATTAAAATTAATGGCATTATAATATACTTTACTTGCATAGCAAGGCGTAAAAGAAGGCAAAGAAATTCTTGATACATTATATCCAGATTCAGAAAACAAGTCTAATATTGTTTTAAGAGTTTTTGCAAATTTCTTATCTACAGCCTCTTGCCAAACCTTTTTGGGGGTTATTACAATGTTTCCTCTGTTCTCCTTACTTATAAAGCGGTTTACTTGTTCAACTATCTTCGATGTAAGAGTGCTATGAGTATAATTGATTCTCAAGTACAATAATACTTTATCATCGTTATTAATAATTCTGTTTATATTTGTAAGGACATGATCAAATGCTGACACACAGCCTTCCTGATATTTTACCTTGTCATGAAATGATTTATCTCCATCCAAAGTAATTTGGAATTGAGAAAAATGAAGTTCTTTCAATATATTCAAGGTTTCTTCTCCTAAGTAATATCCATTTGTAGTGGCCCCGTTTACGAAAGGAATACCAGTCTGATGGCATTTATCAATAGCATAACGGCTTATGGGAATTACAACTTGTTCGAGATACATAAAAGGCTCACCTCCAAACCAATCAATATGCAAAGAAGTTATACCCTTCTTTTCAACCATATAGTCGATATGCCGTTTTATATTATCAAGCGTTTGTAAAGACATGACGGAAGGTATATGATTCTGGATACAATACCAACATTTAAAATTACAGTTTAATGTGGGTATTATAACAAGGAAGTAATCTTTGCTGTTAACAATCTCCTTCGCCTTATGCTTAAGTAAGTCTAATTCATCTACATCATCATTTATGATGAAACCGCCTTGACTTAGCTTATCATAAAATGTACTTGAAGTATCCCGCAGGTTATCTAAGTCAGACATCAGAGTCTCCATTTTCATTCCTAAACCTCGTGAAAGTCTGAAGAAATTACGGGATACTCCGTTAAACCAGTAGGAAAAGCCTTCGTCGTAGACGAAATAATTGTACTTGCTAACTTTCATATTTATACTTTTTAGGCATTTGATTTACCTTGGTCCCAAGGTAAATCAAATGCAAAGAATCAGTAAGCCAAAAGCCACATATCACCAAAAGCCTTAGTTAGAAGGCTTGGGCTTATCAGGATGAGGCAGAGGCTCCGAGGAGCCACACCCGATTGTATAATTCATACAATAGAGCTGTGTGACGCCGCCATCACAGCCTATAGCAGAATTACCACACGCGTACTGGACTGTTGGTACAGTATCGTCAGACCCACCTCCTTTGATTTGGAGAACCTCGAGCTCACTCAGTTCTTCTTGATTAAAGATTAGTCTCTTCATAACGTTTAGATTTATAATAAAAGAATAATGTCGTTTGCAAATATAGAAAAAAATCAACAATTTCCGAACAAATTTGAGTACATTTTGTACACGGATATAGTGAAGCCTTTTGTATTCTTTCGAGGAAAAGTACATAAAGTACACAAAGAGAGTATGATTAACTGATATTAACAAGAAAATAAATGAAAGATGAACGCGAATTCAAATTCGGTAAATGTTTGAATTGAATGACTTGGCGCCGGATTCTCCAAACAACTTTTTATTCAAGTCTGAGCGTAGATTGGTAATACTCTGCTTTTTTATACCGAGCAAGTTTCCAACTTCAGAAGGAATAAAATGCAACCGTGTCAATACGCACACAAAGACATCCCTCTCAGATAAGCCCAACGTATCATTGGTAATATAACGATAAAAATCAGGTAAAAATTCACTTGTCAAGAGTATAAGATCAGACCGCTCACTTGCCGTGGCCGCATTTCCCATTTTTGCATGCTCATGGAGTCTGATGACTACGGAATTAGCCATCAAACTCTGCTCGGCATCCCAATCTGCTTCGTTTGAGTATTCCGAATATGTAGATAATGCTTGGTGTAGCTTCTCTATTTCCTCAGACTTCGCCTTTTTTGCATCTTCAAAATTAAGTTCCATTATCTTCATGTCGGTCAAGGCTTGTCTGTAAAGTCTCATTGTGTCTGCGTAATTGTCGCTCAATGCCTGAATATACTTTTGTCTCTTTGCGGTTCGGTGTTTAATATATACATATAGGCTCAAAGAGATGATGGCAAACATTGTCATCAAGCATACCAGGATAATAATCAGACGATTGTTGTCCAAAGACTTCTCATTCGCATTTTTTTGATACTCAGTATAATCATAAAGAGCCTGCGCTCGATTAATGTCTGCTGCCGAGAGCAAAAGGCTTGATGAATCTTTAGTATCTGCGAACAAGTTGGCATATTTGGTCACAGAATCTGCGACACCCTTTTCTGAAAAAACATCAAGCAAGCCGCGATAACCACTCTCCAGGCTGTTAAGGCGCGTTGCCTGTGAGATGAGCTTTCTATAATAATAGGCAGCAGAATCCGGTTTGTGATCCACTTCATAAAGCTTACCTAATAGATGGTAAATCATCTCATGACCCGGCTTTACATCTCCATGTCTGTCAACAACCCCGGACTTATCAAAGTATTCAGATATCAGTTCTTTTCCTTTTTTTAAATTCCCCTTCTCTAAATAATGTTCTATCAAGGTGCTAAGTAAAACTGCGGCATAGTTTTCTTTGCCGATTTTCTTATATTCTTGATAAGCCCTTTCTGCCATATACAAAGAAGAATCCTTTTCTCCTAAAAGCATATAGGCATAACCACTAAGTTCTATTGACTGTATGGCCGTGAGCGTGTCGCTGGCATGTATGGCGCAGGCTCTGCTGGTATTCCATGCGGATATAGCCCTTTTAGGTAATCTTTGTTTGTAGAACAATACACCGATCTGGCTGTAAATTTTTGATAACAACATAAAGTCAGCTTGTCCACTCGTTGTATCCGCACAGGATGTTGCATCAAGTAAATATTTCAAGGCCATAGGGTTGTCGCCTTTATCCCTATATACGCAGCTCATCATATAATAAGCATTGCATAAATCTCTATCGGACCCATGCTTTTCAAAATAGCGCAAGACATCAGGCATGAACTTAACCGTATCCATAGGAACATACAACTTATTCATGGCCTCAGCATACACCAATAAATACCTCATTCTGTAGCCTTCGGTGTAATTTTTGGCTTCGCCATGGATTTCTGAAAGAACAATCATGGCTGAATCCGGCAATGAATCGACAAGTGATTCGGCCCTTGCCAAGTCTTTGGGTTTATTTGAAAGGGTACAAGATACGACAGTTAGGATAATAAAGATGCAAACTATTTTTCGCATGACAGTTGAAATGGAATATACAGAAATTATAATACATGGATCTCATATCTACATTTCATTATAGACATTGAATCCCCCCAAAATGCAATCTTTCCTTTTAAGTGTTAGAAAAATAGCTACCGCTTGTAAGCTGAGGAATATCAACGGATAGAGTCCCCTCACCTACAAAATTCATACTCGTGCCACACAATGTTACAGTTATATCTCTGCCAGGCATTCTTCGATAAGGTGCTCCTATGTCTGCATGGTCATCAAAACTCACTTGAAGATGAACAACTAAATGCTGCGCGTATTCTTGCGCCATAGACAACTGAGAAAACAGCACAAGTAAAAATATAATATAAATTGATTGCATTTTCATTTTTCAAGAATTATTTTTAGTAACTATTCTGCGAACCACAACTCCCACTCAATAATTATAGGAGTGCCTGTCGCTATTTCCATACCACTTGCTCCCAGAGCGTTCTATCGCTGACAACAATTCTAACTTCAGCCTTTTGGCCAGACTGTATCCTAGTGGAGTCTGAGCCCACATAAGCTTTAGCGAGGAAATAGTTGGTGCCCCCAATGCTGAGCAGTTTGGCATCATAACTGGCTACAGAATAAACCGAAGGCAGATCTTCGTCGCTTCTCCCCTCGTAGCAGACCAACAGGTTCCTTGGCTCTTTGAAAAGATAAATGTATTTGTAAGGGACTAGAAATTCGAGAGAGTCTTTGCCTTTTATTTCTCCCTGTGCCTCTACCGTTATCGGATAGTGTACAGAGTAGGCCACAAAAGCCAAGGCTACGACTACTAACGAAATGACAGCTGTTCCAGTGCGCACCAGCCACGGTGGCACCATGCCTATGATGTTACGCACTTTGTCGCTCCGAAGCTCTATATTGTCAAACTCCTTATTTTCCATGTCCATGTTCAGTTGCCCAATTCAAGTTGGTTTTTTACAAGATTATAGTACGCCCCTCGCCGTTCTGTCAGCGTCGCGTGGTTACCCGTCTCGATGACCCGCCCGTGATTAATGACGACAATCTGGTCGGCATTCCTGACTGTGCTCAGGCGGTGGGCAACTACGACAACGGTCTTGCCCCTGTAGAACTTGTCGAGATTTTCCACGATAGCCCGTTCGTTGTTCGCATCAAGAGAGTTGGTGGCTTCATCAAGGAAGATGAAGTCGGGATTCTTATACACGGCACGGGCAATGAGTATACGCTGCTTCTGTCCCTGACTCAGCCCTACGCCGTCGCGGCCTATCTTAGTATTGTATTTCAGCGGAAGCGACATCACATAGTCGTGTATACAAGCTATTTGTGCGGCCTTCAGGAGCCGTTGCTTGTCTATGTCACCATCGTCGACAGCGATGTTGCGGGCGATGCTCTCCGAGAATATAATCCCGTCCTGCATGACCACCCCGCACTGTCGGCGCCACCATTTTTTATTGAGCGTGTTGATGTCGGCGCCGCCGATGTTGATTTGTCCTTCCAATACAGGATAATATCCTAACATCAACTTCACGAGCGTGGTCTTGCCGCTACCCGAGGCACCCACAATAGCCGTCACCTTAGCCTTGGGGATATGAAGGGTCACGCCGTCCAAGGTTTTGGTCAAGGCATGCGGGTCGTATTTGAACATGATGCCGTTAATGTCTATCCCCTTATTGTCATCCGAAAGGGTGGTCGCCAACCCCGTCTTTCCGTTCTCGTCCTCAATGCGGTGTATCTCATTGATTCGCTCAAGGCTTATCCTGACATCTTGAAGTGAGTAGAAGAAGCTCATCAACTGCTCCACGGGTGAGTTCAGCTGGCCAATGATATACTGCACGGCAAGCATCATGCCAAGGGTCATCTGGCCGTGGATAACGGCTGCGGCTGCTACCACCGTGATGACGATGTTCTTCACCTCGTTGATGAGTATGCTTCCGGCCTCCTGCATCTGCTGCAGCTTTAACGACTTCATTTGCACGCCGAAGAGGTCGGCCTGCACGTCCTCCCATTCCCAGCGGCGTCGCTGCTCGCAGTCCTGGAGCTTTATCTCCTGCATAGAGGTGAGAAACTCATAGGTTTTGTTGTTGTTGATGGCCTGCTGCTCAAAAAGTTCATAGTCGAGCACCTTTCTCCGGCGGAGGAACAACATCATCCATGCGCCGTAGAGTATGCTGCCGAGAAGGAAGATACCAAAGATGAGCTTATTGTAGAGGAACAGAACCACCGAGAACACTACAAAAGACAAAAGCGAGAAGGCTATGCCCAGCGTCTGGCCGGTGAGAAAACCGTTCACACGGCTGTGATCTCCCATGCGCTGCATCAGATCGCCCATCAACTTGGTATCGAAAAACGACATGGGAAGCTTGAGCAATTTGATGAAGAAGTCGCTCACCAACGAGATATTGATGCGCATGGAGATGTGGAGCAGCAGCCAACGTCGGATGAAGTCTATCGCCGTACTGCTGAAAGTCAGCATCAGCTGTCCAAGCAGGATCAGCCAGATGAAGCCTATATCCTGATTTCTGATGCCAACGTCGACAATAGACTGGGTGAGGAACGGCAGGACGAGCTGAAGCAGACTCCCCACACTAAGCCCAAGGATAATCTGACCGAAATACTTTTTATATTTTCTGACATAGCCAAAGAGGAAGCGGAACGATCTCGCTTGGTCATTCCGCCCATGTTCGTCGCCTTTCACCTTGAAC
>Ga0256871_1001366_pt1 | contig 11806 bp, 9 predicted proteins | sample RumenRJG_07RNA_FD_185439 | JGI IMG/M metagenome (GOLD analysis project Ga0256871, IMG submission 185439) | Metatranscriptome of bovine rumen microbial communities from Lethbridge, Alberta, Canada - Rumen RJG_07 (Metagenome Metatranscriptome) | ecosystem: Host-associated > Mammals > Digestive...
GCAATCATCACTTACAAAATCGCTTCCGAAAGGTATACAAAACCTTCTGCATATCAGGTTAAGATTACGAAAATCGAACTTAAAAACGTAAGCAACTCTAAAACAATCAAAAGCATTAACTCTACTGTAAAAGCAGGATACAATTATACTCCTGCCTGCAAAGTTGACTGGCGTACCAAGTCAGAACAGGAAGCCGACATCAAAAAAGAAGCCCGGGCAAAATTTGAAGAAGAGAAAAAAACAGAAAAGAGCGGCTCAAAAAAGAAAAAGGAAAAGTCAGAATCAAAAGCCTCTTCGACAGATCCTGCATATACAGGTTTTCAGGATGACAGAGACACCTTCAGTGCATTCTACAGCAACGGCATGGCAGTTCCCGGAAACATCAGTCTTATCATGAATCAGGAAGAAGCTTACCTTACAATCGGATATAGTTTTACAGTGGGACTGACAAAGAATATATTCATCGGTGCAAACTTTGACTTTGGTGCAGGGGGTGACCGCGAAACTCTGGAATCAAACACAGAGAATTCTTCTTACTACAGCAACGCTGAAACAGCTAAAGAACTTGATTTTTACTATGACGTTACGGGAATGCTGGGAACAAGTTTCAACCTTCTGAAATATGTCAGGATAAGCGGCTGGCTTGAAGGCGGTGCCATTTGTAGTAAAGCAGGCTGCGGAATGGGAGCCAGTCTTGAACTTTACACTCCTTCCAACGGCGGTGCATTCGTCAGTGCTACGGCATTGTGTACGAAAGAAAAAATACTGGGAAAATTTACATTAGGTTATGAACTCTGCTTCTAGTTTCTGCTTCCGTAATATAATACTGTCATCAGCAGCATCCCTGTTCTTATTGTCCTGCGCCTCTACATCCGGAACGGAAGAAGTTGTTTTTAAAACTTCAGATACATTATTTGACGGTACAAACAACATAACGCTTACATTTGCCGGAGACATAATGGCCCACAAGCCTAACTGGAACATCAGCAATTTTGATGAAGTTTATGAGGACATAAAAGATTTTCTTCTCCAAAGCGATGCAGCCTTCGTGAATCTTGAAACACCTGTTACAGACTCACTGCCCTATTCCAGTTATCCCGCTTTTAACGTTCATCATCAGTATGCCGATGCAGCGGTAAAAGCAGGCTTTAACGTATTTTCTTTATGCAACAACCACACTAATGACCAGGAACTGGAAGGAATTAAAGCAACAAAAAAATACTTTGACGAAAAAAGAACCGCTACAGCCGGAAGTTCCCGTCCGGTATATTCTTCAGGGGTAAAGGACTCTCCTTCTTCGACCTTTACTTTTGAAACAATAAACATACGGGACTGGAAAATTGTATATCTTGCAGTTACAGAACTTCTTAACAAACCGAATTATAATTCTTACATAAATTACGTAAAAACAGATTCAAAAAGCCGTGAAAATCTTATTGAACTTGTAAAGAAAATCCGCGAAGAAAATCCCTGTGATTTATTCATACTAAGTTTTCATACTGCAGAAGAAGAATACGTGCTTACTACAAAAAAATCACAAAGAAGTTTTTATAAAAAGCTTCTGGATGCCGGCGTTGACATTATAAATGCCAATCATCCCCATGTTCCAAAGGAATGGGAACTCTACCGTTCAAAAGAAGGAGCATCCGATAAAATGATTTTTTATTCACAGGGCAATACCATCAGTGCGCAGAGAACTTCTCCAAGCTATGATGCTCCGGACACTATAAGGGACTACACCGGAGAAGGTTTTATAACTCAGGTAAAATTTGAAAAACTTATTAATGACGGAAAACCAATAGTAAAAGTTGTACAGATTCATCCTGTACTTATCACAACATACATTACAAACCAGTGGCATTTTGTAATAAAAAAACTTGATGATTCTTTTATTGAAGAATTAAAAAAGCAGGGAAAGAAAACCTGGTCAGCCTACCTGCACAAACGAATGCTGCTGATGGAAAAAATAAAAGGAAAATTAATATGGGAATAAACTACAAAAAACTCCCGGTCTATGAACAGAAAGACCGCATTCTTGAAACATTAAAAACAAATCAGGTTATTGTCGTACAAAGCCCGACCGGGTCCGGAAAAACAACACAGCTTCCTGTAATACTCCACGAAGCCGGCTACTCAGAAAACGGTATTATTGCCGTAACCCAGCCGCGGCGAATTGCAGCTTTAAGCGTAAGTGAATTTATCTCAAAACAGTTAAAGACTTCTTATCCGGGACTTGTCGGATACAAAATGAGGTTTGAAGATAAAACTGACTCAACTACAAAAATAAAAATCATGACGGACGGTATTCTGCTTCAGGAAATGAAACTTGATCCGTGGATGAGTAAATACTCTGTCATCATGGTTGATGAAGCTCATGAGAGAAGCCTTAACATTGATTTTGTTCTCGGTCTCCTTAAACGCGTACTGGCTGTAAGAAAAGACTTCAAGGTAATAGTAAGTTCTGCAACAATGAACGCTGAAGCCTTCAGCAAATATTTTAACAACTGCCCGATCGTAACGATAGAAACTCAGGTATTTCCTGTTGCCATGGTATATGATCCGCCTCTTATAAAAGCAAGTACAATCAATGAGGAAGCAGAAGAAGCCCTGCTTCAAAAAATTGAATCTACGATTGACCGTGTCCTGGATAATAAAGAAAACGGAGACATTCTTGTCTTTCTTCCGGGAGAAAAAGTTATTAAAGACTGTATGCAGAAACTTGAAGCAGCACATTTTCATTCAAAGATTCATATAGTTCCCCTTTACGGACGGCTTCCTAAAGAAGAACAGGAAAAAGTTTTTGACAGCGCACCTTTCGGTAAAAAGAAAGTCGTCCTCAGTACAAATATTGCAGAAACCTCCGTTACGATTAACGGAATTACAACTGTAATTGACTCAGGTCTTGCAAAACTCAATTTTTATTCACCACGGACTTTTACTTCAAGCCTTATTGAATGTCCTGTAAGCAAGGCAAGCTGCAACCAGCGCCGGGGACGTGCCGGTCGTACACAGGAAGGAACCTGCTACCGTCTCTACCAGAAATCGGAATTTGAAAGCAGGCCTGAATACACTACGGAAGAAATTTACAGAACAGACTTAAGTGAAGTTGTTCTCAGAATGTCTGAACTTGGAATTACAGACTTTGATAAATTTGATTTTATTTCTCCACCGCAGCACGAAGACCTTATGGGAGCAGTAAACACACTGAACATGCTGGGAGCACTTGAACCGGACGGAACTTTAAGCCGCATCGGAAAACTCATGGTTGAATTTCCTCTTGAACCGAGAGTAAGCCGCATCATTGTAGAAAGCCTCCTTATGTATCCTGATGTTCTGGATGAAGTTCTTATTGCAGCTGCATTCCTGAGTACACAAAATCCATTTATACTTCCAGTAGGTGAAGAAATGGATGCCCGGCAGGCTCATCATGCTTTTCGTGACATACAGGGAGATTTTGTAAGCTATGTAAAGATTTACAAAACCTATACTTCCGTAAACAACAGGGAACGCTGGTGCAGGAACAATTACCTTGACGAAAAAGTCATGGCCGAAATCTTTAATGTAAAGACACAGCTGGAAGAAATTGTCGGAGACAGAATGAAAGTTCCGATTACAGGCGGCGGACAGATGGATAACTATCTGTGCTGCATTGCCAGCGGAATGATTCAGTTTGTATGCATCAGGGAAGGAAGGGAAACCTACCGTACGCTGACTGCTGATCATATTTCCATTCATCCGGGTTCTTCAATGTTTAAGACAAATCCCCTTTACATTGTTGCAGGAGAAATCGTCAAGACAAGCCGTATGTTTGCAATGAGCGTCTCACCTCTGACAAAAAATCTTATTGCAAAAATAAATCCGGAACTGGAATTTAATCTTCAGCATCTCAGGGGCAAGGCTTCCCGTCAGCTTACCGGCTCCTTTGAATATTCAGGAACAAGTTTCAGGGAAGAAAACCATAAAGTCGGAAGAAGTGATTCCCGCTTTGCAAAAAAACTGGAAAAGAAAAATAAAGAAAAAAATGATGATTCCGTAAGTTTTGGCGGACACATTTTTAAGATAGAAAAAGCAAAAGGAAAGAAAGTTCTTTTACTTCCATGGAATGAATTAAAAGAGGCTGCTGCTGCAGAAAAAAATGAAAACCTTCTGGCTCAGATCGGTGCAATGAAGGGCCGTGTACTGATGAATAAAAAGTTTACTCTGTTTAATAATGAAAAAGCAGAAATCATCATTAAGGCAGCAAGAATCCTTAATCTTAATCCTATTGATGAACAGGAATGGAACAGAAAACTTAATATAAATGTCAGCACGCAGGAAAATCTAGAACAGCTTATTAAAACCCTCGGCTGCATAATGCGCGTTGCAATTGCAAAAAGTTCTTCTAAGGAACTTGGCTTCATTACGCTTTTTACAGACAACAGGGGAACCTTCTGGTATAAAGTATCAAGAGGATTTCCTACAGCACTTAATGAAAGCATATCATCTCTTGAGCGCCTGATAGATGAATGCAATGCTATGGATTTAAATGATACACAGAAAGAAAAGGTAAACGTCATATACAGACTTCTTAATTCTTTATATGAATGAACTGCTTCTGACTCATGTATCAGGCTGTAAATATTTTCTACCGGAATAAAATACGTCGAGTCAAGGCACGCTAACGCTTAAAGCCTTGACTTCGCCGTTTTGAGGGTTTGTACTACCCCCTCAATCAGTAAAAATCCGTACGGGCACATTAAATTCTGTATACGGACTTTTTACTGATTACATCATTCAACTGAAACATTAAAATCCCTGAAATAAAAATATCCCGACGGTGTATATATATCCGTATAAATTCTGGCTTTTCCTGTATCAGTGAATTTTACAGATACAGAACGTTCAACTTCATAAAAATGTTCCGATACGCAGATATCTGAACTGCAGTCACTTTCCTCAAGCTTCATATAAAAGAATGTACCTTCTCCATCATTAAAACTGCAGGCACTGTTACTGTCTTCATTAACTATTCTGGCCCTGAAAAAATAAGCCGCATCATCATTAAAACAAAATGTTCCCTTAAAGACAATTCTGCCTGTTTCTCCTTTCTTACAGGAAGATAAAGCCTGTCCGTCTTCACAGATAAAAGACACACTGCAGGAAGAAAGTCTGTCCAAATTACTGTATCGGTCAGTATATGTACATGAAGCAAATATCAAAGGACAAAGAATGAACAGTATACAAAATCTTTTCATAAATATTCTCCAATAAAACTATTGACTGTGCATGCAGATAATGTCACTGAAAAAAATAAATTACGACGATGCATAATTATTTAATTCAAAGATGAAATCACAACTTCAAAAAAATCATAGGATGAAGCACCAGTATCACTTGTATAAATAACAGTATTTATACAGTTTCTGCCGGCAGACCGAAAAAAAACAGGTACAGTACGAATCAACCGGTACACATGATCATCTACTTTTTCATCCTTATCACAATCTGACTCTCGCAAAATAAAAAAAACTTCACTGTCACTTACAACATAGCCGCTTCCATCATCAATAAAACAAATATTCTGAAGTGACTTGTCTTCAACACTTGCCTTTAAAACATAAATCCTTGAATTCTTGAATTCAAAATTACCTGCAAAAGATAAAACACATGTATCACCTTCCCTGTAATTATATTCATCGTTAAGCGTTGGTTCCCCCAAAATAGCTCCGCAATCATATAAAGTACAGGAAGAAGAACATGGGCATGAAGCAAAAATCAAAGGACAAAGAATGAACAGTATACAAAATCTTTTCATTGTGATACCTGCCTGCAATTATCTTTTACAGTTTTACTGATGAAATCTAAGTCAGAAGACCTGCCGGTCTTATTTGCCAGAACTTTAATAAAGCTCAGAGATTCTATATATCTTTACTTATCACTTCCTGTTATGGAATCAACGCTTTCAAGAATACGTTTTGCTTTTGCAGCATTTGCATTCTTCTTTTTAGGACGGAATTTATTCTTATCCTTTGAATCTTTAGACTCTTTTTCTTCTTCAGTTTCTTCCGCATCCTTTGCAATGTCTGCAACCATCTGCCTTAAAGAGGAATACCTTCCCTTTGCCCAGATATCAAGACCTGTTCCCTGAGTAGCAACATCAGAGTGTTCGATGTAAGCTTTACAGATATCCTCAAATTCTTTTCTTCCGTACTTTGCAAATTCTTTTCCAAGGGCATACCTGAGGTTTTTGCGGAGATCATCTTTTAAAGTATCTCTGGCAACTTCTATTATTTCTTCCGTTCCTGCATGATTATTTTCAAGAAGTGCTGCTGCAACTTTTGCCCTTGCAGTATCATTCAGCTTTTTATCTTTTACAAGAGAAATCAGATATTCATTTCCCTCTTTTGTATCCAGCTTTGCAATTACAGAATAACACTTTTCTTTTACAACTTTTTCTTCAGTCTTATCCTTGCATCTGTAAACAAGATAAGGTACGGCTTCTTTCATATTACGTTCACTTACGCAGTCTACAGCTTCAAGCCTTACTTTATACTGACCGTCCCTTAAAGCCTGCAAAATAATTTCATCAGCAGTCTTATCATGAAAATGAGAAATTCCCTTTACCACATACTGTCTGAAATTAGGATCCTTCTCTTCAAAAAGTTTTACAAGTATTTCTTCACTTTCTTCTTTTTCCATCGCACCGATTGCTTCTGCCGCATACATTCTTACAAATGCATTTTCGTCTTCGTCCTGTGCAATTTCGCTGAGCTTGTCCCATGTTTCTACAGCCTTAATCTTTCCAAGTACCCGCATAAGGGACTGACGCTGAGAAACAGAAAGGTCATCACGGTCAAGATAGCCTGCAAGAAACTGAGCTTCATCAGTTCCGCCTAAAGTTCCGATTGCAGTAAGGGCTATATTAAAATAATCTTCTTCTTCCTTATCAATAAGATATATAAGTCCAGGAACAGCTTCCTTACAGTCTACTTCTGCTGCATACTTAAAGCATAAGTCAACAGTATCTTTCTGAACATCATAGGGATCATTTACAACTTCCGTTACGTAATCACTCAGACAGGGATCCTTCAGTTTTGTAAAGTACGTAAGGATTTTATTTCTGATTGCAGGATTTTTTGTTACATAAAAAAGATCATAAATCTCATCAACAAACCGCAGATCTTCGTTTTTTGTAAGTTCATCCAGAAGCTCGCTTATCTCTGATTCAAGACCAAACTTAAAAGTTTCCCTGCATTTTTCGATATAATCATTACCTGATTTTTTTTCATCCCGGGATGCAGCCCTTTCTATATCTGCAGAATCAGGCTTTTTTGGACGGCGGGAATCTGCAAACTGTTTTTCTTTTGTGTATTTGTAAGGTTCAGATTTTTTTTCTTCCTTTCCTTTCTTTTCGCTTTCAAGATATGCCTGAACTATAGGATCTTCTTTTTTTTCAGAAACAGATGATGCCGGTGTTTCTGAATTAACTTCAGCAGCAGATTCTTCCTGAACGGCACCTGCATTATCAGCAGATAAAACTGCATCTTCCGATTCTTCTGATGATTCAGGAGCCGTAAGAAGATTATCTATAGCAAGCGGGACAGTTTCACTTTCCTGAGCAAAAAAAATTCCATTCAATAAAAGAAAAGCAGTAAAAAAAATCTTCTTCATAAATCACACCTCACCGGAATGAAATCTGTCCAGAAACTCCTTACGGAATTCTTCAAAACGGTCCTGATTAATTGCATCACGAATCTGATGTATCATGTCATTTAAGAAATACAGGTTATGGTAGCTTGCAAGCATTGAAGAAAGAATTTCCTGTTCCCTGAAAATATGTCTCAGATATGCACGGCTGTAAGTTCTGCATACCTTGCAGTTGCATTCAGGATCAACGGAAGTAAAGTCATGCTCATAGCGCTTCTGTTTAATTGAAACCATTCCCTTTCTGGTAAAGTACATACCGTGACGGGCAATACGTGTAGGCTGAACGCAGTCAAACATATCAATTCCGTCTGCAACTGCTTCAAAAATATATTCAGGCGTACCGATTCCCATAACATAGCGGGGCTTGCTTCTGGTAATGTACTGAACAGTATACTGAAGTTTTTCTGCAAAAACATCTGCAGGCTCACCGACACTTAAGCCGCCGATTGCAAGACCGGGAGTATCAAGTTCACTTACAAACTGAGCGCTTTCTTTACGAAGATCATCAAAGAAGTTTCCCTGCACTATCGGAAAAAGAACTCCTTTGTATCCGTTCTCCTGCTGCTTTTTCCATTCAGCTACGGCACGGTTAGCCCAGTCTGTGGTTATCTGAAGAGCCTTCTCAGCCTCTTTTCTCTTTACATCATATCCGGTACATACATCCAGCTGCATCTGTATGTCTGAATTAAGTTTTGTCTGAGTCTGTACGACATTTTCAGGAGTAAAATAATGTTTGCTTCCGTCAATGTCGCTTCTGAAAGTAATTCCATTCGGATCAATTTTTCTGAGTTTAGAAAGTGACCATACCTGGAATCCTCCCGAATCGGTTAAAAAATTCCTGTTCCATTTTGTAAAACCGTGAAGTCCTCCGCCTTCCTGAACAATATCAGCACCAGGACGAAGATACATGTGATATGTATTTGCAAGGATGATTTCAAATCCCATTTCTTCAAGAGAATCCTTATCAACGGCCTTTACAGTTCCTTTTGTACCAACAGGCATAAATACAGGAGTCTGAACATCTCCATGAGGCAGATGAATTACTCCGGTACGGGCCAGGGAATTTTTACATTCATGATGTACTTCAAAAAAATTCTTTATCATATTCCAATCCTATAAAATTTAAGTTCTTGCATATTTTAAGAGAACAATACTTATGACAATAAATAAAAATACCGGGAACCAGGCTCCGAACAGAGGCGGAATAGTTCCAAACTTTGCCATAAGCATGGTTATCATCTGAGTTACATAAAATAAAACAACTGAAAGTATACTTAGAAACAAACTTATTATAAGAACATTTTTTCTCGTCTTTCCGCTAAGTCCTACGGCAAGAAAGACAACAATAACCAGAACAAAAGGAAACGAAAACTTCTTATAATATACGGATTTTGCTTCCGAACTCGGCAGGCCGGCTTTTTCAAGATGCCTTATATAAGCCCGGGCCTCCTCAGTGTTAACTGTTTCTACGGAAATAGTATTATTCCTGAAAGTCTCAGGACTCTCCGTAAGCCGCTTTATCAGTTCCTGATCAAGTCCCTTTATTTTTACATTACCGTCTTCATAAGAATACTGTGTTGCCCCGGACAAAACCCAGTGATCCGTCTGATAGCTTGCATTGTCTGCAACAATTATTGCCTGAAGATTTTTATTTTCATCCCGGAACATAATGTAAACAGTAAAAAGTCTCTTCAAGGAATCATCATAATATTCAGCCTGATAAATAATGCGTCCGCCCTCAGCCATGATTACAATATTATCATTGTTCATGTTCTTTTCGGTTTTCAAAACTTTTTTCTGAAGGGCTTCTTTTTTGGCAAATGTTTTTACTACAAGATTGTTTTCCAGAAAAAACATACCGAAACTCATGAACACTGCAACGATAAGAAGAGGCGCAGCAAACTTAAATAAAGAAACTCCTGAAGCAAAAACAGCCAGCAGTTCATTTCTTGCATAAAAATCGCTGAGCATGTATGCCGTTGCAAAAAGCATGGCAATGGGAAGAGCATACCAGACGGTTTTAGGAAGATACAGAAGCATGATGTGCCCTACGGTTTTTGAAGGAACAGACTTTGAAATATAACTCCAGAGATTCATCAGAAGATCTGTAAGCATGAGGACCAGAATAAAAAATAAAAGTGAACCTAAAAAAATTCCAAAGAACTTTTTAAGCATATATACCACAAGCTTCATTTTCTTCTCAGCCTCAGATAAAGAATAAATCCAACAATACCTATAAAGAAGTTAGGTCCCCACATCATCCAGAAACCATTGTAACCGCTTCTCAAACCGAACATCTGTCCTAAAATATTTGCCGCCCAGTACATGACGGAAATTATTATTCCAAAAATAAGGCCTAAAGTCTGACCGTCTTTTTTTCCAAAAACAAGAGCCAGAGGGAATGCCAGTATCGCAAAAAAAATGGAACCGAAAGGAACGGAAAACTTTTTATTATATTCAAGAATATAAGTATTCAGCTGCTTGCTGTTTACATTAGTAAGGGCCTTCATACGGTTTATTTTCTTTTTTAAATCACTGCTGGTCATTTCCCGGGGAGCAATCTGCTGATTTGTATCTATGATTGAATCTTCAAAAACATTAAGGCGCAGTTCATCAGAAACAATTACATCAAAATCCCTCTTAGTGTTTTTATTCATCATGAGAACCACAGGAGAAGTCATATCCAGTTCCATGAGAACTCCGTCATGGGTAGATTTTTTTACAACCGCATCTTTAGAAACAATAAAACGCTGGTCCTTTGCTTCCTTTACGTCAAAGAAAACAAGATCACTTACATGCTGCTTATCAACTTCTCCGATTATAAGGGTTGAATCATTAAGCCTCTTTATTGAATTAGATTCAAGCTCAACAGCAGGATTTGAAACGATTATGGATTTATACAGTCTGTTAAATTTCAGTGTACCCAGCGGAAGAAAATAATCATTCATTACAAAACTGAAAAGAGAAATAAGAATCCCCATTATTAAAACCGGAACAAGAAGAATCCCATAACGATGACCAGTTGCTCTGAGAATAAGAACTTCATTATCAGTAACCATGCGGCCAAGACACATAAGGAATCCTACCAGTGTTGCAAAAGGAGCACTTTGAGAAACAACCCCCGGCATGCAGTAAACTATAAGCTGCAGAACATATTTTACGGGAACCCTTTTCTTTAAAACTGTTTCAGCCATCAGCAGCAGCTGATTGACAAAAAAAACTACAAAGAAAAAAAGAAAGCAGACAAAAAAATATACAAACAGTTCTTTTGCAATATACCGCACCATTACAAACCTTTTTACAGCCTGCATCCTGTATATGCGGTCGGCAAAAAAACACATGTATTTATGATCCGAACGTTTTCTTGCAATAATAAAACCAAAAACGAAAATCCACTTCAGCAGCCTGAAATTAGAAACTCTGGAATCAAGAATTCCTTTAAATCCAAGATGTTTAATAGAAGAGAATATTCGTTTTATATATGCAGAAAGTCCGAATGAAAGCATTTTTTATTTTGATGCAACTCCAGTACTTCCAAAACCACCGCTTCCACGTTCCGTTTCAGAAATATCCTCTGCAGGAATAAAATCTCCAAGAGTAACAGGTGCAACTACAATCTGAGCAATACGGTCTCCAGGATTTACAGTAAAATCTTCCTCTCCGAAATTTGCAAGAAGAACCTTAAGTTCTCCCCTGTAGTCACTGTCAATTGTTCCAGGAGTATTTAAAACAGTTACACCGTTCTTAAAAGCAAGACCGCTTCTAGGCCTTACCTGTATTTCATATCCTTCAGGAATCTCAAAAAAAAGACCTGTTCCCACAAGAGCCCTGCAGCCTTTTTTTATGACGAGTGATGAATTTGCACAGACATCAGCTCCCGCTGCTCCCGCAGTTTTATAGCACGGAAGCACAGCTCCTTCTGAAACCTTACAGTTAATCTTTATTTTCTGCTGCATGATATTTCCTTTTTATTTTTTTTAGAAAGCTTAGGACCGTATACAATCAAAGCCTTTCTTGAATCCACAATAAGCTTGCGAATCAGTTCCATTATATCATTTTTTGTAACGGCTCGTATACATTCAACCGTCCGTGCCGTATCATGCAGAGTAAATCCCAGTGA
>Ga0256871_1001389_pt1 | contig 11736 bp, 8 predicted proteins | sample RumenRJG_07RNA_FD_185439 | JGI IMG/M metagenome (GOLD analysis project Ga0256871, IMG submission 185439) | Metatranscriptome of bovine rumen microbial communities from Lethbridge, Alberta, Canada - Rumen RJG_07 (Metagenome Metatranscriptome) | ecosystem: Host-associated > Mammals > Digestive...
AACGGTTCAACGATATTCGCCTACATTTTTACACCAGTTGATGCCAAGCTTTCTACGAATAGTCTCTGACAGAATACGTAGAGAATAATCAAAGGAAGGATTGTAAGAAGCATACCTGTAGACATAATTGCATTAGAATAACCAATTGGAGCTACAACCGAGCCTCCATTTAATTTTGTAAGATAAATACCAAACTTATCTACAATACTTGTAAGCTGAATTGACAGAAGCTGAATCTTTCCTAAGAAGAGGTTCGAATAGAAACTGTCTGTCCACTGCCATACAAATGAGAAAAGGAAGCATGATGTAATGATAGGTTTTGCACCTGGAACCATAATTCTAAAGAAAGTCTTAAAAGGTCCACAACCATCTACATAAGCAGCCTCTTCCAGTTCAAATGGGAATCCCATAAAGAACTGACGAATCATAAAGATGTAAAGACCATTCTTCAACCCCATACAACCAAGACACATCATTATATATGGAAGCATTGAACCACGCAGGTTTATTGTCTTTCCAAACAAATTAAAGTATCGGAAATGAAGGAAGAGTGACGTAGAAATAGTCTGTGGAGGAATTACAATTACAAGAATAACACAGAAGAACCAGAATCTCTTTAATGGGAAATTGAAGCGAGAAAAACCATAACCTACAAGACTACATACACATACTTGAACTACAGACACAAGGATTGATACCCACAAGGTATTAAACATTGTTGTTTTATAATTCAAAAGCATTGCTGCAATTTTCCAGTTGCTTACAGAAAAGTGCTTTGGAACAAGAATAATTGTTGTATCATACAAGTCTCGTTCAGCCATAAATCCCAACGCCATTTTATTGAGGAGCGGCTGAATAATCATAAAACACATTCCAAACAAAAGAATTCCGCGGAAAATCGAAATTGCATACTTCTTGATTGTTTCTGTAAGAAGTATACCATTTGATGCCTCATTTCTTTCCCAGAATGAACGTTTATCTAGAGCTGTTGCTGTAGAAGGCTTTTTAACATTCTTTTCTTTTTTAGTCATAATTGTATACCACCTTTGAAATAATCAATGAGCTTAATCCAATGAATAACATACAAACAATAAAGTAAATCCAAGCCATAGCTGAACTGAAGCCATAGTTCAAAAGCTCTGTCATCTGTACGTTAATTTTATCCATAATCTGATTATCACTCTTCATAAAGAAGTCAATGATTGTATAAATCCAGCATACGAGCATAAGTGGGCTTACCATTGGTACTGTAATTTTCCAAAGGGTTTCCCATGCTGTACAACCTTCCATATGAGCTGCTTCGTACATACCTGGGCTGATTGTCTGCAAACCAGAAAGGAAAATGATAATCTGGATACCAGAAGCCATTGCAACATCATAGATAGAATCGATAATCTCAAAAACCTTTTCAAAAACTCTTGAGCTTACGCCACCAACACCATTTGTTCCCGAAACAAGAATATCTTCAAGAACCTGTGTTACAGAGTTTGCATTACCAGCCTCTTCAATCATATTCTGAATCTCAGCCATAAGTGCATTACTTGATTCAAGACCAACCAGTACACCTGAAGAAAGAATAACAGCCAGGAAGAAAATTGAGCGGGCAAGTGTTCTTCCCTTAAATTTCTGATTCAAAAGTAAAGCAACAAAGAAACTAAAAACGATTGTTGCTACCGACTGAAACAACATCTGTGTTATTGATTCAACAAGCATTCTGTTGAACTCTGCATCCACAAGAAAAGCTTTCTTGAAGTTTGCAAAATTATTCCAGTGAATTTCAAATCCCTGGTTTGAAATGATAACATCTGAAAGAGCCATTCTCAGAGACTGTCCGAGAGGCTTTATCATAAAGAATATAAAACCAAGAACGAAAGGCAAAATAAACAGATAACCGTAAACTGCCCTCCTTCCCATTAATCCAACCTTTTTCTTCATTTTAGTCCTCCACCTTCATAATGCGATAGTCTCTCTCAGGAATGAATTTTCCTGAAGGTGTTACGTAATTAGCATAACTGAAGTTTACATAAACTACATAACCATTTTCAAAAACTGTCTTTGTAACATTTTCATCAACAATTACATGATCCTTAATAGGACTATTCATTACAGGAGCCATTTTTGAATTATATTCATTGTAGATTTCAACAAACTTATCTTTCCAGGCATCAAATTTACTTGCGTAATATTCTGTATAATTTGTTTCCTGAAGTCTTTCAGATGAAGAATTCATAAATGAGAACTGAAGTCCGGCACCTGCTTCTGCAGATTCAAGAATAAGCTGATCTTTTTCATATGCTAGATTGATTGGAGTTCCTGCATAATTTACATATCCGTGAAGTGCAATCTGATAGAAAGGTACAAAAGCATCAATAATAGCATATTTATTTCCATGTAATGGAATATTAGTAATGAAATCTGCACTTCGTACAGTGTAATCATTACCAGCATTAATCATTATGCCAAGATTGTTTTCAGCAGCCTTCTCGAACTGTGCAATCTGCTTTGCAGTTTCTGTAGCACGAGTTGAAAGACGTCTTTCATTAAAGTCAGACGAAAGAAGGTTTCCATTATCACGGTATGAAACACCATCAAGCTTAAACTTTGAAGCTGTCTTAATAAGACTTTCTGAACTCTTTTCACGAAGTTTTGAATTCAAAAGGAAGTATGAATCTAATGTTTTATCACGTCCATACCATAATGGAGAATATTCGTAAAGCTCACAAAGTTCATCACTTACAAAACGTGCTGCATCACGATATTTATTAAAGCCATTCCAAAGATTTGAACGATATGCAGTCTGTACTGCACCATCAAGATAAAGCTTTGCAGAAGAATTTTCTGTTGATTCAATTAACTTCTTAAATCCAGATTTACCGCCAAGGGCCGGAATAAATCTAACCTTTGTCATAAGCTTTTGTCTGATACTACCATTCACAAAACCAGAAAGCTTATAATTTACGTTCTTAATTCCAAGCTCATCAATATCATTAATAATTTGAGCAGCTTCGCTATAACTTGTCAGTGTATAAGGCTTAACCTTTGGCATACCGGCAACCTGCTGTACCTTTTCAATGGCACCAACAATTTCAACAGCAAGAGGAACTTCCTTTACGTCTGTCTTTTTTTCACCAGCAAGAAGCTTATTTCTATAAGCTTTAGCCATATCTACATACGAACCACTGTCAACAAAGATAAATGACTGTTCTATGTATTCATCCTGAGGAAGTCCAGCTTCATAAACAAACTGTGAACTCTGGCTACGTGCAGTAACTTCATACTGTTCACGATGAAGCAGCTTATAATCTGCGCGAATGTAGTTATAGCTGCCGAGTTTACCGGCAATTTCTGCTGTTATACCAGCATATTCAGCACCCTTATTTACAACAGAAAGAATGCTGCTATCAGGATATGCAATTCCAAACGCAGGGAATACAGCACGAGTTTCGGTAATAACAGCCTTTCGCTCTGTTGCATAATCCCAACCATAACAGTCTGCATAATAACCGTTCTGCTTTGTTTTTCCATTATTGAAGTTGATAATACTTCCACTTCCTTCTGGAATAAGCATATATCCTTCTTCATCAGGACCTGCAGCTCCAAAATAAGGAAGTACAGAAACCTGGGTTACAGGATACTTAAGTCTGTAAGAAATTTCCTTAAATGGAACAGTTACAGTCAAAGCATTTCCATCAATTTTATATGTCATTGAAATATTAAATGCTGGAACTTCCTTGATGTTTACTTCTTTATAAAGTTCTTTGTTAGCAAGATAATCTTCATAAGTAAAGCCCTGCATTCCAAAGATTTGTTCCATCTGAACTTTTACGTGAGTCTGAACATTTTCAAAAACGAGGTAAAGGTTTTCCTCTTCCATTCCAGGATACTTATCCAGCATAGCCTCAAGATCTGCACCCTTGAATGAACTTTTGTTGTATTTATGGTAAGCACGGCCTACAGCAGCTGTCTGAGACTTTGTAAGACCTTCTGTCCATTTATCAAAATCAGACTGATAAAGAATCAAAGGGAAAATATACTCGCGGTCCATCTGACCTACAGTATAATTTACAGTAATTTCATTACCCTTCTTTTCGATATTATAGAACTTTCTAAGAACACTGTTTGTATATGTGTCATATGTATCATCGTTACCATTCTCTGTAGAATATTTAAGAAGTACAGCAGACATCATATTATTCTTTTCTTTAGTAAGTGCAAGTCTATCTGTTTTTGCACCTTCAGGACTAGAATGCCAGATTCTTCCTGTGTTTTTCTGAAGAACTGTAAAGTTTGTGGTTTCAGGATCCATCTCAAATTTAATGTATTTATTTTCAAGCACATAAGCTGATGGATCTTTTGCTTCACTGTATTCATAATAATCAAACTGAGGCTGAACAACTTTTCCAACCTGAACAAGACGAATTACAATGTATGTAAGGAAGCCTAAAACCGCAAGCGTAAAAGCAAAACCAATCCAGAATTTCTTTGTAGGTTTATGAAATTCGAAGGTTTTTGTTTTCATCGGTTTTGGACGGCCGATATATCCTTCTGGATATTTTGATTTTTTAATCTTCTTATCTTTTGCCATATTTTTCCCCTATCTGTCAGTTCAATCGGAAGACAACTTCTCTTCCAAGTGAAACGAAATATGCTATACCCTGTGAAATCATACTAAAGAACAGGAGCATAATGAAAATGAAGACAAGCATTCCAAATGCAGTAAAAATGGTAAAAATAAGAGTTTTACCAAATCCATAAGCATGGATCATCATCATTGCCATAAACAGAAGAATTCCCATCCATATAAATGAAAGATTGTTGAACACCCAGTAGAAAGAAGCCTCTTCTCTAGTAACAACATTACTCAAAATAATGAGTGGAATCTGAATTAAAGGATATGGAGTCATTGCATAGGCAGTACCCATATAAATGTCACCTAAATGTCCTTTACCATCAAACAAGGTTGTTACACCCCAGTTGCAGATACAGAATATTGCAAGTGGAAGGAGAATAGAAGCTATCTCCATCAAAATGTTAACTCTGTTCCAGTTTACATTCAAAATAATGAAATTAGTAAACTGCAACTTCCATATATGTGTAAGAAGAGTAACAATTACAATAAAATTTGCAGCAGCATAAGAGCCACGCTTTGCATGAATTAAATCCCAGAATCCGTCTGCCGGATGGAAAATTACATACAAAGAATATTTGAGCGTATTGAGAAAGTGTAAATACGTTTCTTTCTGTCTTAATTTGTTTAATTTTCTTGTGATATAACTCATAGCGTATTAAGCTCCCATTTAATTTTCTTAACGATCTTAACTACGATTGAAAGAACGATGATTGCTATTAACAAACCAACCATCCATCCAATATTTTTCTCGATCCATTCCTTACGGTAATACTTGAACGCTTTAGAATAATCACGGCGATCTCTCTTTACCTTAAAGCAATCCATAGCCTCTTTATATTTTTTCTGACGTAAGTAAGATTTACCAAGGCCGATATATGCAAGGTCATAGTTTCCGTTATACTCCAGAACCTTACCCCAGGTTTCTGCAGATTCATCGTATTCACCACAGGCAAACTGTTCTGTAGCCTGATAAATAAGATTTCCATAATCTGTTGGAGAAAGAACTGTAATAGATGCATTTAAGCTGTCAAGAACAAAGAGATCTTTTTCAATATGCTCAATTGCAGCAGGTTTACGGAAGAAACCATCAATATTTCCTCGTCCACCGAAAGCAAAGAGAAGATATCCCTGATCATTATATGCGAAAATACGTCCACGACTTTCATCAACTGCGAGATATACGTTATTATCAAGAACTGTAATATCTGTAAACTTTGAAGGATCACTAATACCAGCGGCATTTCCCCATACAAGGTCTCCAATTGGAGGCTGATCTTCATTATTTTTTACAAGAATATCTTTTCCAAGTGCATTAAGACGACGAATAGGTTTTGCTCTATCACCTCTTAAATCCCACCAGTCAAAGGTTTTTGTAACAGCATAAATAAAGCCTTCGCTGTCCATATAACAGTTTGAATATTCAACTGGAACAAAAAGTACCATCTTTTCTTTCTGTGCCTGAGTAGCAAGCTTTTTCCAGATTAAATCTTTTACATCATAAACTACTTCGTTAGCACCAAAGAATCCCTGGAAAGTTCCATCATACTCATATTTAAGGAATCCTTTATTGATATTTCTTGCAGCTACATAAGCGCGTCCCTTTGAGTCTGCTACAACCTTTTCTGGAAGGAAAGCTTTTCCTGCTTCGTATGTAGGATCATCAGGTTCTTTCAGAGTAAAAATTACATTAAAATCTTCATCAACTTTAAGTACACGTCCATGGTTAGTATCTGCAATGAAAATTGTACCATCAGTATTAACAAAGATATCACGAGGTCCATCAAAAGTTTCTTCTGAACCATCTGTTGTATGAACTCTATCAATTACCCGATTAAAAGCAAGTGTCTTTTTTGCTGTATATTCAAGTTCAACAATACGGTTATTATCTGTATCAACAACATACAGTTTATTTCCATAAGTAAAAAGCGAACTTGGATTCTTAAGAGGAGTCTGAAGATTCAAGTCATCTGCATATACTACGTGTGTAACACGGTATACGTCTGGAGACTTTTCAATATTATCCCAGAAGTCATAAATATATGTATCACCTTTTGCAAAAAGTCCTGCACATAATGTGAAGAGACCTGCAATCATTATAAATAGTTTTCGTCTCATCATAGCGCTAGTCCTTAAGTCCTGAAGTAGCCATTGTTTCCATAATCTGACTCTGTGAGAAGATAAAGAATACAATTGGTACAGACATTGTAAATACGATTACGGCATTCTGCTGTCCGGTTCGGGCAATACCACCAAGGGCAACCTGATCCAAAGCATAACGGAGCATTTTCTTACTCTCGGTATAGATGTACTGTACCTGAGCATTGTTCCAAAGTCCCTGAATAGAGAAGATGGAAATTGTAAGCCAAGCAGGTTTTACGTTTGGCATTACAAGACGCCAGAAAATCAACATTTCTGATGCACCGTCGATTTTAGCAGCTTCAATCAAAGACATTGGGAAGCCGTCCATAAACTGCTTCATAAGGAAGAGTCCAAGTGAACCACCGATTGCAGGAAGAATCAATGACCAATAGGTATCTACCATATGGAGCTTACACATAATCAAATAGTTAGGAATACCTGTTACGTAACCGCTGAACATAAGTGCAACTACAGCAACTCGGAAAAAAAGATTTCCACCCGGGAAGCGATATTTAGCAAGTACATAAGCAGCCATAGAAGCAAACACAACGTGTCCTACGGTACCAACAACAGTAATAAATACTGTATTCCAGATATAGCGCGAAAGAGGAACCCAACCCTGACTCATTGTAATAAGAAGGTCAGAGAAGTTATCAAGTGTCGGATTACGAGGAAGAACTGTTGGAGGGTTCTTCAAAACCTCATCAAGAGGCTTAAGTGCATTACAAATTGCGAAGAACAATGGGAATACCATCATCAACGAACAGATTGCAAGGAAAATATAAATTCCAATATCTCCACCAACAGAGCGGTTTGGCTTACGTCGATGTTTGTAATGATGAATTGTCTGATCTTTGTACATATTCTTTGAACTCATTTTCATCACCTCCTGTTAGTGTCCTACTCTGCTCAAAAGCTTCTGAATTACTTTGTTACAGAGAATCATAGTAAGGAACAATACTGTTGCAATTGCAGAAGCATATCCCATTTCAAAACGTGTGAAACCATAGTCGAACAAGTGAGTTACAATTGTACGTGCATAGTATTCTGTAGAAGGATATCCGGCAAGCTGCATAGTAACATCACAAACACCGAATGCAGAAGTGATTGACATTACAGCACCGAACAGCAGCATTGGTTTCATATTAGGCAATGTGATAAACCAGAGTTCCTGCCAGCGGTTCTGAATACCGTCAATATATCCGGCTTCGTACTGAGCCTTATCAATACCTTTAAGACCAGCTACGAACGAAAGGAAGCCTGCACCCATGGACATCCAGAGAATGATAGGAATAATAACTTTTAAACCAATTGCAGGATTTGTAAGGAACATGATAGGAGAATTTGTAAGTCCTAAATTGGCAAGTGCTCTGTTAATCCAACCGTTCTGGTCATCGTTGAACAAAATCTTGAATACCTGATATGCGTTACCTGAAATAGATGGTGCATAGAAGAAGAATACTACAAGAGTTCTGATCCACTTTGGAAGCTCATTAATAAGCCACGCAAAAATAAAGGCAAGAATATAGCCTACCGGTCCTGTAATAATTGCAATAAGGAATGTATTCTTTACGGCAATTGTAAATACTTCATCTTCAAGGAACAGATTTAAATAGTTACGGGCACCAATGAAATCTGGTTTCTCCAAAATATTATAGTTTGTAAAACTAAAATAAATTGAAGTAATCATAGGAAGTACATAGAAAGTAATAAACAAAACAGCATATGGAAGCAGGAACAAGTACATTGTTTTATGCACCCTAATACTGCGTGCCGTGTCAGAAAGAGCAAGCTTTTTCTTAGCTATGTATTTATCTAACTTTTCACTCATTTTTTTCTCCTAAAGACTAATCCTCAGCAACAGGAAGGTTGAATTCCTGACGCTTACGGGTCAGCTCTTCGTTAATCTTACGTGTATAATCGATAAGAGTCTCGCGAGGATCATCTTTTGCATTAAATACACGACGTGTAGCATTTACAATGTAGCGTGGTGTGTAGTAGCTACCTGGAACTTCCGGAACTCCAACTGTATCTTGCATAGATTCGTTAAGAATTTTAATCTGTCTAGAATTCCAAGAAAGCTGTTTAAGAGCTTCTTTGTTTGCAGTTGCATAACGAGCAGATGCACCAAGCAAAGCTTCCATTTCACGACCAAAACGAACCTGAACATCTTTAGAAACCCACCACTTCATGAATTCCCAGGAATCATTCATACGCTGTTCGTTCTTCATAACTGCATTCCATGTCTTTTCGTCGATACCAGGAATTACACCTTCTGCAAAGGTCTTTCCATTATTGTCACTGTAAGCAAGTTCAGGAAGGTTTGAAAGATCAAGGTCATCAAGATCAATACCCTTCTTAATCATCATACAGCAGACACCACTGGAAACATTTGCACGATTAATATTACCCTTTTCATCCATTGTTCCAGGAAGATATGTAAAGTCCCACAAACCACGAATTTCAGGAGCACCGACTACAATTGAGTTGTATGTAGTATAGTTTGCAATTCCAATTGCCATTTCACCAGTACGGAAACGGCTCATGAAGTCATAAATAGTAGGGAGTCCATAACTGTTATAAAGACTTGTATATGTCTTGAAAGCTGAAATTCCAGCTTCACTGTCGATTACAGACTTGTCACCTTCTTTATTATAAATCTGTCCGCCAGCCTGATATACCATTGAATAGAAAGGCCCCATATCAGGAGTTCCAATAATTGGATATGGAACGCCGACAGAAATATTATTTCCCTGAAGAGTTGGAAGGATTTCGATTAAATCATCCCATGTATTTGGAACCTTAAGATTCAACTGCTCAAGAATATCTTTACGGTAGAACATAAGGTTGAAAGTCTGCTGCTCAGGAAGAGCAAATACTCCACCTTCATACTCATAAGGTTTATAGGCACTTGGCATAAACCATGAAAGAACTTCATCACAGTCCTTAAATCTCTTAAGGTTTACGTTTGCATTACGCAATGCATAATCAACAGGATGAGACTGATATGTAGAAATAACTACATCCGGTCCATTACCTGCAACTACGGCATTAAGAAGAGATTCAACTTTAATAAGCTTTACGTTTACGTTAATTCCATAATTCGGAGTAAAGCTGTCATCAATCATATTCTTAAGAACCTGACTCTGGTCACGTCCTGTTACAATCCAAACCTCAATAAGGTGATCTGCACCTTCTTTATAAACGCTTCCCAATGAAGCTGAGTCATAAAGATATGAATTTACAAATGAAGTAAATTCGTGTGCAACATTTTTGAAGAAGTTTGAACGATCCGGCTTAATCTTGTCGTTTACACTCTGAACAAGAATATAGTCGATATCAAGTTTTGTTTCAGTCATCTGAAGCATTGAAGAAGCAAGAGTTGTAGTGTTATCCTTAAAGTTTACAAAACCTTTTGTAATGCGGTCAGGATGCTTATAGAACTGTTCAAGCTGAAGAGCAAGAATTTCTGCAGGAGAAATCTGATTTGATTTTTCACCGGTAATTGCAACAAAGTCGTCTACAAGTTTGTAAAGGCGGCGGCTTTCAAGCATCATTGCTTCTACTTCATTCGGGAATACCTTATGAATTTCGTAGTCGCGGTTCTGATCAGGCTGAGCACCTGTAAGAACAAGGATAGTTCTGTAAATCTGATTCAATCTGAAAACTGAATCCTGAACTTCCTGCATTACTTTACCAATTTCACCAAGAGTAGCTTCCAGGCGGATTGTATGCTTACCTTTTGAGAGATAGAAATTATAAGGCTTTCTGTTTTCATCAGAAAGTGTTGCAAACTGCCAGTCAGAATCGTATTTAAAACCAACAGATTTAAGTGTATCAATAGGAATTACGTCGTCGATATAAACTGAACGACATGCAACATAACCACGCTGAAAGAACTGACGTGCTTTAAGAGAAATTGTATACCATCCGTTTTCAGGTACTTCAAGTTCCCACTCAATCCACTGACCAGGGATTTTCCAAGAGTCACCACCAGTGTAGTTCAAAATTGTCTGCTTTGTGCTATATGGTTCTGTAATAGCAGAAGAACGGTCATAACGTGCAAACAAAGAAGGATCTGAACGAAGAACAGAGTCTTCTCCCTGCACTTTTATAGTAATATCTTTACCAGTAAAGCTTTCTGGTTTTGAAGGCTGTTTAGCAAGATACTGTTCGTAGGTATCATATTTTACAATAGGTGTAAGTGTGATAGCAGAAATTGCCATTGGTTCACTTGTTGATTCCAAAGTAATTTCGTTTTCACCTTTATTAAAATAGAACTTATAAGGATCTACTTCATATCCAAGATCACTCTTGAAATAAGCATCCTGATATTCAAAAACTTCTACCTGTGTCGGGCGAATGCTGTTACCACGGTTATCATATTTTACAGGACCACCATCTTTCCAGAGTCTATAGAAAGCCAGTGTATCTGCACCAGTAAACGGTAATTCATCATTAATATACAGAATACGATCCATATTTACATTTCGCGAAGGAACTGCGATGTATTCCATATTGATATTGTAGAAGCCTGCTTCAGGCACATCTACTTTCCATGTTACAGAAGACTCCTCTTCTGTAAATACAACATCCTTTCCCTTGTAGTTCATTTCCACTCGGGCACCGTTCGACTTTGCTTCATCAAAATCCAGAACAGCAACATTTACTTTACTTTTTGGACTTTTTGCTGCTGAATGTTCGTTCAAATATTCAGCATAGGTACGTGTAGTTGAAACAGTTCCAACATTTGTGGATAAATCATAATTATCATACTTGCTATGATAATCTTTCTCAGGAAAAAAGCTCGGTATTGCAAAAATGAGAATGATAACAGCTAATGTTATCAACACATTACGCAACGTTTTGTTTATTTTTATTCCTACCATAATAGCCCTTATTGTATCACATCTGCAACTTTTTTCTATAGGAAATTATTCTTAGTTCATTAAATACTAGTATTTTAG
>Ga0256871_1001398_pt1 | contig 11719 bp, 4 predicted proteins | sample RumenRJG_07RNA_FD_185439 | JGI IMG/M metagenome (GOLD analysis project Ga0256871, IMG submission 185439) | Metatranscriptome of bovine rumen microbial communities from Lethbridge, Alberta, Canada - Rumen RJG_07 (Metagenome Metatranscriptome) | ecosystem: Host-associated > Mammals > Digestive...
CTCTTGTCAATGGTGCTGTAATATGATGTTACAAAGGTGTTTGGCTCACGCTCATAATTCTTCTCAAATCCGTTTTGGTTGCTTAAATTCTTTACATCAACAGTCCAATAATATCTTGTTCTGCCGTCTGAAAGGGTATCTATTATTGCAAAGGTTTTTTCTGTTTCAACAGTCTTTATGACATTTGTCATATTCTTGTCGGTAGCAATTTTCAATACATACTTATCCGCCTGATTGACTGCTGTCCATTGGAAAACAATCTCATCGGCATTTACATCCTTTTCCTTGTTCATCGGGGATAATAATTGAATATCATTTACCTCAAAAGCCTTCTTTGTACCCATTTCGTCAATGTTAATTTCATTTAGCTCCGAATGAGTTGCGTAAAGCGCGCTGTCCTCTTTGATTTTGAAATTTCTTCCTACAAAATCCACAAAATCATCTGTATTTTCTACCTCAGCATTATTCTCTAATCTTGTCGCATACTTTGCGGCACTGTCTGAAATTGCATTTTTTCCGATTGAAAGGTTGTCATAAATGCTGTTATAAGCCGGTATGTTTATCGGAATAATATCCTCATCAAACATATTTGACAAATGCGGATATTTTTGATAAGGCTCGCTTGTGTAAGGAACACTCTTGAGCTGATTGAAAAATCTGCTATTTGTAGCATAGCTTCCGTCAGCGTTGAAATATTGTCCATACTGCCAGGCTTCACCTCTGTTATCCGAGCCTACACAGCCCTTTGTTGCAGACACAATATTATGATGAACAACGTTATCTCTGCCTGTAGTAATAATTCCGTGCTTTGCATGGGTTACTATATTATGGTGAATGTAGTTACCCGAAGAGCCATCGTCAAAGTAAAGACCGGCAATCAAGCTGGCATCACCGTACAGACCTTCATAAAGATCGTGTACATAGTTGTATGCAACCTCATTTCCACGTCTTGTGGCGTTCATGCCCAAGTAAAAGGCACCGCCGTCATTCAAGCCATACAAAACATTGTATATCTCGTTATTCAAAAATTGATTATCGTTTCCCGCCATTAAGCATGCACTAAAGGGTGCTTGGTGGAAATCATTGTTTTGTATTAATATTCCGACATCGGTAACCTGTATGCCCGGTTCATAGGACCTTTGGTATTCTCCCCACTTATAAAAGGTAGAATTAACTATTTTATTTCCCGATGGCGTAAGAGTTACAAAATCTCCTCCGCTTATATAGATGGCAGAGCCTCCGACAGAATTAAATTCACAGCCATCTACCAAGAGATTTGTATTATTATAAACCTCTAAGCCTCTTTTACCGATTTCGTTAAATTTACAATCTATAAACTTAATGTTATCGCATTTATAAATCTGAAATGCACTACTTCTTGTTTTTTCAAAATTAATACCCTCAAAGGTTATATATTTCGCACCGTTCATCGACACAAGCTGATTGTCGTTGAATACTACTTCAATTTCCGAATCCTTTAAGCTATACGGTGGATTCAGATATAATTTTTTCTCGTCATAATCTATATAATACTCGCCCGGAAGGTCGGCCTCCTCAATCAGATTTCTTGCATACCAACGGCGGTTTTCCTTTGCCGCACCTCCGTTTGAGCCTTGTACTGATGTGATAGTTTTTATATCGGTATCTATAGATGCAACATTGTATGCACCGAAGAAATATTCATAAGTAAAATATCCCTCAAGCATAAAATTCTTTGCGTCCTTCCACTTGTCAGGCTCTGTATCGGTATATTTAAAGGTAAATGGCTTTGCTTCATTTATATAATCATATCCGACACCGCCGTTGAAGCCGCTTCCCGCTTCGGAGCCTCCATTAATCATTTTCCCTGTATATGCATAGCCTTCATTAGGCCATCTTGATAATTCCTGCTTATCCCCGTCCACAAACAACAGCGGATAAGTAGGTCTGTTCATAGTTCCGCTCACCCATGCTTTAAAGGGTTCAATACTACCGACTCCCGCATCGGCGAAGTCGATATACATCATTCTTTCTCTTGCGTTCTCCGGTATACGTTCAAGCATTTTTTTATCGGTCACCTTTTTAAATTTACTGCCCGATACTGTATTTGAGGCGGTAAAGGTTACCTCCTCGTCATTGTATGCTTTATATACAATATCTCCGTATTCATTACCGGAATCCTTAAATTCAAAATTAACCTGGGAGTCAACATAATATTCTCCTCCCATAAAACAAACCGTTATTTCCTCCTTAGGAAAGCTGCTTTTCTTGGCGGAGGCAACCCGCTTTGCACCCGCTAAGGATTTTAACGGTTTTTCAAAGGTTCCTTCGTTATAGTCAGAGCCTGTGGGAGAAACGTATATAACAGTGTCGCTGTTTTCTCCCTTGGCATAAGCATTGACATTTATAGCAGATGCCGCTAAAATAAAACTCATCATCAAAGCTGCTACTTTTTTCATTATTACCTCCGTTTAAATTCTTAAATATTCAGGTAGCAAACGGGCATATAAATGCCCATTTGCCTACCCTTACCATTTTTGTCCGATTGTCCTCTAAGAGGACATCTTATTCATTTAACTGTTAATTATTTCTTAAAATAATTTCACCGAAACGGAATACCGTTTTATCACCGGCAGCATCGTTAACTTTAATGGTTACCGTATGCTCTTTTCCGTCTTTAGGCAAAGTTACCCAACTGCTGATGTAGTTCATTCTGCCCCACTCGGAATAGCAAGTAATTGTGGCAGATGATTTTACATCGTCAATGTAAACATCTGCAACTCTGCCCATAGTTGAAGCAATGTGATTCATTGTAAACGCTGCGGCAGTTGTTTTGAATGTAAATTCAGCGCCGTTAGCTGTAGTCTGCATAACACCATTCATAAAGTACGGATATAAATAGTGCCTGTCAGGAATCAATTCATTACTTTCAGCCGAATTGAACTTGTTGTCATTGGTATATAATGTCCAATCGCCTTTATATTCTATATGCTGTGAATTTGCAAGAATATATGAATATGTGTATGCTGTTCTTTCATCATTAAGAAATGCAGCTTTTTTTGCCGGAACAGATAAGAATTTGCTTGGATTTTTCTCATATACGGCTCTGATAGCTTCTGCATACTTTTTATATCCTGCATGAACATCCTTAGTTTCCATATTATATCCGCAAGCAGTCAGATAAGCGGCAAAGTCTGCATATCCCTCTGTAGCCTTATTTGCTTCATAATCGGAAAGCATATAATCATACACATTTACTTTGGTTATACCGTAATAGTCTGCAACCTCATTTTTCCATGCAACAACATTTTGAGCATTCACTGCTTTTTCTGAATTCTTATTCTCCTCAGGGAACGGAGCATTCAAGAAAATCACTGCCGGAATTTTCGGTAAGCTCAAGCACTGCTGAACGATTGCATCCATATATACCTGAGCATTTGTTTTATATGTCGTATAATCATTTACCGCAAAATCCACAACAACAAGGTCAGGTGAATATTTTGCTACATCTTCGGCAAACCTTGCGGCACCGTAATCCGAACCGGTACCGCCCTTGCCTGCATTATATGCTATTATTTCTTTTTCGGGATAAGCTTCTCCCAAAATAGATTTAACTTCATTTATCCAGGTGGCTCCGCCCTCTGTCAAAGAGCCACCCAGAAATACTGCCCTTCAGGTGTGTTCATTGCTTGTAATCTCAGTCTGTCCCAGCTTTACCGCATTTGCCAAAGGCTTCATACCATTTAGTGAATCCCAGAAGTAGAATTCGCTTGTAAGAGTTCCTGTTACGGTTGTAGGAACGGTAAAGGTTACTGTTGTTGTTCCGTTTACGATAGGAGTATTATTTATAGCAGCTATTTTGCCGTTCTCTTTGCAGACTGCAACTACAACGCCCGTTATGTCATCAGTCTTATCAACAGGAATTGTTGCTGTAATTGTTTCTCCTGCCGCAGGAGTCGCGCTCAATGCGATTGTTCCTATGATAAGCTTTTCAGCTTTATAGGTTGAAACGCTTGATTCAGCAGTTGTTCCGAAGCTGTCCTCTGCTATAACCTTCCAATAATAGGTTGTACCTCTTGTGATGCCGCTTACTTTAGCACCATTATAATTGGTAGTAATTTCAGTAACATTTGTTGTAAAGTCTTTGTCTGTTGCAACTACTAACTTGTCAAGACCGATTCTGTTGTGGTTCAACCATACAAATTCTGTACCTGCTGTTGTCATTACAGGTGTGAACAATGTAAAGGTTGCACCCTCTGCGGTTGTCTTTGTAACGTTCTCGGCTACTTTTGCAATATTTGCTGAAATTGCAGTCCATGCAGCTGTTTCTGCATAATTACCGGTTTCTACTATTTCTTCCCATTTCGTAGCAGTATCTTTTATTTCGTCAGCAATTGTCGGTATTGTAGCTGTATTTTGTACAACATTTCCTGTAAATACTGCGCTTGTTGCATAATAATCTAAGTCTTTGTATTCTTCACTTTCTAAATCTGCAAGATACGGATATTTTGCAAGCCATGTAGTATAAGTTGCATTCAAATTACCGTCCTCGTTTACAAAGTTTGCTGCTTTGAAAGCATTGTAAGTGTCTCTATAGGTCTGAACGTAAGTAGCGTTAGGATTACTGAAAAGAATACCCTCGTCACAGCCGTTAACAATGTTATTAACTATTTCAACACCCTTACCGCCCGAAACAACTACAGCAGTTGAAATGTTTTCAAACAGGTTACCGGTTATCTTGTTTCCGCAAAGCATATCATCAAAGAAGATAGCGGAAACTCTGTTAGTATCACCGGGTACATCAAAACGCTTTATATCGTGGAATTTGTTATATCTTATTTCTGTACCTGCATTTACCCAGCTTCTGCCTGCGTAAATTGCACCTGCGTCTACGGACTCTGTTACAACGTTTGAAATATCACAATATTCAATAACGTGGTCATTTCCGGAGAAAATAATTGCCGAGTGCGGAGCATCATGGATTACACAATTTGTAACTTTATTTCCACAGCCATTGAGATATACTGCCGGATAATATGTCTTTCTTTCCAATGCAAAATTGTACATCTCACTGTTAGAAACAACTACATTACCATTTGTGAAATTGTTTAATGCAGAACCTGCGGCAACGTATATACCACCTGCAGGAAGCTCATGAAGTGTACACTTGTCAACAGTAACATCTGAACCGCCTGTAATATTTACAGCATACGGTGCGTAAATATTGGTAATTTCTGCATTCTGTATTGTAATGTTGGTTGAATTATTAATGTTGTAAGCATAGCCTTTTGTGTTTTTAACGTCTATTCCGTCAAATACAAGGTTTGCGGCTCCGTCAACCTTAATCTTGTCTGTTGTATTTGTAACAAGTGAAATACCGCTAAGGTCACCGTCTATAGGATAGTAGTAGAGCTTCTTATTTGTTCTGTCAATATAGTATTCACCCGGAACATCAAGCTCCTCTAAAAGGTTAGATACTGTGATTCTCGGATAATTATACTTATCTTTGCTGACACTATCAATCTTAATTTTGCCACTATCTATCTGAGCATTTCTACCCATATATCCCCAGCCGTTCCAAATAAAGCCTTCAACGAACAAATCATTTGCAGCTGCCCATTTAGTAGCCTTATCGTCAGGAATTGTAATTGTGTCTGTATAACCGCCGTCAACAGCAGTATTTATCACTTCGTTTGTATCCGGAGTCATATAGCCGTAGTTAGGATACTTCGCTAAGGTTCTTTGCTCTCCGTTCTGGATAAGTCCGTAATAAAGAGCACTATATCTATCACCAAAGCCGTAATCTAACTTTTCGGCAAAGTCGCCTGTAATATCAGCTACGTAAATATTTTCGCCTACATTTGTTGCCGGTGTGAAAGCAGTTGCCGAAACTGCCTGCTCGCCTGTAAAGACTACATTGCCTTCTGCCTTATAGATTATCTTTGAGCCTTCAACCGCTGAATCAGCAGCTGTAAAGGTCAGATTATCTGTATATGTGCCTTCCGCAATGTGAACGGTTACTTCATTATAATAAGAAGATGCCTCGCTTGCCATTGCTTTTGCTGTATTAAAGTCTACCGGTTCTGAAGCGGTTTTACCGGAGTTTGCATCCGTTCCGTCTGCACTTACATAAATGTCTTGTGAAACATCAGGTGTATAAGAATTTACAGAAATGTTATCAATATAGTATGTAAGGTCATGACCCTTTAAATATTCCGTACTTATCCAAAATACAAACAGACTTGCTTTGTTTGCCGTGGTATTAAAGTATTGACCATCTGATAAATACTTATTCATATCGACATTGGATAACTTTTCCTCTCCATTTATATAAAGAGTGTATTTATGGGTTTTAAGATTATATATTTGTTTTATATTTGTCCATTCCAACTCTGATTGAGTATCACCTACATTATTTTTAAATATTCTATGCGATTGTGGACCATTCAAATATTGAAATTCTAAATATGGCTTCTTATCAGTCCACATACTAACTCCAAAGCCATTAACAGGTTTTCCGTATACTGCTTCTGGACCGTTACTGTTACTGAAGATGTTACCGCCGCCTAAGATACCATATTTGTCATTCTCTATGGGAATAGGCTCTATTTTGATATCATAGCTTGTTTCGATATAATTTGCCTCTATGTCATCATAATCTATTTTAACAGTTGCATTATTATTATCAGCATACGTATAACCCTTCGATGTTTTTGAATCAAAGCGGAGTGCCTTTGTATTGTTACCATACTTGTCTGTTGTTGTCTGTACATTAAAGATTTCGTCACCCGGAACCGTTACATTATTCAATTTTGCTTGTGATTCTGCTTTTACACCCTCCGGCAGCTTACCGACTTCTACTTCTTCAAAATCCCAAGTAAAGCCTTTCTTATACTTATAGTCTACAGGCTTTGCGGATATGTTATCCACATAGTAGTCAATCTTAGCGTCGTCGTTACGAGCAAAGATAGTTTGGAACGCATTGAAGCCTACTGCGGTTGATTCGTTATACCCACCGTCCTTCCATGCGGGCATCTTTTGATCCTTCACCTTCAAGACATTATCTTGATATATGGAATATGTATGATTAGACAAATCATAAATAGTTGTAAATTTAATCCATTTACCTTCAAAATTATCAGCTATGCTTTTAGTTTCAACCGGCTTTCCGTCTTCACCTGTGCTGGTTTCCGTTTTTATAGTATAATAATTGGCGGTGTTGTCCACGGTAATAGTTTTGTTGCCTGTGAGCACGTTTTCAGTATTATAGTTCGGCGTAGTTGATTTCCAACCAACGCCACCTTTGTAATTATACAAGTATACTGCATTTTCAGTTTTACCCCATACTGATTCTCTTTTAGCTACGTTGTTTTCCATATGATATGGCATAAAACCTGTCTTCGCCAATGCACCATCAACTAAAACTGTTGGGATAACCTTTATGTCATAAGACACTTCGATACATTTTTTCGTATCGGTAGTTTCAACATTATTGAATGATATTAAAGCTCTGGTTTCCTCCGAATAATCATATGTAGTTCCGTCGGTCGGCTGTGACTGCAAGTGAAGAGCCTTTGTTTGCTTTCCGTCTCTGCCGATAACGCTTTCTACCTTAATCATCTGGTTTAGGTCGGTTGTTTTAAGCTCTGTTCCGTTAAGCTTTACAGAAGGCTCTACCGATGACGGCATTACGCCAAGTGAGTCACTCTCAAAATCAATGGAAACAGCACTCGGGTCATAGTTCTCCAAAACATTAACGCTGATGTTGTCTACAGCTGTCTGTATATTAGATTTCGAACATTCACCCGCATCCAAAGTTAATCTGAAATAGCTTAAACCACCCATTTTACCATTGTTTTTGGATACACCATTACCCCACGGTGTATTAACCGGATCCGTCTCTACGAATTGTGGGAATACCATATTGTATGTACCCATGCTCTGTCCGTTTACCCAAAGCGAATAGGTTTGTTCCTTACAATTATAAATCTTACGCACTCTTACCCATTGGGATTTGGATTCGCCAAAACTGAATTTATATTGTATATCATCGCCACGAATGACATTTACTGCGTCTGATTTGGTAAATCTGTAGCTTTGAATTTGTTCAGCCGGATAATAAACAAATCTGTCACTAAATTTTGGGTTTCCCCACCAACTTACCGCAGTACCTTCGGTATCAATTTCCGCATAGTTTACTTCAATCGGGTAATCAGTTTGATCGATAGAACCGGCAACGGGAGTCAAAAGTATATCATACTCAGCTTCAATATAATCTCCCATAATCGGTTGACTGAAAGTGTACTTTAACATCGGGTTAGCACTAAAGGTAGATGGATTTTCAGCGTCAGGCCGTGAATTAAACACAATTGCCTGTGTGTCAACTCCGTCAATATCCTTTATTGTGTCTACCTTAAAAAATGTGTTTGCCTCAACTCCGGAGGGTAGCTTTTCGAATGACCAACCCGTTCCACTCGGGAGCTGACCGTCTTGATATTCCTCGAAATCGATAGACATACTTTTTCCGTTTATTCCCGTTGTTGCCGCGCTAACGTTAACAACCGAAACAATTCCCTGTGCCGCCATCGACAATGCAATTATCGATGAAAGCAATTTTTTAGTTTTCTTCATACTTTTTCTTCCTTTCTTTATTATATTATATATGTTAATTTAATTAACATCTACTTGGGTAGCTTTTCCTTGGATATCTACCGTATCAAACAATACGTTTCCGTTTTCAACCGAATCCCATGTAAGAATTTTAAGCATATATCCGGTTAAATCTTCGTTCGGCAGAGTCAGAGTGTTATCCTTTTCGCTCTTAGTGCCTTTTGCAAGACTTCCCGAATCCAATTCTATAATTTGTTTTATTTCTCCTTTTGAATCGGAAAGAACAGCCGCACTCACAAAGCTTGCATTACCGTCTACTTCATAATTTCTGTTTATTGAATTAATGTTTAAGGTTTTTCCGTCAAGTCCTGTAAGTGAGGTTACTTCATTGCCGCTTTCGGTCACCTTATATGTAGCGTCAAATGCAAGGGGTTCGGTAACAAATTCATAAAGATATGCATCGGGCAAGCCAATCTTTTTTGAATCCTCTGCCGATGCCACCTTGATAGTGTACTTTGTCTTTTTCTTCAAAGCACCGTTATTGAACTTAACGGTAAATCCGTTGTTGCTCTTTGTTACGCTGTAATCCTTTTGTGACAGAGCTTTTCCTTCGGAATCCAAAACAATAGGGTCGCTCATTGTTGTAAATTCACGATTTGATTTGAATGTCAGCTCGGCACCGGTTGTTTTTATGTCGGTGTAGTCTTGCTGTTCTGTAAATTTAAGTGCCTTTCTTGCATACACATTAAAATTGTCAAAATAGAAATCAAAATCGGTTTTAACATCTCGTCCGCCGTATATCTGGAAGTTTACCCAACCGTCTATATCCCTGTTCTTCTCCTGACCGCCGCGGTCGGGAGCTACATCAACAGCTTCGTTAAGCGGTGTATCGTTATAGTACACAGTCATGGTATTCTTTGTTGTGTTTACTATGTAACGAAGCCTTACCCATTTGTCAGCTGCAGCGGTAAACTGCGGTGCTTTGCCATCCCATGTTTTGGTATACCAATTCTGAGTATATCTTGCAAAGGTACATGCCGGGAGTCCCCAGTTGCCCCACTCTTTTATGTTGCCGTTTTCGTCATAGCAATAATCACGTGCACCAAATGTGGGACCTGTGTGATTCTCTGACTTAATCATAACATCACAAGTATATTCCAAATACTCTGCTTCTACATTGCCGAGGTTAAAGGTTATCCTGTTGTTATCTGTATAAGTTACATCCGCATTATGGTCCCAATGAAGCATTTTGCTCATATTACCATTTATATCTTCCTTCTCAACTACAGGAAAATACTCGTCCTTGCTTAATGATGAATTGTTAAGCCTCAACGTTAGCACGTCACTCTCACCGGGAGCTTTTCCTACCTCGTCATTTTCAAAGTCATAGGAAAATACCAGCTCAGGATCGGTATCCGGCTCAACCGGCGGTTCTTCGGGATCAACGGGGGGTTCTTCGGGTTCAACAGGCGTTTCTTCGCCATCCGAAAGCTCTACAGTTATGTTATCCACCAAGACATATTTACTCTTGGTTCCCGTCAGCCCGATGCTATCCAATCCGCCGACACTTGACGGTGAATTGTTAAGCTCGCCGCTAAACTGCTCTTCGGAGTTTACCAAAACCTTATAGGTCTTCGCTTCCTTGTCAATTACATATTCCACGGTATAAGGTATTTTTGCACTGCCGCTATATCTAAGCTCCTCCGCCGCATTTCCTGTAACTATAAGCTTTCCGCCCTTGACAACCAATCCGCAAAGCTCACCTTCAATCGCATTTCCCTCGGAGTCCGTAAATTTGGGTATTATCTCTGCGGCACTGCTTATAGAGCTTTCAAATTTTATATCAAATTTTATGCTTATTTCCTTACCGTCGGAAAGAACTGTTTTTGCACCGTTATCATCCGCAAATTCAATTTTAACATCTGTGCCGCTAACCAAATTCAGGCTTTTGTTGCCTTCGTCATCATACAGCTTATCTTCGGTATAATTTGCAATAAATCCCGAATCGGCGGCACTGCTTTCAAAATCAAGAGTTCTTGTACTCAAGGTTTCTGCCCAAGCTGTACCAAGCTGCATTGACGAAAGCAGCATTGCCGTTGTAATCACCGCAGAAACAATTTTTTTCTTCATTATGTTATCCTTCCTTTCACTTTGTAAAGCATTTTTTATGAAGCCCTTTTGGCAATTCATTTGCAACACACCTTTCTACTTTTTTGTCTTATTTTTATTTTTCCTTAAAGCACCCGGCGTGAAGCCGTACTTTTGTTTGAACCTTCTGTAAAAATATGAAAAGTTTTCATATCCGACTTCGCTGCTTATGTCCTCCAAGGACAAGTCACTTGCTACTATTTTGTTATACGCATTTATAAGCCGAATATCATTCAAATAATCCACAAAGCTCTTTCCCGTAACTTCTTTGAACCTGTTCCCAAAATAATTATACGAATAACCAAACATTTTCGCCACATCCTTTAGGGAGATATGCCGATTATAATTGCTGCGTATATAAACTATCGCATCTGTCATATTTTTGCTTTTGTCCTGCGAATATTCTCCGTATCTGATTTCGTCGTTAATACCGATAATGTACAAAATGAAGTTTTCCAGCATACCGCACATTATATCGTCAAACAGCTCTTTGTCATGTATTTTTTCCTTAACTTTTTGCATTTTTTCAATGCTTATTCCTATATATTCGCACTCTTCATCGGTTAATTTGCCGACAATAGGGAAATCTATACTTTTCAAAATCTTGTTCAGCTTAGGCGAGAAACTTTCGTATTGTATCTTTATCAACAAAAATACTGCTATATCATCAATATATTTAACCTCATGAGTGTCGTTTTTGGATACAAATACATAGTCCCCCGGTTCTGTCACATATTGCGTGCCGTTTACTATTTCCAACACCTTTCCGCTGATTAATACTTCAAATTCATAATAGTCATGGGTATGAAGCTCACAAATTTCTTTATTGACGGATTTTGAAAATACATGCTGAACAATCTGATATTTCTCATCCGAAAGAAATGTCAATACTACTCTGTTATTTATATCATAGCCCAATTCCCTATAATTATTCATTGTTTCCACGGCATTCTTCCCATCCAGTGCTTAAAATCACATTTAC
>Ga0256871_1001400_pt1 | contig 11707 bp, 10 predicted proteins | sample RumenRJG_07RNA_FD_185439 | JGI IMG/M metagenome (GOLD analysis project Ga0256871, IMG submission 185439) | Metatranscriptome of bovine rumen microbial communities from Lethbridge, Alberta, Canada - Rumen RJG_07 (Metagenome Metatranscriptome) | ecosystem: Host-associated > Mammals > Digestive...
ATTATTTTTGCTCTGTTTTTCGCCTGAAACTATATCTCATAGACTACTATCTCAGCAGGATCAAAAAGTCTCAGCTTTCCCAGACCTGCCGATACAAGGAGCTTTTTGCCGCCAAAAGTGTACACTCCCTTTGAGTTTTTCGGGAAGAGCTTTCTTTCGGGTGAAAGCATTGCAATGCCGAAAAGTCTGACAACTCCGCCGTGTACATGACCGCTGAATGTGTATTTTGCGCCCCATTCCGCATAAGCTTCACCGAAAAACGGATTATGCGCCATGAGAAGGACTTCACCGTCGGGACAGTGTCCCATGAGCTTTTCGAGATCTTGTGCATAAATGCTGTCAAGTCCGCGGTAGCCGCCGTTTTTCTTGTAAACGCCGTAGTTCTCTAAAAGACCGTATACCTTGATCTTTCTGCCATTTATCTCAGTCTCCGTGCTCTTGTTTTTCAGCATTATAACGTCCGATCTTGCAAACATTTCTTCCATTTTCGGGCGCATTTCCTCGGCAATGCTCTGCTCATGGTTTCCGTATATCATGTATACAGGAGCTATTTCACAAAGCTGTTTCAGCGTAGCTTCTGCGCAGGAAAGGTCTTTTTCGTCACGGCTGATAAGATCGCCGCTGAAAATTATCATGTCAGGCGACTGCTCCCTGACTTTTTTGCAGAGCCTTTTGTTATCTTCTCCGAAGCGTCTTTTGTGAAGGTCGGAAAGATGAACTATCCTTATGCCATTTCCAAGCTTTTCGTGCCTTACTCTGAGAATATAAAGGTTTTCTAAAGCCGCATATACGGCAAATATTATTACCGCAAAAATTATGATCCAGATCAATATTTATCTCCGTTTTTTATGATTTACGGTCAGATAATATCCCGACCTACTTTTTATTTTTCATTATCATTGCGTCAACAGCCGCAAATATCAGCAGATACAGCGATGTGAATATGAACCGCCCTGCATATGTGGCAATAACTTCGCGAACTGTTCCCCTGTACTCGGCTTCCGGGGAAAATACGCTTATCTCAGGCGCTGCAAGCAGCATTATCACTGTCAGCAATATCCCTGTGAGAAGCGGAATAAGTACGGAAAATATGAAAAAGAACCGCCTTGAAAAGCTGCCCTCGCGTCCGCCGTCAAGCTGTATGAAATGATACATCCCACATAGTACGAGGGGCGTCACTAATGTGATGCCCCATGCGTAACTTATTTTTTCATATGCAAACCAGTTCAGAAACTGACAGAATAGGCTCAGCACCGTTATTACAAGCGCTGTAAAGGGACTTTCTCTGAACTTCAGAACGCCCTTTTCAGTCTTATTCCTCATTCTCCTCGTCCTCAGGGTCTGCTTCGATAACTACTTCATTCTGCTCTTCAAGTGCAGCCTCAGCTTCCGCAGCCTTAGCCTGTTCCTCTGTGAGCTGTTCAACCTTTTCGGTCTCTGCATTGTCATCGTGCTCAGCACGGGTGAATGCAACTACATTTGCGCCCTCGTTGACTCTCATAACTCTAACGCCCTTTGCGATACGTCCCATTACACGGATATCGCTTGCAAGGATACGAATTATGATACCATCGCTTGATACGAGGATTATATCGTCCTCTTCGTCAACTATCTTGATACCGCATACGTGTCCGCGTATATCGTCAACCTTGTAGTTTGTAAGTCCATAGCCGCCTCGGTTCTGTATACGATAGTTGTCAAGCTCGGTACGCTTGCCGTAGCCGTTTTCGGTAACTGTAAGTAGAGTTGCTCCCTCACGTACTCTTGCCATGCTAACAACATAGTCGCCGTCACGGAGCTTTATAGCTCTTACGCCGTGAGCGGAACGTGAAAGTGCTCTGCCCTTGTTTTCTTCAAGGCGGATAGCCATACCGTTATGTGTAGCAACAAAGAGCTGTGCATTGCCGTCTGTCATGCGAACGCCTGCTATCTCGTCGCCCTCGTCAAGTCCGATAGCGATAAGACCGTTCTTGCGGACGTTCTTGTAGAGTGAGAGGTTAGTTCTCTTTATCTTGCCGTTCTTTGTGACGATAGTTATGAACTTCTCGTCGCTGAAGTCGGTAGTCTTTATCATTGCCGCTATCTTCTCATTTTCTGTGAGAGGAAGCAGATTTATCAGGTTAAATCCTCTTGAAGCCTTCGAACCGTCAGGTACTTCATAGCATTTAAGCTTGTACATGATACCCTTATTTGAGATAAACAGGATATTGTCGTGAGAACCGCAGATGAACATTTCCTCAACGAAATCCTCTTCGCGCTGTTTCATACCTGTTATGCCGCGTCCGCCGCGGTGCTGAGTCTTATACTCTGTAAGCGGCATACGCTTGATATAGCCGTTGTTTGTGAGAGTAACGACACAGTCCTCTTCGGGGATAAGGTCCTCGATATCAACTTCACCGCTGACATTTTCGATGTCTGTACGGCGCTTGTCGCTGAATTTCTTGCGGATAGAATTGAGGTCATCAAGAATGATAGCATAAACGCGGTTAACATCAGCAAGGATATCCTCATAGTCGGATATCTTTGTGAGAAGTCCGTAGAGTTCATCGGTTATCTTCTGTCTTTCAAGACCTGTCAGCTGTCCTAATCGCATCTGTACGATAGCCTCAGCCTGTTCCTCGGAAAGACCTGTCTGTGCCTCGATATGGAGACCTGTAAGGTCGTACTGTGCACGGTCAAGAAGTGCAGACATATCAACGTCCTTGAAGCGTTCTATCATGCGTGACTTTGCGTCCTGTACAGTAGCACTTGAACGGATTATAGCGATGACCTCGTCAATATAATCAGCGGCAAGCACGAAGCCCTGCAAGATATGCGCTCTTTCGAGAGCCTTTCTAAGGTCAAAACGAGTTCTTCTCTGTATAACATCTACCTGGAAATCGAGGTAGTGCTGAAGCATTTGCTTGAGAGTGAGTATCTTAGGCTCGCCGTTTACAAGGGCAAGCATGATGATGCCTACTGTGTCCTGGAGCTGTGTGAGTGCAAAGAGCTTATTGAGAACTATATTCGGAACAGCGTCCTTTTTCAGCTCGATAACTACTCTCATACCGTCCTTGTCGGACTCATCTCGGAGGTCGTAAAGTCCCTCTATACGCTTGTCTCTTGCAAGCTGATTTATGCTCTTGAGAAGTCTCTCCTTACGGAGCATATAAGGAATTTCATCAATGATTATGCAGTTTCTGCCCTTTATCTCCTCAAAGTGAGTACGGCTTCTGAGGGTGATCTTGCCCTTACCTGTACCGTATGCGGCACGTATGCCTGCACGTCCCATGATTATGCCGCCTGTAGGGAAATCAGGTCCTTGAATATGCTCCATGAGCTGTTCAAGGGTACAGTCAGGGTCGTCGATAAGGAGTGCAAGAGCGTCTATTACCTCGCCGAGATTATGGGGAGGTATGTTTGTTGCCATACCTACGGCGATACCTACAGAACCGTTTACCAGAAGATTTGGAAATCTTGACGGAAGTACAACAGGCTCTTTAAGACGGTCGTCGTAGTTTGAAGTAAAGTCAACAGTCTCCTTGTTGATATCCGTAAGCATATCAAGTGTGAGCTTAGCCATTTTAGCCTCGGTATAACGGTAAGCCGCAGGGCCGTCACCATCGATAGAACCGAAGTTTCCGTGACCGTCAACAAGGGGATAGCGCATTGAGAAGTCCTGCGCAAGTCTAACAAGTGCGTCATATACCGACGCGTCACCGTGTGGATGATAGCGTCCCAGAACAGCACCGACTGTATCGGCACACTTACGGTAAGGCTTCTCCGGAGTAAGTCCGTTTTCATGGAGCGTATACAGTATTCTTCTGTGTACAGGCTTCAGACCGTCTCTTACATCGGGGAGCGCTCTGGAAACAATTACCGACATGGCGTAATTGAGCATGGAATTTTCCATTTCGTCAACTATCTCGGTATTTATTACCTTTGAGTTGTCAGTGTAAAGCATTTTTTCCTCCTGAGAGAATGATTTTTATTTATGGTCTCTTATTTCTTGATATCTCTTACTATTTTCAGCTCTGACTCTGAAAAGCCTTCTTTCGGAAGTATATAGAACATTTCCTTTCCTGACATCAACAGGAAGAATTTATCGTGCTCCATAAGCTGAAAGCTTTCATCAACAGTCAGTCTTGTCTTTTCGGGAAGCGGATCATTATCCTCAGATATCTGTTTTTCTTCCTCCGGGATATTGCTCAGATCATCAGCCACTGTAGATATATCTACATATTTCTCGCCTATGCCTATCTTATACAAAGGCTCACCGAGAGTCCTTACAGACTCTGTGATACTGCGGTGTATCTTCTTAGGAGAATACCACTCTCTTACGGCAAATGCACACGCAAACATAAACGCAATGTATATCAGGTATCTCTGTGTCTTTGTGGTATCGCCTGATCTGAGGACACCAACGATCAGCAGAGCTATTGCTATGACTGTGAATATTATCATATATACTCTGCTTTTCGGATATATGAATTTCTTCTGAAAAGCAAGATAAGCGTCGCTGAACGTATCCACAGGCACTTTATATTCTTTTTCAAGCTTGTAACTTTCTTCCATATCTGCTCCAATCATATATCAAGGTCCTGTGCGAACTTAGCGTTTTTCTCTATAAACAGGCGGCGCGGCTCAACCTTGTCGCCCATGAGTATACTGAATGTCTCGTCAGCCTTGAGAGCATCTTCCATGCCTATCTTGACGATAGTACGTTTCTCAGGGTCCATAGTTGTTTCCCAGAGCTGTTCGGGGTCCATCTCACCAAGACCTTTGTAACGCTGAACTTCAACGTCCTTGTACTTTCCGTCCTCGGAAAGCTCAGCGATATACCTGTCGCGCTCCTCGTCAGAGAAAGCGTAGTAAACCTTTTTCTTGCGCTCTACTCTGAAAAGCGGCGGCTGTGCGATATAAATGTTTCCGTTAGTGATGAGCGGTCTCATATAGCGGAAGAAAAAGGTAAGCAGAAGTGTTCTGATGTGCATACCGTCGACATCGGCATCCGCCATGATGATGACTTTGCCGTAACGGAGCTTTTCTATATCAAAATCCTCGCCTATGCCTGTACCAAGTGCGGTAACCACAGGCTCAAGCTTGTCATTGCCGTATATCTTATCGATACGTGCCTTTTCAACGTTGAGCATCTTGCCCCAGAGTGCAAGGATAGCCTGGAAACGTCTGTCTCGTCCCTGTTTAGCAGAACCGCCCGCAGAATCTCCCTCGACGATGTATATCTCGGTATAGCGGTTATCGCGCTCTGAACAGTCTGCAAGCTTTTCAGGCATGGAAGCATTGCCGAAAGCGTTCTTCTTACGCTCTGCTTCTCTTGCACGCTTAGCGGCTTCACGGGCTTTAAGGGCTGATAAGCTCTTTTCAAAGATGAGATTTGCGGTCTCAGGATTTTCCTCAAGGAAATTCATGAGCTTTTCCTGTACCATTTTCTCGATGAACGGACGGACCTCAGGATTTCCGAGACGACCCTTTGTCTGTCCCTCAAACTCACATTCTGTGAGCTTTACAGAAATTATAGCGGTAAGACCTTCGCGGACATCTTCGCCTTTTAGCTTGTCCTTAGGGTCTTTTATCTTGCCCATTTTCATACCATAGTCGTTTATGACCTTTGTAAGGGCGTTCTTGAAGCCTGTTTCGTGTGAACCGCCGTCTTTTGTATGGATATTATTTGCAAACGAGAGGATTATCTCGTTATAGCTGTCGTTGTACTGAAGAGCTATCTCAGCGAAAGAGTCGCCCTGAGTTCCCGAAATATAGATAACATCGCCGCTTATCGACTCAAGCTCGCGTGTCTTGTGGATATGCTCTACGAACTGACGGATACCGCCCTCATAGTGGAGAGTTTCGCCAATTATATTGTCCTTGTCGCGCTTGTCAGAGAAGACTATCTTGATACCTGCATTGAGGAAAGCCTGTTCACGGAGTCTTCTGAGAAGGACCTCATAGCTGTAAACGGTAGTTTCGAATATCTCGTCATCAGCCTTGAACATAACGCTTGTACCTGTCTCAGTGGTATCACCGATGACTTTTAGCTGTTCATCGTAATGACCGCGCTCAAAACGCTGGAAGTATACGTGCTCGCCGTCCTTTACTGTAAGCTCCAGCCATGAAGAAAGAGCGTTTACTACAGAAGCGCCGACACCATGGAGACCGCCTGATACCTTGTATCCGCCGCCGCCGAATTTTCCGCCTGCGTGGAGTATGGTATAAACAACGGTAGCTGCTGAGATACCCTCTTTCGGGTGGATACCAACAGGGATACCGCGTCCGTTATCTGAAACGCGGATAACATCTCCTTCAAGCATCTCGACAGTTATCTCAGTACAGTAGCCTGCAAGAGCTTCGTCGATAGAGTTGTCCACTATCTCGTAAACGAGGTGGTGGAGACCACCCGGACCTGTCGAGCCGATGTACATACCTGGTCTTTTGCGGACCGCTTCAAGTCCTTCCAGGACTTGTATGTCGTTTTCATCGTAGTTGTTGTTCTGCTGACTCATGGTTTACCTCCAATAATTTTGGTTGTATATGTCATTTACCCAATTGATGGGGTTATTGTCTATATAATTGCAGATATCGAAAAATTCCTTCTCATTGCGGATAATGTGATCGTGGAATGATTTCTGCCAGATCGATATACCTGTTTCCTTTGAAACAAATCTTTTCATAGAACCTATTATGTTCGAAACTGTAGGGGCGGATATCATCCGCCCGCTATCTGCGGTAAAAATTTCATTCATAATAGAAATTATCAAATGAACATGATCTGGCATAATGCAATATTTCACGACAGAAACATTGTCATAATGATTTTTTATATCATTGATCGAAAAATCCAATATTTTTCCTATATCTGTAAGATTTATTTTCGGGCGGATAATATCCGCCCCTACTAATTTCGATGCCGTCGGAACGCCGAGGGCGGCGTTCCCTACGTCAATTATCTCCGACAAATATCTGATACGGTCTTTTGTACAAATGGTAATGAAATACAGACCATTTCGCGAATAATCGTAATTTTTCAATCTGTTGAGCCTGCGTTCGTGCTCGTTCATCAGAATCCTCCGCCTTCTCTGAGGCGTTTCCGCAGTGTAGCCGCCGAAAGCTGAGAGATATAGACCTTCTCCCTTCCGTTTTTTACCGTAACTATAAAGCTTTTCGGCATCTCATACGTTGTATACACACAGTGATGCTCTTTTTCTGCTCTTTCAAGCAGCTTCTTGGTACACTTTTCAACAGTGGTGTTCTCAATGTCGAAAATTCCCACCACATCTCTGATATCTACTGAGTAATTATTCCCTATGTGCAGATACATTTTCTTCCTCCTCAACCGCGCTGCCGCCGCTTATACGGAGTATTTTTCCCTTTATTTCGGGAAGAAGCGCACTTTCATTAGGAGTAGTGATGAATACCTGCATATCCTTGATGATATCAAATACAAATCTCTGTCGGCTCTCGTCAAGCTCTCCCATAACATCGTCAAGAAAGATCACAGGAGCATCTTTCGACTTCTGCATATATATCTCAGCCTGTGCAAGCTTCATGACCAGCGCCGCGCTCTTGATCTGCCCCTGTGAGCCGTAATCCTTAGCGCTTACGCCGTTTATTTTTATGATTATCTCATCGCGGTTCACACCTGCATGGGTGCTTCCCGTTCTGATGTCGTAATCTGCTGTTTCTGCAAGCTTTCTGTAATACTGCTCGTAAGCCTGTTCACCGCAGGGAGTTTCAAGATCCTCGGGTCTGAAAACATTTGACTTGTATTCAAGTTCAAGCTCCTCTGCTCCGCCCGATATTGTGCGGTAGAGCCTTCCGCAGATCTCGTTGAATTTTCTTATATATTCGCTGCGCATATAGGATATGACAGCTCCTTCTCGTGAAGCCTGTCTGTCCCATATTTCAAGGATACTGCGGTCAGTATTTCCCTGCATTATACCTTTCAGCAGAGCATTTCGCTGATTCATTATGGCATTGTTCTTGTTTATGTGCATAACGAACACGGGATTTAGCTGCGAAGCCGCCATATCCACGAAATTACGCCTTTTTTCGGGTGAACCCTTTACGATATCAACATCGTCGGGAATGAATGCGATACACTTGAAAACATCGAAAAGCGCCCTCGTACCCTTCTGTTTCACGCCGTTGAGGGTGATATTCTTTGGATTTGAGCTGCTTCTCGTCATTTCAAAGGATATTTTCTGTTCGCGGACGCTGTCAAGAATTTTTATCTTTGCCTCCATGCGGTTTCCGCCGAGACAGATATAGTCTTTTTCCTTTGAGCCGCGAAAGCTCTTGCAGCCCGAAAGTATCCACATTGCTTCAAGAAGATTGGTCTTTCCCTGTGCATTCGGTCCGACTATGATATTGTACTTAGGATCGGGAGCGAAAGAGATACCCTTCAGATTTTTGAAACCGTCGATGTCAGCATATGTGACTATCACTCTACGATTACCTCTTGACCGTCAAGCTCGACTTTATCGCCTGGGCGTATCTTTTTTCCTCTCATGGTGCATACTTCACCGTTTACAAGGACTTCTCCGTCCTGTATGAGCTGTTTTGCTTCTCCGCCCGAACCGACCATTGAAGCAAATTTCAGAAGAGCGTCAAGCTTTATGAACTCAGTAGTGATCTTTATTCTGTTTTCAGGCATTTCTCTCACCTCTGACCAGTACAAATATTTTTAGCGATATATCAGCCTTTGAGCTGTATAGGCATTACAAGGAATATGAAGCTTTCGCCTTCAAGCGGAAGGACTTCTATTACTTTCATAGCTCCGTTGAAGCGAAGGCGTACCTTATCGCCCTCGGCAGCTTTAAGAGCTTCGAGTATAAGCTTGTTATTGAAGCCGATAGTAACGGTCTCTCCGGAAATATCGGCAGATATAGCATCATTTATCTTACCTATGCCTGTTTTGCAGTTTACCTTGATTACGCCGTTTCCTACTTCACAGCGGATAGGTGACTTGTTTTTATCGTCAATAAGAAGTGCGCATCTTTCAAGACAGGTAACAAAATCTCTCTTGTTGATGATGACCTCTGTCTTGCAGCCGCTTGGTATACTGAGCTTGTAGTTATGGAAAACTCCTTCGAGGAGTCGTGATATCACGAAAACATTGCCTATCTCAAAGATGATATGGCGGTCATTTGTACAGATAGTGCACATTTTCTCATCATCATCGTCCTTGATAAGTGTCGAAACTTCAAGAAGTGCCTTTTTCGGTACTACGAAATGATATTTTTCACTGCAGTCTATAAGCTCGCTTCTGATAGCAAGTCTGAAACCGTCTATAGCTACCATATTGAAGCTTCCCTCTTCGATGTCGAAAAGTTCACCTGTAAGAACAGGCTTGCTTTCGTTAAGTGAAGCTGCATAGCTTGTCATATTTATCATGGATTTGAGTATACTCTGCTTTACAGAAAAGCTTCTTGCGGAATCTACCTTTGGAAGCTCAGGGTATTCATTGGCTGACATTGCCGGGAAGCTGCACTCTGTAGCACTGCATGAAATAGTGATCGCAAGGTTTTCGTCAATGTCAAAACTTATCTCATCACCTGACATACGTCTTGTGAATTCACTGAAAAGTCTTGCACTTACTACGAATTCTCCCTCACCCTCGGTATTTGCATTTATTGAAGTGCGTATACCCATTTCAAGATTATAGGCAGTAAGCTCAACGCTTCCTGCCGATACTCTTACTTTTATGCCTTCAAGTGCGGGAATGGTGGATTTCTGTGAAACAGCCTTTGAAACATTGCTGATGGCTTCACTTATTTCTGTTTTATTGCATATGAACTTCATTTTTATTTTTTCCTCCGTGGAAACTCTTAGCCGAAGGATAGATAAGCTAAGATAAGATAAGAATATATTATTTGTTGTTGTTATTGTGTCGGTGGAAAAGTTAGAAGCGGCATAATTTGAAGATATACGCCGAATAGCTCGTCCACATCGCTGTGTTATGAAATTCTTGAAATTGAGGAAAACGTCTGAGCTTGTCTTTTTTTGTGTTGATTTGGTTGAGTGTTGTGGAGTTGAAAAGGAAAAAAAGTTGAGAAAAAAGTGGAAAGGCAGAATTTGTAAGATATTTTTGCTGAGAATTTCACAACTCTGTTAAGTGTTGAATGTTTTCTGTGTTGAAATGGTCTCACTTGAAAAATTTATGAAATGTCTGAGATCCATTTTTGCTTCGGGAAAAATTCACACTGAAAAGTTTTAAAGATAGTTTTAAACAGAGTGTTGAAAACTGTGTGGAATAATTGGTTTTCAACATTTTAAACGTTCACTTAAAGTTTATCAGACCTTGCTCTTGTCCTTGATATTCTTGATGATATCGTTTACAAGGTTCTTGAGGTTAGAGTCCTTTTCCATAGACTCAGTAACGCTTGTAACTGAGTAAACTATAGTAGAATGGTCTCTTCCGCCGAATTCTGTACCGATAGAAGCAAGCGGCATCTGTGTTATCTCGCGGACAACGTAGATAGCTACCTTACGTGCTGTTGAGATCTGAGCCGAACGCTTGCTTGAACGGAGATCGTCAGGAGATACGCCGTATACTGTGGATACCTCTGAGATGATCTTTTCAACAGTTATCGGAATAGGCTGTTCGTCGGTGAGTACATCGCGGATAACGCTCTGTGCCATAGATATGGTGATAGGGCTTCCTGCGAAGTGATTGAGAGCCTTGAGTCTTACAACAGCTCCCTCAAGCTGACGAATGTTGGATTTAAGGCGGTTTGCCATGAATTCAGCAACTTCGCTTGGCATTTTGAGTTCTAAAAGCTCTGATTTTCTGTTGATGATAGCGAGTCTTGTTTCATAGTCAGGAGCTGAGATATCAGCTATAAGTCCGCCCTCAAAGCGTGTACGGAGACGCTCTTCGAGGGTGAGGAGCTCCTTTGGCGGCTTATCTGATGTGATAACGATCTGTTTGCCCTCCTGATGGAGCTTATAGAAGGTGTGGAAGAATTCCTCCTGCATACGCTCTCTTCCTGAGAAGAACTGGATATCGTCGATGAGGAGTATGTCCGCATTTCTGTATTTATCGTGAAAATCGGAAATAGAGCTCTTGTTGAGAGCGCTTACAAGGTCACTTCCGAAGGTCTCACTTGTAACGTAAACGATATTGAAATCGGGGTGATTTTTTCTTACCTCATTGGCAATAGCTGTGATAAGGTGAGTTTTTCCCATTCCCGACGGACCGTAAATAAACAGCGGATTATAGTCAGGAACAGCCTTTGAGCCGCAGTTTTTGGCAACGGATTTACTGCAGGCAAGAGCGAATTCGTTTGAACGTCCCTCGATGAATGTATCGAATGTATAGTCGTAATTTGCGAATTTATAAGACTGTTCAAGCTCTGCGTGCTTCTGCTCAAGTTCAGCATCTGTGGGAACTTTTATCTTTTCAGGCTCGTCGGATTCAACATTGATAACGATGTTGACATTAAGACCAACGACATTGAGAAATGCTTCCTTGAGAACAGCATCGTATGTAGTCATTACAATATTCTTCTGGAAGTCTGTCTGAACGCTGAAAATAGCGTCAGTTCCCTCAAATTTAACAGGGACAAGCGGATTTATCCAAGTCTGTATACCGATCTCAGGTATTTTACCGTTTTCAAGGCAGTAGCTTTTAACTTTCTCAAAAACCTCGTCAAATGAATTCATAAAAACCTCCGAATATATGTAAGTATGGTTGGGAGAAAAAATAACGATA